>Ga0307982_1001410_pt1 | contig 19577 bp, 19 predicted proteins | sample OrgLakmetagen989_FD_201847 | JGI IMG/M metagenome (GOLD analysis project Ga0307982, IMG submission 201847) | Saline water microbial communities from Organic Lake, Antarctica - #989 | ecosystem: Environmental > Aquatic > Non-marine Saline and Alkaline > Saline | place: Antarctica: Organic Lake... | reverse complement strand
AGTGGACGGTCGCCAAGTTCAAATGCAAGTTCCAGCAGGGGCAGGACCTGGAAGCGTGGTTCAGTTCGAGCCGCCGCCGGTTGTTGTGCCTGGGCGTGCAGTACTCCAGTCCGAAGGATCCACAATTCCCTCAAGCAATCCCCTCGCGAGTTCGATCGAAATGCCTTCTAGCCAGCCCGAGGTGCGACTGAATTCTAACCAAGAGCATGACATGAAGACTCCACTTGCACATGCGGTGGGATCAGCGCCAAGTAGTCAAGTCGTCGATGAATCGGTATTTTTTTTGTTCAATCGTCCATTTGCTCTTTTCTTCTGGCTAGGACAAGGTGCTCTCGTCTATACTTTCATGCAATCTGCATATTTGCGATGGGGCTACTTTGTCCAAACCTGATATGACTTCTCTTGGCTGTATCATTCACCCCCCCCCATTCACTCCACTAACGACCCTCGCCCTCTTTCACTGCGGACCGTGGTAACTGTCCGCGGCTTTTCAAAACGCATTTACTTTAGGAGTACCCGAACGGCGACAAGGACGTCGTAGAGTACAGCCTTCGTAAGTTTCTCACGCTGAATAGATTCCCCGAGATTCTTTCGGAGCGTTGTCCCCTTGTCTATTTTTCTATTTCTCTCTCTGCTGTGACGAGTTCCTGGAATCATTTACTTATTCAGCAAGATAGGTCAAGCAAGTTACAGACGTACAATGATCTTGAATGCTATATCTTTTCCTCTGCACGCTAGACAAGGCTAAGTCGACATGCCTTTTCGATGCACTCTCTGTGCATCATTTATCGTTTGCTTTTGCCCATTCCTTTGTGTAACGTCTGACTCTCGCTCTCTCTCTCTCTGATCCTAGGTGCGGGGCTGCACTTTCACGACCTTGTGGTTACGGTGTGGCGCACGAAGGACACTGTTTTTAGCTGCGCGATGCAAACGATTGGACCGACTCTATGGAAGCTTATTGATGCGGACGGTGCGAATATTGGCGTGCGGAGTGTTCAAAAGAGACAGAATGAATCGTTTACGTCGTGTACTCCTTAAAAATATATTCCGCGTTCCGCCCCTTTGCACAAAGAGCACTGTCACCAATGCCAGTAAACTAATTTATGGATGAAACATACAAGCTCTAATCATTTCGCTTAATCAGCCGCTTTTTAGTTCCGAATATTCCAGGCGATCTTGATGTAAATTCTTTTCTAAATCCATTCAACGAAGATGTATTGGGGTGTCTTCAATGCAAATTCTCTTGTCTGTCCTTTTTTTTCTGGGCGCGTTTGCTGCAATCAATCGTTGGCATGCATAATAGGCGACGGTCTCCTGACTTTTGACGAAATTGAACACGCAATGAACGGAGAAAATTCCGAAACGGAAGTACAAAAGTACTTGCGCTCCGTGCAGTGCCCCGTCTTGAACGCGCTCGCGTCGCGGGACCAGAAAAAGACCCGCCAAGCTTTCAACAAAATGGACACGGGAAAAAAGTACATGGGCTTCAGATAAAACGAAAAGCCGAGAGTGTTTTGTGTGTCACCTTTGTCGTATCACCCTCCATTCAAAAACTTCACCTTATCTCGTTTCTATTTTCATTGATAATTTCATCCATTTCTAGCGGCACTGTGGACCTCAACGAATGGAACGATTTTTTGGCCAACGTGCAGAAAGATCGCATGAATTTCTACAAGACTTCTTTCTTGCTCCAGGTGCAGCTTTTGAAAATTGCACGAAACGAAGAATTGTTCTTGAGAAGTGAAGCGTCCATAGTTTGATGTATCATCGGTCCATTTTCTTCTTCTCCTTTCCTCAAATTTGTCTCATGAGATTATTTCCACCTTTTCTTTATTTCGTGTATTTTTTTTCTTCCAAGTGTTCGGCTATGGTGCCGTGCTTATTTTGTATTTATTTTGTGCGCCATAATGATACGCGCCCAGGACCACGTGTACGCTGGTTTAGGAATGGAACCAGGAACACCATCCGAGGCTTGTTTCTACAAAGAGGGTCGTTGCTTTTGGCGTGGCTGGTGCGTAATCATTTATTTCACTTCAACAAGAGAACTCGCGACTAACTATATTCCTCTTTCTTCTTTTCATTCTCATCTTAAATTCGACTGTTGCTTGAACTTGTTTACAACCTTTTCACAAATTCATTCCTTGACTTCTTCTTTTGTAAAGTTTTCGAGACTATTTCTATTTCATGGATTGAAATCCAAAATTTTGCTGTTTTCCATTTCGCCCTTTTCTAAAAACCCATCCTGCCTGCATTCAACTTACTTATGCTTAAGGTGGGAAGACTTCAAGTACTATACTTGCAACAGCCACCCGTTGTTTGTGATCTGTTTTGAAGACAAACTGCATCCGTACTCGCGCACTCAGGTGCGTTACTGCTGGCCTCGTTTTTTTTTTTTTCGTGTGCACTTGTCAGTCTAGCACCAGAGCACAAGTTTCATGTTATATATTGTATGTTAATGCTCTCTAAAACCAAATTTCCAGTCTTTAAAATTCTAATCATACTTTCTTTGTTCTTAATTCTATCCGTCGCTACAGCGCTCGATTGAATTTTTCGGCGCGTTCATCACCACATTTTTTGGCGGTGGAATAATGCTGTATTTCGAGGAATTGGATTTCTTGAGCAAAATGATGTTGACTATCATTTTGATCAATATTCCAACTACGGTGTGTGAAGTCAGCGTATTGCAGTGTCAAAGAATACGTCACTTTTTTTTCTTTTGTGCTACTACTGTACCTTCTTCTATCTATTGTGGAGTCGAACTTCGATATACGATAGTTTTGTGTCCTTCGTGGCTCTCGTCGTTTTATTTTTTTCTTTCTTTAATCCTTCTACTGTTCCTTACGCTGGGATCTTCTTTATCGTCTTTTCAATGGGCCTTCTCGGTTCTAATAGATCTACCGCAAAATTGTTTACCTCTTTCTCGCCGCACCATGCCTCTTGCACGACGAAGCTGCACACACCGAGTCCTACAACCGGTTTTGCTGTTGCTGCGACTTCCTTCTTGACACCTGCGGTTCCATCTTTGCTTGTGTTTGGTAAAATTTATATCAGATTTGTAACATTTATTTTCGCAATGTCTCTTCCGGGGGATTCATTTTCTAGAAAACAAGTTTCATATGCCGATACACTGTGTATCCTTCTACTACGTTTATATCACACATTATTTTCAACTCTAGAGTACTGCAGACGGCAGCACCTCTCGAGTTCTCAGCGATCGCATTCTTAATTTCACAAGTATGACGTTTTCGCGATCTCTCATTTCTTGTTTTGACTTTCCTTTATCTGGTGCCCATTTCTAAACCTCCTGGTCTAGGGTGATTGTGTTTCTAATTACTGGCATTCTAGTTTGGACTTCGGACGGCAACGATGCTGGCCTCTCTGTGTGGCTGATTGGGATTGCGCAGTACTGGGTGATCTGGTGCGTTTGGGAAGTGCGGTTGTGTACATATTCCATAGCGTCGAGCACTTGGTGCCGAGTTAGGAACTGGCACCTTTCAAATCTCATGAAAGAGCCCGTTAAAAGTTATCGAGAAGTTGACGTGCGCTCCTTTAGTTTTTGTTTTTTTCGAGTCAGTTTCAATTTTCTTTTAAACGTAAGTATATATATATGTATATGTAAGTATGCATTGCTTGTGGTTTGTTTGCCTTGGTTTTGTGTTTGAATGCCGCTTTCAACCCCAGGTTCGTGGTGGCGCTCTTGATCGACTTCAATCCTTCGGCCACCATTTCCAAGCTGTTTACGCCCTGCAATTGCGCCGTGGCTTGCCTGTCGTGTGGCCTCGTGAATACGCGCGTAGGCCGCTGGCACCTCGAGCGCGAATACGTGCATGACCTTATCCGCGCGAAGGTTAGCCAGTAATAGTACTAGTACGTATACACACTGTAGACTAATGTGGTGATGGGAGACAATCGCTGGTAAAACACAACGCGCGTGGTTCTTTTTTATGATCGCACACCATTCCTCAACTGTAGATGGGAACAATTTTGTTTAAGGTGAATAGATGTAGAGACGAAGTTGTTTGAAGGCTTCAGCATGCAAGTGACATTGTCTCGTGTACGTTCCCTAATGTGTATATGCTGTGGCTTTGTATTCGTTGTGAAATGTCATGGACTATATCGTTTAAGGTGGAAGAACGCGGCGTCGACAAGTTTTATTTGCCGAGCGGCATGCGAGATAGCCAAGCTGTTTAAGTCCCTTGAGGTAGAAGACAACGGTGGCTCATCAATTAATTCCGTCAGATGAAGAAAAAACAAAAACGACTCTCCTTATCTGTCTGTGGAGCAGCATGCTGGTTGATAGTGTGACGCGCTTGCACAGGAAGTCAGATTGGACAATTACCCAAACCCCAAACGGAGATCGGAGAAAGTGGATATCAAAAACATGGGCAGTGCAGTGCATGTGCGTAATGGTCGACATTGTAACGCGCTCTATCTCACGTCAGTAGGAGCAAACGGATTTCATTGTTTTCTGAGCCCCGTATGAGTCTATGCCCCCTCCTCCCCCACCCTCTCGAATGATTTATCATTTATGAACTAACTGGCAGGGATGTGTCGGATTCCCAACTGTTTTTTATGTTTCTGAGTTTCAGAAGCAGATGTAATAGAGAGAGGGGAAATGGAAGATGGCATGCATATTTTGATTTTTTGGATATTTTGAGTTACTATCAATACCGTTACTATTTATACATTACACATTTATTTTTGTTTTATGCCTCTAACACTTACACTTACAGCGCATACCTAGAAACAGAATTTTGACCTAGACATAGCGAGGCCGAGAACGCGTTTAAATGTATGCAAAAAGACAACAGATGGCATTTCACTTTCGAGTTCGGTGTTGGGTTCTCTGAGCTGCGTTCATCGAAGATTCATTGCTGCTCTCCGCGCGGCCTTTTCGTTTCAAAGACGCACTTTTCTCGTCTGCTCCCTTGCCTCTCGCACTGGCGCCTGTATGCGTGCGAGGCACTGGGGGCGGCATGTCTCTTCGGCCCCGCTGCTTGGCTTCTTGGGCCTGTGTTGCAGCTGCACGGTCGATGGCGTCATCGCTGCCGTCATCTCCATCATCTTCATCGTCGTCATCGTCATCTTCGTCGCACCCCGCTTCGCTCTGCTGTCGCAACCGCTCCTCTTCTTCGCGCTGCTTCTGTTGTGCCTTGAACTCGTTCGCTTCTACTCGAAGTTCCATGTCCAAAATGCGCTTTTCGACTTCTTCGGAGACTAGTTCAGCTTTCAACGCAAGCTGCACAGAGACAAAATACGCACGAATGAGGAGATAATTAATACTCTTCGGAGTCAAATGAAATGCATAAGCCCAATAGGAATTAGCTCTACTTACATAGTCAAGTATTAAAAAATAAGAAAAATGCATGCAAATAAAAATACTCTTTTAAGAACATCAATAATAAAGCAGCGACAGCACACACGCAATCAAGCGCAATCTCACCGCTTTCGCAGCTTCATAGTTGCCTTGGCTTCTGTATGCGCCAATCAGTTCCTGAAGAGCACCTAACCGCTCCTCTAAGAGCGCCTGCAACTTCGGCTCATGCTCGTACAAGTATACCTAAAACGAGAGCACCATGCTTATAAGCTAAAGCTAATACAAGAGCACAATGCTTAAAAACTATAGCTAATACAAGAGCACAATGCTTATAAGCTAAAGAATCACACAAGATCCAAATGCAATTGCGACTGCCAAGAAACCAAACAAACAAAAAACTTGACTCATACTAATAATGCTACAGATTTTAATTGGCATGCGAGAGAGGGTGATAGTGGCGTTCGCATCAAAAACCTGCCGCTCGAGGAGCGATGTCGCAAAAGCTTCCTTGCCCGTTTGCTCGAGGCAGCTACGGGCGAGATGACCAAGCAATGAAGCAGTAACAGGGTGGCCTTCGCCTAAGTGCTGAGCAGCAAGAGCTACTGCTGCTGCATATGACTCTTCAGCCATACCTGGCTCACCGGCCTCTAGAAAAGAGAGCGCCTCGCGCATCAAGGAATTCACTTCATCCATGCGTCAAAGGCTGCAGAACGTAGAAACTTTGAAGGTAAAAACGTAGACAACCTAGAAGCAAACTGCGCCGATGTATAAGGGCGGCTTTTGCGCTGAAGTGAAAATTTCGTCTCTTGCAATCCACACAAATTAATTCTAAACTCACTCCATCGCGGCAGTTACCATTTTTTATCACCGTGGGATTCAGTGCAGTTGTTCACTCACACCCGCTTGAGGGGGATTTTTGTCTTTTTAGCATGACGTTCACTTCACATTATTCGTATTCTTCAAAAATGGAAGTAGCCTCTACTCCCGGTGCACCAGGAGACCTCTACACTGCCGGGTGTATTGACATTACTTCAAGCCCTCGTGCGGCCTCTGATGATACTACGGACTCTGATGTTGACGATGAAGGTAGTAGCGCCGAAGTCATGCCATGCACCTGCAAACACAGTCAGGGACCTCGTCATGGCTCCCGCCAAAGCTTCGACACAGTTGAAATTGCTCGTGCCACGCCTTCCCAGAAAGCCACATACAACCAAGCTCCTTTGGATTCACTCCAACTGCTTTGGCAACCAGGTCAGCTAGTCTACATCGCAACTAAAGCGTCTCAATTACTTCGTTATCCCAATACATTGCTGTGCTGTCTGTGGGGTAACGTGACCAATTTCAGGTTTTAGACGGAAAACTCGCGGAGTGGGCGACAGAGAAAAGGTGAAGCCAGGATTTTACAGTACACATGACGATCAACTCTGCGAGTCATGTGGACTTCGAGTTCAACCAGTTCCACGCTCATCTGCGCCAGAGTTGTCATTTTCAACTGCTACGTCTCCCATGTCATCGTCATCGACATTATCGTCATCTGCTGCAACGGAAATTCCAGCAGCAGAAAGCATAAGCGAGTCTTCTACTTTCTTTACGGCAAGGGAACCGAGCCATTTGTCGTCGTATTCGTCCTCCTCTGCATCTCCCACCTCGTCTTTCTACTCTTTACCGCAAATGCCTCCATTGATTTCTGGGCTTCCTAGTAGCGAGCAGCAGCTGGTTTTACCCCAGGAGCGAGCATCGTCGGACAAAAAAAATGGAAATGTACCAAGCCGGTCCGTCAACAGTCTTCACGTGAAATGCAACGGGGGCAGCACCAGCGGCAGCGACAGGAGCAGCAGTGGCAGCAGCAGTTCTGAGACCTACAACACGAGTAGCGATGAGAACCAAAGTGTCGACTTGGCGATAAGCAGCAATGAAAACGACAAAGAACGAAGCTTCAGCACCAGCAAATACCACAGCAGCAGTAAGGATGATGAAGATGGTGGACAGGATGCTGATCTTTTCGAAATCGATGCATCCGAAAGCACGCCTAAATCGATTACTCCATCTAAACGGTTTCGATTTCCTGCCAAGCGTCAATCGATAGAAGATGCTGGTGTCATGGAGAGCTCCGAAAGAGATGCCGGAACGGATTTCAGATCAGAGAGCGAAAAAGCACAGACAATCATTTCCCTCGAGAGGTCAGCTCATAGCTCCAAGGAGGTCCTCGCGACAAGTTCTGATTGCTCAAATTATCCTCCAGAAGTCGGCTCAAGTTTGTCCTGCGAAGCTGAAGTTATCAACGCACCACAACGCTCTGAAGAAGATTCAGAGGAGGTTTCAGACAAGCTTGAGGTTGAAACCATCAAGCGAAAGCGTGAACACTCGCGTTCCAGTAATGTCCGAGCTCGATCAAGCAGGAGGCTTCCCATGGATGGAAACGATGATCAGTCTGGCCCCTCCGTACCTACTTCTAGTAACCAGCTTTTACCCCTCGACACTATATCTTCTGGATCTTGCCCAGCCGCTGTTGCCATGCGCCGCCGATCTTTGCACCCGGTGCAGGAAGGATCCAACGCAAGTGCATTCAGCTCGAGCCATGACAGTAGTAATTTTAATGGCGGTGCCATTGGCAGTAAACATAGCGTTAGCAATAGCAGCAACACAAGCAGCAGTACCGTGGGGAGTAGTAGCACTAGCAGCAACAATACTAGTCGAGGCAGAAGCAAAATGCACCACAATAGCACCAAACGTACTGGGAGCGCATTGCGTGAGTCTATGGTAGCCACAGCTCAGCGCAATCGTTCATTTTTAAGCAGCAGCAGGAGCAGCAAAACCACTAACAACAACGACAGCGGCGACGACATCGACGGCAACGGCAGCATCGGCAGCAGCGAGACCTGTAAACTGGGCGTCAATTCGAGCATACACCCGGAAGCATGCTTGGGCGAACGGGTGTCTTCAGGCGATCGATCTGGGGTTGTTGTGGGCAGCCGCGACGCTGGTGGCTGGCTGAGCGTGCTTCTTGATGGCGAGACAGAGCCTCGGCGAGTGCGCTTAAAGAAACTTACTTTTAATCGACGAAACCCAGGGTGGTTTGTGGTTTCACCCAACGGGCAACATCAACAAGAAAAACAACAAGAAGAAGAAACAGATGGACCGCTTGGCAACATCGGAAGCAACGAGAGCGTTTCGGCAGCAGCAGCAGCAGCCCCAACAGGAAGTTCGAGTAGCATAGCGAGTTCAGAAAGTGATGGTGCGCTGGTGTGGGCGCAAGGGCGCGTGGCGTGGGTACGTGCCGCGGCAACGAACAACGCGTTGTGTTGGTGGCCAGCGCGTGTGCAACGAAGTGAACCGTGGCAAGGCGGGTTACGTTTACACTTGCGGAAATTGGCATGGAAGGAGAACGAAAGCAGTAGCAGCAAGAGTGGCAAGAAGAGCACCACAAAGGACAGTAGCAAGAGAACTGTTGACGACGTCGACGCCGCCATGATAGACGATTGTGGCGAGAGTAAAGAAGAAGAAGAGGAGGACATCGAAGATGAAGACGATGAGGAAGATGCAGAGGAAGAGAGCAGCGGCGACGGTGAGTTTGAAGAAGACGTGGGTGAAAAGGTGTCGGATACAGACATTCCTCCGACAATTGAGCATGCAGGGGTCACATACCAGGAAGGCAACTACGTACAGGTGGGAATAGATTCTTGCAACAATGTTGCTTTTAATTCCACCTCGATGTTGTATTCCTTGTTGGTTTGGGCTAATGCGCTGGTTTGACCACTTTTTCCTCCTCAATACCCTCTCTGAACTTGTGAGCATCTTTTTCTTTTCGGCACCCTCTCATAACTCACGCGCATAACTTCCTTTACAATGCCCTCTCATGTCTGGTCCACGTCTGTCTTGCGTTTTTTATGTGCTTTTCCAGGTCGCGAGCCGCACCTGGCCCGGCATCAACAAACCCGGCGGGATTGGCCGAATCACCAACGTGTGGCCCTGGGGTTTAGACGTGAAGTACGTGCTGGGCGGCCTCGAGAAAGGCGTGGGGTTTGAATGGGCCCGTCTTTACGAGACCGGCATTGAGAGCACTTCAGATGTGGGTATGGGTGCCTCAAGCCCTGCAAATCCCGGTGGTGGGAGCATTAATTGCAGTGGTGGTGGCGGCGGTGGTAGCCGAGGCAGTCATCAACCAGGCAGCCAGGGCCGCAGCACAGGCAGCAGAACCCGACAAAGTACTAGCAGTACCGGGAGCAGAAGCCGGGGAAGCTGCAGTGGCAGCAGGCATTGGGATATGGACGGGGGGGCATCAATGACGCCTCACGATAGCAGTTTCCGCAATTGCAGAGATCCTCTCCTTTTACAAGAAGAAGTAATAGATAACCCAGCAGGCAGTTCAGTAGGTAAACAGAGCTCGAGAGGCACGAGCAGTAGCAGTAAGAATTTAGTTGTTCCAAGCAAAGATAAACGCAAAGAAGAAGTACTTGTAGACGATGGCAACGATGTGAACGCATGCGACAGTGACACATGCTCAGTGTACGAAGCGCGAGACGTTGTGCTCTTGCTGAGGTGCGTGTGAATACTTAGTTCTTTTTTATTGAATTGTGTAAGTTATCCTGCGGCGATATCGGGTTAGGAAGTGGTCGACTTTATGTTTGCCCACATGGGAAAGATTGCGAGGCCGTGAAGAGTGTAGTGGCACTGCTCTTTTGCCGAACAATGACATCCTAAATTGATTTGGCGTCTGTATATTTTTTTTTTCGTGTTTTTGCTGTTTGCAGGGGCCACGATGCTACTTGGAGCATTTCGACTATAAATAGTGCAAACGAGTCGAACATCGAGGAGTGGCAACCGGCAATGCAGGTGCAGAATTTACTTCGATTTTTTTTTGAAGTAATGGGCTACACTGGGATTTTGCATTCTTTCCAATTTCCATTGTTTTTTTTGTCTTTCTCTGCCTATGAGCCCTTGGCTTTGTGCCTTTTTCGCCTTTTTCTTTATCTTCTTCAAATGCATCCACAATCCAACATCATCCGCATAGCCTCGTTGCTTCGCAAGATTTACGACATCTTACTTTTGCCTTTTATGGCACGTACTTGCACAGGTCATATTGCCATGGAGTTGTGCCGCTGCAGATCGATTAGCGATGGGGCAGCGGTCCGTTGTGTGCTCGGGTCGCTTTCAAAATGCTCTGTTGCAAGCAGAGTCTTCTCCTTATTCTGAAGGCGTAGTTGAGAACGGTAATAAGAGCCAAAGTCAGAAGAACAAGGCTAAGAGCAACAGCAGCAGCAGCAGCAAAGACCTAGGCACAGGTGAGGGTATTTCTGCCGGCGAAACAACGTCGCAGCATTTAAGTGCAAGCGAGGCCAGGCAGTTAGAAGTGGCCGCAGCCGTATTGGCACGGCTCGTGCACCAGCCGCCTCTGCTCAAAGATGGCTCTGCGTTCTTGGTGTAGGACTTACAATGCGTTTAGTTGCCGAAGATGCGGATATGCCGGATACCGGGCATGTCCCTTTTACAGTTACAAACCAGTGACATACCCCCGTATCACCCATTCGCCATTTAGTCCTCGTTTAAGAAAAGGGCGCCCTTGTTGGTTTTCTATTTTCTATTAGTATTCCTATTGAAATGTTATACATCGCTGGGGCTATGTTTGATGTTTGGCTAAGTCTAAGTCTAAGTCCGGCGTATACCCAACACAGCACATAAGGACGTCGGATGTCGACCATAGAACGCGGCCCTGATCTCTCCAGGAGCCAGTAGCTTTTAATGGCCTCGTGCTTCCAAGGCCGGCAAAAAGAGGTCTATTCTTATTCATGTCATTCCCATATGAAATCGAAAAGGAACATGCGCTTGCCACACAAACAGCAAACAGGTGCTAAACTCTCAATTGTCAGCCAATGGTCAATGGCCTATGGCCTGCTCATGTGCTATTCTACTAGCCCACTTCTCAACCACACGCCGCCGGCGTGGTCATCGTCGCCACGTAAGCACAGGTTTCGGGCTCCTGCACTTCCAGGAGCTCGTCCACCGCGCCACATGTAAAGGTGAGCTTGAGCGACCGCTTGGGGCCGTTCCAGCATTTCGCACCTTCGTCAAAAGTCATCGTGACGACCTCTGCAGACGCTGCTGCCTTGGCTGCTGGCTGGCCGGCGTTGCCGTTCGAGGACGCAGAAGGAGGCGCAGGCGTGAAAGCCAAGTCTTTGAATTTGCCCAAATCCACCGAGTCTTGCTTGGCATCCTTGAAAGGGCACACCTTTGGGCGAAAAGGAAAATAAAACATTAATTAAAGATTAAAAGGCAATACGAATAAAATGTACAGAAGAGCATAATCACCAGTGCTTTTCATGTGTGTGTCCACATGCGCGCATGGTTATAATGCACACCACAAGCGTTGTCCTACTTCGTACATTTTGACGCGGCGGTAGTGCCATTTCCATAATCATCGCACTTCCTTCACAACTCCAAAAGATTATCCCAAAAAGAAGATGTGGTCCAGATGATAGACAACATCACCTTATCGGACGTCTCACAATTTCTGCCCCCCTCTCTCTCTCTCTCTTTCTCTTGTCTCTTTCTGTCTTCACCTTGTACTCGAACCCGTCGTTTTGCTTCGCGAAGCACTGGTTCCCCAATGCCGCATATTCTGGCCTCTCCACGGCCACACTGCTCACGGCTGCCGCAGTCGCGTCGTCGACGGCGGTCTTGGCCGATCGTTTCGCGGCGGCCGCAGAGCGCCAGGCGTCTTCCGCCTAGTAGAGGTAGAGTGTGGCCATAGGGAGACGGGGAGATGAGGCATGAGTGAGAAAGAAGAAGAAGAGAGTGTGAGAGAGAGAGAGAGTATTAAGGTACAGAGTAAAAGAGAGAGGAAGAGACAATCAGAATTTACTAGCAGAAGGCGTGCTGAATATTCGGGCGTTACAAACGCAAACTAACAAAAGAAACACGCCCTCATCTTTGTTTCTACCTCTTTGGCAGCAGGCAAGCGCCACGTGTCCCATTCCGACGGTTCCTCCACTTCTTCGACCGTAAACCTAGGGTTTACACACACATGTTACAGCATTTCGCGCAGACGTGCAGGCACAGAAATAAGAGAGAATTAAGTCGACAGAAGTAACTGTTGGCAGAATCAACGCTTCGAGCTTCCTTGTCTTGCTCCTCTGTGCTAATTTTTCAGATAAGTATTGTAAACATCCACTTGGGCATGTATACTCTACACACGCGTAGAGCTTGAGAAATTGGTTCGATATTACCGCGGCTTCGAAGCACTGCCTCCTCTGTGGCTCGCATCTTCTGCTGCTGCTTTGGTCATCTCCCCCAGCATCGCCGTCTTCTTCAACTCTTGCGCCAATTCCGTAGCCATTTCTTCTAGAGCCACCTGGGCAGCGTTGGCCGCTGACGTTGTTGGTGCTGCCTTCGTTGCTTCATCTGCAACAGCTTCGGACGGCGTTTCTTCTGCTGCTGCTGCTGCCTCCGGTGTTGGCGGCTTCAGAGGAAGTTTCTCAATTGCTTGGCTCAAAGTGGCGTCAAATTCGGTGGTTAAGCTTAAACCAAGCGCGTTGCCGAGAGCAGTTAACTTGTCGTTGAAACTAGGGCTGCTGCTGCTGCTGCTTTTGCTGCTGCCATCAGCTTCTACTTGCACTGACGCATCACCCGTGCCAGCAGCAGCATCACCACTGGCAGCTTCAGCAGATGCGCCATCCTCTGCGTTCTGAAGTGGTGGGTACAGAACGTCGCTTGCGGCCAGGCCACACGAAAGAACTTCAACGTCGTCAGTCTTGTCCGTTACCTGTGCGTGCGCGCGCGAGTAAACCATTTTAGAGACACACACAAATGATAGACTGAGAAAAGTTCGGAACAAGAAGGTGAGGCGAAACGCACACAAGAGAAGGTGGCATATTCATGTTAGCTGTGCTACAATTATGCCACGCCAGCTTACATGAACTGAGTATCAATATTTACGGTTACAAATACAAGGCCAACAACAACAACAACAACAGTAGCCCTGCTTCAATCCGTTGTTACCGCTTCGTCCAGTCGATTCGCCGCGATGCGCATCAGAGCTTCCACGCCCGTGTCGTTGTTGGCCGCCGCAAAATGCAACAAGAGCCGCAGCCGGCTCGGCGCACCTGCCGGCAGTTGCGTGAAATCTAGAGCCGACGCTACGGCCGCTTCGGCCGCGGCTTTTTTCGCGTCTCGTTCGGTCTTTTCGGCGGTAAGCAGCGCGTTTTTCATGTTTTCTGCTTCCAATTCTTTGGCTTCGGCGTCCTTCAGTGCTTTCACCGCGTCGTCTTTGATTTTGGCCTTCTCAGCCAAAAAAGCGGCTCCACGCGCCTTGTAGGTCTCCAATTGCGCTCGCCCCGCTGCCCACGCTGCCTCTCGCACTGCGGCAGCTTCAGCTTCAGCCGCTGCCCATTTCGCACACTCGTCGGGGCACAGACCCGCAACTTCGTCGCTGCCGTCGCAGCTGTGTAACGGAGCACAAATTGTTCCAGAGATGGAAATGCACGAACCAACCAGTGGAGCGACCGAATTATAGTTAGCAAGCGAATTAAGATTCAAGTCGGCTTATGGTGAAATGCAGGTATATCTGCGTAATTGTTACTATTCAAAGTATTTTACGCTTGAGTATAGAATATATTCAATTTATTGTTTTGAGGTGTAGAAGGTGGGCTAGAGAACCGAAAGTGGCCATGTGAAAATGCTAGGAGCTAGCTTGCGTTCAGAACAACGCACCAATCGCACACGCCATCGCCGTAGACGCTAGCTGACACATGGAGCGGCAAGTAACCCTTCGTGTCGCGGCACGTAAAGCGCGCACCTGCGTAATCTCCCACGGCTCGCGGCTGAAGGCGAGCGCACGCGTTGGTGGCGGGCTCATCGCTTTGGTCGTTTGGGCAGTCGCTGCCACACACATGAATAAAAAAAAAGGGTGCTCAGTGAGAACAACGGCGCTAGTCATAAAATACATCTCTTAACGTTTATATGGAGCTGGGTGTCTTCAGGGAAAGAGTTCGAGTGCCTTTTAAGGGAGCAACTGTTTCAAATACTCCGATGGCAATAGACAGTGGGCTTCGTTTAGCTTGTCCTTAGCCTACCAGTAGTCGTCGTTCAACCAGGCATCGGGTATCACCCGGCCGTCGCATTCAAATCCTGACGCTAAGCGCCCACTCACAACTAGCAAGGCTACCAGCGGCTGTGCCCACCTCAGGGCTCTCATCGTACCAAGTTGGGAGTCCTGGGCAAATAATAATGCTTCCTTCATTTTTTATCGCAGATTTTAACCCGCCAAAAGGGTGATGACACGTGTACTACAGACTCTTACGGTAGTATTACTGTATTGTTTACGGAGCAGTTCTCACCAGGGGACACCCTAAAACCTGGTTCTCACGGCTTGAATGATGACTTGAATGGCTGTTCGTTGCTGAACCAAGGGCTATTACTACTAGATCTCGTTCAGTTAGTAATAATCGCCCTTGGTTGAACCTTCGCGGCACGGGAAAGCACTCAAAGTCAAACCCAATTGGGTGCGATTGATGGACCGCAAAAACTTACGGACTCTGGAGAAGATCAACTGCGGTACGGACCGGGCCGTAGCCAATTTTCGAGCCGCAATTACGGAAAACCCATCATCCATATACCACATGGTAAATAAGAACGCGCGAGCTGCCAGTCCTGTCCTAATCCTAGGGCCTAGGGCCCTAGTGGCGAGAGTGGCTAGAGTGCCGCGCGAGGCGCGAGAGTTACCTGGTGCCTAATAGCTAATAGGGTTGGCCTGCTTCCTACGTGTAAATTACAGATCACTAGTGCTGAAATATTTCCGGCCCATCGGTCCCTGCCTCAGATATAATAATTTATCCTTATAGAACCCTCTGAGGTTTATCATTCTCAATCTAATACTTGAACTTAAACGCCAAAGCCACGAGACCAGAGACTCGCCTAGGGTAAAGTCCCCCGTGTACGTAAGCACTACAGCGCAGGGATATACCAGGATACCCATAAGTCCGTATTTGTTTTCTCTGTCAGTGAACTCGCAGCAGTAGCTAGTGTGCCATTTGTGTGTGGTCCGCCGTGACATAGTGCTCCAGCCCAAAGATACGTCCACACCTCGTTACTTCAAAAGTGGTGAACCACAATTTGCCAAGCGTAAGGGCTTTTTCGAAGAACCACCCATGAAAAGCTAGATTAAACTACCGAGCTTAATGGCTGAGCAGTTCACTCACATGAGTTGTTGGACTATAGTAGACTTCGAATAGGTTAAATGGCTTCAACAGAGCCCGTCCACAATCAGCTTGAGCCAAAGTATTGCTTGAAGTAGTCAATCGCCGGTTGGTGCACCGCACGCGCGCGTAGCACCGCCTAACAAAAATTGCATATAAAGTATTTCAACCTCAGTCAAATGCAAAGATCAAACAGAACAAAAAAGCATTGGTGTTCCTGTCAAGTTCCCATGAAAATAAATGCCATTTCATCACCTCAGTGTCAGCCTCGTCACCGCAACTCTTGCAGCGACGTGATGGCTTGGCTAAGTACTGCAGTCGCGCCCGATTTTTTTCTAGTGTTCTTGTAGTCACGGGCACATCCACATTTTCGCGAGCCATTATACGCGGAATTGGTGCGGCGCTTATGAGCAGCACGGCTGCCCAAAAGTTTGTCCGCATGGTACTCAACTTGTAGATGTAGAAACAGGAAACCCTTGTCTAAAGAGCTAAAAGCCGGAAACCTTTTTAAAGCTCCTGCACCAAATAAATTCGAGAAGAGTTCTATTGGCTACCCTCTGACCGACTTTAGCCGCACCACTGGATGGCCATCCTATGAAACACACGATAAAGACGACGCGCAGACGATGTGAAAAATGAACAACATACATACATGCGTTCCAAAATTATGCAGGCTACATACTACAGGGTGAATTTGCTAAGCTGATCAAGATCTTGTTTATAACGACTACAGTACTGTACTTGTTGTCTTGTTTGTTGTAATCAGCTCACAGCTGCTCGCTACACAGTCTACTTCGAAAGCGAAAGCGAGTGCACAGTAAAACCGTAATTCTTTGAACGCCACAACAACAACATGTGCCATGAGTTATCCATAGAACTTCCGTAGTTTCCTATTCGAAGTTCGAAGATCAAACTCAAACTATGAGCTGTGATCTGTAAAAAAAAGTTATCGATATCAAAGCACTCATCACCGGGTTCAGTAAGTTAATACAGCGAAATAAAATTTCTACATTTTGACGTATACCCAAAGAAAACTATTCCAATTACGGCGATAATCTCACTATCGCTGAGTTGTGGTGGTGGCTTATCAACCCATACCAACCACCACACCAACCCTTAATTCCCATAAAAACTCCAATAAACCTATGGTACTAGATATGGTATTATATGTGGTGTCTTTTACCATATCCGCCATCTCATTAGTACAGGGAATTGAGCTGATTGCAGATCACCCAACTCAGCTATAACAACACCAAATATTTCATTGAGAAAAAATGCTCCGTAGCACCCGACTATATCCGCTTTTATCCTTTTGGTGCGCTTAGCAGAACAACTTCGTCGTCGCTTTCAGAGTTGCAATTCTTGTCTTCAGTATCTCTTCTTATTCTTGGACCTTGAGACGCCTCCTCGTTCGGCAGAGCCTTGCTTACGTCAAGTTTATCCATGAAACCAAAAGATAATGTGACGAATACTACCCACTTGCTCCAAACCACTTGCTGTAATTTTCTGTCACTATAAAGTACCGCTAGACCGTACCTGCCGGCGCGCGTTGCAACTGTACTGTGGTCCACCCAAGCAGAAAGTGCCGTCGAAACCGTTGCACTTCCTCTACGAGCAGTGGCGCAGCGGCTACACCACCACTGTGCACGGCGACGTCGAGTAGCCGCCAAACTTGCCCAGCGCCGCAACGCCCGATGTAACGTTGCCACACGAAAGCGGGCTCGAATGTCTCCAGCGCGTTCAGTTCGTAGATCTTTGTGAGAGTCGATAGATAGCGACGATGTGCTATGAGTTTCGACCTGCCCTTGAGCCTGCAATTTCTGATCTGTGCGTGCTTGCAAATCCATGGCCTGTCTAACGCGCTGCGAAAGACCTTTTAAGCGGCTAGGTGGTTTAGCCTCAAGAGGTAACGCCACCGAGAGCCTTGCTACAGACCAGCCCAATTCTGCACGCTCCCACGCACTGCCTTTTTCTTTCGAAAGGTATTTGTCATCAAAATTGCTTAACGTAGGTGTGATAACATCAGCGCCATCAGCAGAAGTGGCGTCAATTTCAGCAGAGTGCGGAGCAGCATCAGCACCAGTTTCTGATGCCCCGACTTCAGAAGAACCGCAAACAGATTCCATATCATTGAAACAATCACAGTCTCCTTGGTCTATGGCAGTGTCTTGCGTACGCGGCGGCAAATTGTCCATGTGAGCCACCAAGAAAGGATTGTCGATTACCAACGTGTTGCCTGCCGCCTTCTTGTCGGTGCTAGAAGCCCAACTTCCATCCACACAGGCATCCCTGACCTCGTGTGATGCACGGATATCGTCAGAACCTGCAGTGGTCACCGACCACGCCTCGCTACAAGTACTTCTGTGGCAAGGGTCCAACGAGGTTGGAATCTCGCGGCTATTAGGCTGCTGGTTGAAGGGGTCAAAGCACCTGGCTTGTGTCTCGTTGTCTAGAGCAAAACTTTCGTCAAGAATTAAACACCCAGGCCTTAGCTCTGGATCGGGACTATGCATGGCAGCTGCTCTTGAGTGAATGCTTGGAACAGCACTTTCATCTTTGGGGCTTTTGGGGGCTAGAATCTCGACGGCCATGTTGGAAGCCAGCGCTTCATATTGTTTCAAAGTACAGTGTTGAGGCAGCACAGAGGCACCGGTGCTGTCATTCTTATTTTCGTGAGCGACATTGCCCTGAGACTGCACTCGAGTCGCCGAACTGCTGAGGCATACTTCAGTAAAAACAGCATTTGGCCCCTCAGTGGATGGTGCTGCAGAATTGTTATGTAAATGTTTTTGAGGTGAGGTGCTTGCTTCTGTACTTACAGCTACAGGCTGGGCAGCAGTATGCGGTTGAGAAGCATCTATATATACATGGTGCCGTGGGCTCGTATGACTTGTCTCTGTAGATACAACACTCCTGCCGCTGCGGTGCTGCTTCAGAAGAGGCTGATTTGAGCGCCCGTGCATAGAATTGGAATCATCTTTGCCCCGTCCTGGGCTTTCAAGCGCATGTGATTTAGACGTAATTGCACGCTCGTTTGTTTCAGGAGGGGAAGCTTTTTGCTGCAATGCGAGATCGTGCTGATGCCCAAAAGGGACAGCTTTCTCATAGGGAACCCACGAATCTTGATGCTGTTTCAGGAGAGCTCGGGCACGGATCAAAACTGCATCTTGAATTCCATCATCCATTGGACAACTGGCAACTTTCCTAGGAATCTCGTTGCCTAGCACATCTTCAACTTTGGCTCGTGCGTCCGCAAGTATGGCCTCGGCGCGAGCTGCAATGGCAAGCAGATCAACGCCTCCAGAATAAACGAGGGGCTGAGGAGCCATGCAAGGTGAGGCAACGGAAGCTGAGCAATTTGGAGCATGTTTATTCTTCATTAGCCTAGCGTTGGCCTCCAAAATTTGGTCAGGATAGTAATTGAGAGTGTTGCTGCTAGTAGGGTTGTTGGCATTTGATTGAGCTGGCGATCTCTCATTTAAGCGCTGCTTGAGCTCCCCCAATCTACGGTGACGCTTTAGAGCGAGACTACGCGCCTTGGTGATAGCAGGAAACTCGTCATCCATATTCTGTCAGCTTGCTTGAGGGGCTCAGAACAATCAATTCGTATCACTACCCTACTACTACTTTATGTAAGTATAATGCAATGCCAAACCTACTTCCGTCCATAGCAATACCGCAACAGCACCTTCCTAACCTCATCAACATGTCAAATTCTCTATTGTACCAGCTACAAATGCCTAGCTCTTAGCTCCTCTCGGTCTCTCTCTCTCTCTCTGTACTTGGTGCTGTGCATTTTTAGCCAAGTATCCTACTATAGCCTTTCAAGCAACCAGGAATGCGATGGAACCAGAAGGCCTGAAACGCTCCTGATTGGCTTAGGGGGTCGGTGTTTGTAAAGGTCTACCACATTAGTGTGCTCCAGCAGAACGAATACTGCTTCGAAAGCAAAATCAAAAGCTCAGGTTGCCCCTCGGCTAGGGTTTGCGCCTTCGCATGAAGCTTCTTTTCGTGCTTCCTAGTTCGCTACCATTGAGCATTCCAGATTTTTCTATGCGTAATCTGACAAT
>Ga0307982_1001409_pt1 | contig 19583 bp, 9 predicted proteins | sample OrgLakmetagen989_FD_201847 | JGI IMG/M metagenome (GOLD analysis project Ga0307982, IMG submission 201847) | Saline water microbial communities from Organic Lake, Antarctica - #989 | ecosystem: Environmental > Aquatic > Non-marine Saline and Alkaline > Saline | place: Antarctica: Organic Lake... | reverse complement strand
CCTGGGGGGGTCGCAGTGCTCCTCGCCCTCAACTGCAGCGGCCGGCAGCAGCTGGTGCGTCGCTGGAAACTGGGACAGAGGGGGCAAACTGGAGTTCGTGAACAAGTGAATGGCGCCTTCAGAATGGGCCCATGGGGGGGATGCCGTGGAGGGCAGAGCGGCGGGGGGGGTGCCGGAGGGGGGGGGGGCTGGAGGCGACCCCCCCTCCCACGTCGGCAGCAGCGGGGCCGACCCTAGCAGGATGGAGTCGCCCACCCGGTGCAGGGCGAGCGACACAGGGTCCCCAGTGAAGGGTGCACTAATGAGCTGCTTCATGTGCTGCGCCCCCCCGATGAAGTCCACTTGGCCCCAGGCAGTAGCCATGAGGCGGCCAGTCCCTGGCAGGGACAGCTGCCCGGAGCCGAAACTTTGCTGCAGGCCTGCCAGTGATGCCAGCGAGACAGCATCACTTTCTGAACTGTGCATTATTGACGCGAGAATGGAAGGCTGCAGTGCAGCTGGCGTGCACAGCTGCAAGGGAGTGCTCATATTGCGGATATTGCGGCAAGCACACGAAGCAGATCACATACCTGCTGTGCTTCCACGGCACTGACTGCAGTTGCATCCACACTCCCAATGGATGTGGGACCATTGCTTTCATCTCGCTTGCTAAGGTTGAACATCCCCGTTGCTGCCTTCAGTCAAAGCAGATGCGTGATACGATTGTTGTGGAGGTCGCCCTGGAGCTTTTTTATGATGAATGAACTGGAGTCGACTTGAGCTTGCAAAGCCTAGACAGTCACCTCAAAGTATACTTCACATGAAAAGTATGTCACGTGTGCAGCAAATATTCGATGCACAATCGTTGCGTTTTAGGCGGCCCTGCGTGCTGGCTGGGTTCTTTTTCTGTATTTCGTGGGTAGCAGGGGGCCAAGGCAAACTTGGGGTCCAAATTCCTCCCACAACAAAAAAGCGAGATTGTGGTAATTGTCAATGACATTTCGTTCTCATGCCACAGTCATTTACTGCTGCCAATCGATAAACGTTGAGCCCAGACGCCAGAACGGGCAGTTCGTGAACTTCGCGCTGCGACGCTGAGGTGCTGCTCTTCCTAAACAGCTCCTCGAAGCACTGCAGCCCGCAGGGGCGTCTGTTTCCCCACAACATCAGTGTAGCTTCGGCTCTGCTGTTGTGAAGGGGCTCCTTAGAGCTGCGAACGCTGCTTGGCTTATTCGGCTGCTCCACCAGCAGCAATGGCGTCCAGAATGAGCTCAGTGGAGGCAACTCGCAACCCACTGCAGCACCTTGACGGCAGCAAAAACCCTCAAGGCGGTGCCGTGTTGAAAGCAATGCCAGTTTCCAAGTACGATGAAGCTGTGCTTGAATCCGACATGCCGCCACCAACGACTTGCTGCGGTCATCTGGTTAGGCCGTGCATCAATTGCTGCTGCGGGCGATTCCCTTTACCCGCCAAAGGCTGGATTCTTTATGATTTTGCTGACAGTGTTTTCACAATTGCGTCAAGGTAAGGCTACAGCCAACATCTGTCGCGTGCGGCAATATTGATCCCGCTGCGCGATGCGACGTGCTCCTCATTTTTTCGACCGACACCCTTGACCCGTTTCATACTCACCGGTTGCCCTTAAAAGCACTTTTGTGACTATATAGCTTTGTATTTGTCAATCGTGTCGTCCATGAGCTGCTTCTGTCTGCTGTGGTTGATGCAGCTGCAAGGCTCGCAATCGGCGTTTCACCAGACAGGCACAACGTGAAAATTGCCCTTTTGCTGTGGATTTGTGTGGATTTGTTGAAACTTTGTTCGCTGAGCACTTGACATATGTTTGCAGTTTGTTTTTGCCTGGTTACATGAAAGAGCTTGCCGAGAATGCTGGTTACGATGACGGGAACTCCTTCTGGGCTTTTACTACTTCAGTTGCCACTGTTGTGAGTGTGGCTTCTTTTGTCATTTTGGGCGGCATTGGGGAGTATGGCGATTACAAGAACATGTTGGCCAGATATGGCTCTTATGTTGGTGCCCTGGCTCTGGCGCTCATCGGCCTGACTGTTGTGCCGCAGCTCGTGCTGCTGGCTGCGGCACTGTTTGTCATCGCTCGCACTGGCGACAGAGTGAGCGGGCTCATGATCGACGGCTTGCTGTCCGATTGCTGCCAACACCATGCCAAGACTTCCCACGCCGTGTCCGCCAACGCGCGTTTTATGGGCTATGTGGCCATGATGACATTTGGCATCGTCACCGCGTACGCCTTCCTCAACGCGGACGACTCGCTGTGGTACTCCCGTATTCCCATCGCTGCTGCCGGCGCCTGGTGGTTCATATTCTCCTATATCGGCTTCGGGTGGATCGGGCGCTACCCAGGCGTGCCCTTTCCGGCCATTTCCCGGGCTAACGGCTGCTGGGGTGCCGTCAAGTGGAGCGCCTACACGACATTCTCGGAACACATGGCCACTGTGCGGAAACTGCCAAAGTTCAAGGACGTCAGCCTGTTCGTGCTGTCCTGGATGTTCTTGTCTGATGCGTCCTCTACGGCATCTTCGCTCGGAACACTCATCGCTGAGGAGCTCGGGTACAGCACCACTGTGATTGCTGCTGCTGTTGTGTTCGGCATCATCTTCGCCGCCCTAGGCATGCTGCTGTGGATGTGGGTGGTGAAAAACCACTGGCTGACCCCCTATCAAGTGCTGTTCATCAACCTGTGCTGCCAGGCCGCAGGCGCCCTGCTGCTGCTGGGTGTCTCTGAGGAGTGGCACATCTTCGGTATTGTGCTTCTGGTAGGCGTGAACCTGGGTCCCGTGTCCTCCTACACGCGATCCATCATCGTAACCATGATTCCCAGTGGCTTCCAGACGAACTTCCTGTCCTTTTACGAGCTGACCCAGAAGGGCACGGCGTGGATCGGCCCTCTGACCATTGGCGGCCTCACCAGCGTCATGGGGCGGGAGTACTTTGCCATCATCTCCATTGTCACCATCCTCACGGAGCTGCTCATCGGCCTGCCCATCTTCTGGATGGTGGATGTCGAGCGGGGGCAGCTGCTGGCCTCCGCGTACGGGGAGGCGGAGGAGGCCCGCAAGGGGTTCGCCCGGACTCGAGGGGGTGGAGGGGGGGGTTCCGGCGGCGCCAACACCAAGGACCATTCCAGCAGCGCAGACAAGAACACCCGCGATGTGGAAATGGCTGTGGTGAATCCCGCCAAAGTGAATGGAAAGCCGACCGACAGCAAGAGCACTCCCTCCGTGACCGCCAGCACCCGAGACGGACCCCCCCCTGGAAAACCCACGAGCGTGGGGGCTCCGGGCGACACCTTGCGAGATCCATCCGCCGTTGGCAGCGGTGGCAGCCATTCCTCTGCCAGCGACAATGAGGATGACCTGCTGCGATACAAAGGATCAAGGGCCCCCAGTAAGGCAGGGGATAAGGGGGGTCAAAACCAAAAACGACCCCCTCCACCCCCCAAGGGGAGCGGCCGGCTGCCCGATGCACCCCCGCGCAAGGATTAAGGGAGAGATGGGACATCTAGGCTGCGTGAGGTACGCAGCCACCCACCCGTCTTGCCCGCTGCGCGCTCTGCGCCGTGTTGGCTCCCCACGCCAGCAACGGCCGGCATGCTGCAAAGTTCGTGAAGGCTGGAGACATCGAGCAGCGCCAATCACGCCTCAGCGGAGTGTCGAAGTTTCACTATTCTGTTTTATTGCAATGCACGTAACACACCCATCACGCCATCTGTCGCCACTTGTGCGCTTCTGTGCCGCTGCCTGGGTCACTGAGCTCCCCGAACAGCTATCTGGCACACATACACGAACACTTGCTGTTCCACGCTGTCGCCAGATTGGGCTGCTTGGGCCAGCTCGCTGTCCCCACAGTCAAATGCACTGGACGAGACATGTAGCTTGGTGTGGGCTGAGCTGGGGGGGGGGCTGCCCATGCCTCGAGGGGGCTTCAATTTGACACGCAGCCGCTGCTGGGCTCGCCAGCCATCAGGACATGTGGCAACAACGGAGCGCGCCACCATGAAGCAGCTGCAGGGCTTCAGAGGCACCGCCAGATGCTGTGCTGAGCCCATGAGTGACTTGACGGTTTTTCTAGCCACCGCGCCCTGAAAGCGAGGCTGCCACGCTGAGGGGCGCAACCACTCTGGGCGCGCCCTGCTTTGATTGCGCCATGGTGTTTGTGTGCCTGCAATGGCGCTGGCTGCTGCTGCGCTGCTGGAAGCAGGGGGCGAGACTGCGTGCGGGCCTGTGCCGGAGCTCGCGCCTGGCTTCGCCGGCCGCGGAGCAGACAGCACTTGACTCCAATTCGATGCACATAATGCTTGTGTGGCTTCGCTGTGTGTGCTCAAGCCTGCACCTGCTGGGGCTGCATCAAGGGCCTGGCTCCAGTACCGATCGAAATCAAGCGTCAATGCAGACCTACCGTTCAGCACCGACGCACCGAACACGAAACTCAGGGACAGCACTGGATGCTGGAAGAGCGACGTTAACGCATCTTCTGCTGCGTCCATATCATTCAGGAGGCGGACCCGCTTGCGATTGACCCTGGAGACAGCCGTGTGGGACGTGTTGTGAAGAAAGTTCCTTGACAAGGCTGTCGCAGTGTAGCGCCGATACTCACAGCTGCTTCAGTTGCTTTGGGCTTAGAGAAAGTACTTGTGTTACCAGTTGCTCCAAAGTACTGCGTCAAATGATGCTGTAGGGGTGAAGCAGAAGTGATGAGTGCGGCGTGCTTACCACGGCATCTGCTGCTTTACCAGTAGTGCTGTTTCAAGCGCAGCCATAGCACAGCTGCTGACCATAGGTAGCGAGGGTGGTAATTTAAACGAAACATGCGCCTCGGCTGCAGCTGGGGGGTGGGTGCTCCCTGCTTCATCGTGTGCCTCTTGCTGTGTGCTGCTGCTGCTCATAACGGCAGTGCTGAGCGGCGGCAGCGTCGTGCACAGCTGGTTGAAAGAAGCGGCGGGCGAAGCAAGCACGTGCCATAGGGTGCTTCCATTCGCGTTTTGAACTTGCAGCAGAAAAAGGCGAGCTGGGCGCAGAATCGTGGCGGCACTCGGCTTGAACCCTCCTCAACACACTACGCTACACACTGCTGCGCTGCCGCTGTGAGCTCGCCAGAAGCCTGCTGCAGCGCCTGCACCTGCCGACGCATGTCTGCAGCCTCCTGCTGTGCTGCCTGCACCACCTCCGCCGGTGCCGCGTCCGTGAACTGTGCGCTGCCCAGTCGTTTCTCCAGGGCAGCCAGCTTCTTGGCCACCTTTGCCGCCTTGCTCTGGCGCTTGCCAGCGGCGCTCAGCAGCTTTGCCCGTGCGTCGGCAGTCACAGGCAAGGGCACTGTGACAGTGACACCAGTGTCGGTGGCGCAGCTGATACCAGCCCCCCCTGCACCCCCCTGCCGCAGCCGCCCTTCCCCCGGGGCGCACTTGAGCAACAGGCCCAGCGCCTCAATACCGGCGCCGTCGAGCTCGTCACCTGCCGGAGCACTGACCACGTACTGCACGTCACGTGGGCCCATACCTGACACCTCCCTGGCAGTCTGCGCGGCCGACCTGGCGGCAACAGCGATGCCCAGCACCTGTTGCATACGGCGCTCAACGGAGGCATTCAAAGCAGACGACAGTGGTGCTGCTGCACAGCCATCACCTGCTCCGCTGCCTGGCCAGGCTGCTGTGGCCAGGGATGCGCCTGGTCGCGGTGCGACCCCGACCCCCAGCGCCCCTGCAAACTGCAGGCGCTGCCACAGCTCCTCCGTGACAAAGGGCATGAAGGGGTGCAACATGCGCAGGGCACCGTCGGTAGCGGCGCCCAGGGCATATCGGGCCGCTGCTGCTGCCTGTGCGGTAGCGGGGTCGTCGCTTTGAGCCCCCCCCAACAGCCCCTTTGTGCTCTCCAGGTACACGTCGCACAGATCGTTCAGGAAGAATCGCTGGGCTGCCCCCACTGCCCCCCCCTGGTCGAAGCGCCGCATACAGGCCTCCACCTCTGCAGCTGTGCAGGCCAGGCGGGACAACACCCACTGGGCCGCAAGGGGGGCATCGCCCAGCGGCACCTCCAGGAGGTGACCTGGCACCCCCAGCCCCCCAAGGGTGTTAGGGGGGGTCACATGGGGGGTGCCGCTGTCCTCGCCTGCAGCACAGGCGCTGTGCCAAGCATCGTCATGCAGCTTGTCCATCGTGAACCGCACTGCATTCCACAGCTTGTTGCCCATTTTCCAGTTCGTGACCACGTGGGCAACATCCATGTTGATGAAGTGCTGGCCCGTGAGATACCCGCACAGTGTCAGCCGCAGGGCGTCGGCGCCGCAGGGGGGAATGCCTTCGGGAAAGTCTGCCTTGACGGCTTGTATTGCGCGCTGCAGCTCCTTCTCGTCAAGCAGGGGCCCCTTGTTTGCCCCTGTGCCCCCCCCCGCAGCCTGTTGCTCCAGCGGCCCAAGCAGCTCCTCGGCAGATCGGCCCTCAATCACAGCCAGGGGATCGATCACGTTGCCAAGCGACTTGCTCATTTTGCGGCCTGACTTGTCCCGAACAACAGGGTGAAGCAGAACACTTCGAAAAGGAGAGTGTTCTGCTGCGCTCTTGCCGCTCAAATCACCCACCGCTGGATGCAACTCGGAACATAGCATGGCCATCCTGGCCACCCAGAAGAACAAAATATCCGCGCCGGTTTCCATCGTGGAAAGGGGGTAGTACCTGGAATCTACCCCCCCTTCACCAGGCAAAGCCGACATGGGCAGCAAAGCGGAGCTAAACCAAGTGTCGAACACATCTGCATCTTGTTCCAAATGCACATCCTGTGGGCGCGCCCCCAGTTGGGCGCATGCGACTGCTCGTGCCTCCTCCTCGCTCTCGGCCAGAACCCAGCGGTTGAAGTCTTCTTGGGGTGTTCCGATGGCTTCTGGGCCAGCGCTGTGCTGCCCTTGCAAAGTGAAGTAATACGCGGGGATGCGGTGGCCCCACCACAGCTGCCGCGAAACGCACCAGTCTTGAGGGGACGCCAACCAGTGTTCCCAGTGGCCCTCATGTGGAGAAGCCGGAACAAGTGGAATGGACGTGTGGCTTGAGCTTGTTCCGGCGTGCACCGCTGCAGCGCCTGCAGTTGCGGCCTGAGCCTGTCCAGTGCTGTGGTTTCCTGCAGGCAGCACCATGCGCAGTGCACGCTGCGCCATGTCATCAGCCTTGATGTACCACTGTGGGAGCACGCGGGGCTCCAGAACATCACCGGAGCGAGAACACAATGCCACCGCCATGCTGTGTTCTGACTCGCCAAAAAACAAGCTCTGTTCCGTGAGATACTCGATCAGGGCCAGTCGGGCGTCAAACCTGTTCATGCCGGCAAACTTGGTGCCAGCGGGGGGGCCCTCCGTTGAAATACTCCCCCCTTCATCAATCACCAGGGAGGTGTGCAGAGGCAGCCCCACACGCCTTGCACACTCGGCATCATTGGCGTCGTGAGCTGGTGTCAGCTTCACTGCGCCTGTTCCGATCTCTGGGTCCACCAGTGTTCCGTCTGCAACAATCGGCAGCAGGGCACCAGTCACTGGGTGTTGCACTGTGCAGCCGCCGGCAGTCAGGTGGGTATACCGGGGGTCTGCTGGATGCACCGCCACCGCCACGTCCCCCAGCATCGTCTCCAGGCGGGTCGTGCTCACTCGCAGGACCTCCCCGGTGGCCTGCCCATCTGCGCCGTGCACTGGGTAGCCGAATTCATGCATGACCCCCAGGGTCACTGTGCGCTTACCCCCCCCTGCACCCCCTGGGACCTGCACTTGAGTGCGCCCCTGCACCTGCAGCACGTCCACTTCAATGTCGGAAATGGCAGTGCGCAGCGCAGGACACCAGTTCACGAACCGCGTGCCCCGGTACAGCAGGCTTCGGCGGTGCAGGGCAATGGCGGCGGCGGTCACAGCTGCCGAGCGTGGGGCATCCAGAGTGAAAAACTCACGCTCCCAATTCATGACGGCACCCATGCGCAGGATTTGCTCCCGGATGCGCTCGCGGTAGGTGTGGGCCCACTGGTGCACCTCTTGAGTGAATGCTTCGCGCCCCATGGCCTCGCGACTGGGCTGCCCGGCAAGACGCATTTGCCGCTCAACCACACTTTGCGTCGCGATGCCGGCGTGATCAAATCCTGGAATCCATACCACATCGTCACCATGCATGCGCCGCCAGCGCACCAGTGCATCTTGCACAGCCAGCATCAACGCATGGCCGATATGCAGTGCACCAGTGACATTCGGAGGCGGTAGGAGAACCGAGTATGCCGGGCCTACATCAGCGTTGTGCTGATGAACACGTGCCTCAGTCCACCAGTCTACCCAACCGTTCTCAATTTCTTTGCTGTCAAATGTTGCACTCATTTCACTGCCTGCACGTACACTGAAGTCTACTCAGGACATTTCGGCAGCCTCACTACATCCGCACCTAGCCTGGCTTTCACCAAATTTGCAGAACTCATGCTGCGCCAAACAACCCGCGAAACTATGGAATATGTGGTCTTCCCCCTGCTGGTGAGACTAGGCAGGGCCCTCGCCCGCAGCATTGCGCTGCTGTTTGGTGCCTGCACAGCCCGTTCTAATTCTAACTGGCGCGTTCCACTGCCAAGCTCAGTGTCCCGAGAGCGAGTTAAATTGAAGCATTCAAATAAATAAGCTGTATCTCTGCAGATCTTCAGCGAGTCAGCAACACAGAGGGGGCTGTATCCGTGTGCAGGGGCCCCTCCCTCAGTAGCGGCCCTGCACAGCCCAGACCTGAGCATGCACGCTAGCTGACATAGCTGCCATACACACGCTCCTACCAAGACACGCAGTGTCGTGGCTCACGCCGCGCCTGTGCTTCAACTGTGCCAGGCTGCGGAAGCCCCCCCCCACATGGCGCACAGCGCTCACTCGCTGTCGTCGCTGTCCCCCCCCTGCACCTGTGCAGCCATGCCAAACTCCCCGTCGAAAGCCTCGTACCGGGCCAGCTCGCTCTGGGCGACGCTGGGCCCCTGTGCTTTCAGCGCCCGCTTGAAGTCTTTTAGGCTGATGGCGCGAATGGAGTCAGCCTGCACTGCAGTGATATCTGTCACATGTGACGCCATCTCACGCAGCGGGGCCCATGCTGCCGCTTGACACAGCTGCGTCATATCTGCCCCCGAGTACCCTGCAGTTCGGCGCACGATCTCAGCAATGTCCCCCTCGCCCAGAGCGTGCTTGGCGCCCTGCCTGGACATAAGGCGCTGTACCAGGGCCTGCCGACTGGCTGCTTCAGGCAAGGGCACATACAGGCGCTTCACGAAGCGCCGCCTAGCCGCCTCATCCAGCTCCCCAGGGCGGTTGGTGGCGCCAATCACCAGCACCCTGTCGTCGCTGCGTGTCCCTGCGCCGTCCATCTGCACCAGGAACTCCGTCTTAATGCGTCGCGACGCCTCGTTTTCGTTGTCGCTGCGGGCAGTGAGAAGGGAGTCGATCTCGTCAATGAACACGACGGCGGGCTGTCGCCACCGTGCAGCCGCAAACATCGTCCGGACCATGCGCTCGCCCTCACCGATCCACTTGCTGGTGAGGCTGGAGGCCGATACAGAGAAGAACGTGGCGCCGCTCTGCGCTGCCACCGCCTTGCCAATGAGCGTCTTGCCGGTGCCGGGGGGGCCAAACAGCAGCAGTCCCTTGGGCAGGGCACGCAGGCCCGAGAACAGCTGCGGGTTCAAAATCGGCCACACCACTACCTCAATCATGGTCTGTTTCACGTGCGCCAGGCCCGCGATGTCGTCAAATGTGGTGGGGTCGCCGCTGTCCAGTACCTCATTCATGATGCGGTCCACCATCTCAGGGTCCAGCCCAGACAGCTCCTCCGGCATCTCGCCGTCTTCAGGCATCCACCAGTACTGTGGAGCTTCGTCGTCGGCACCCCCTCCCCCCGCTCCGCTTGCTCCAGCTTTTCGGGGGGCCTTGGAGCCCCTGGAGCCCCCCCCTGCCCCAGCTGCACCCCCCCCCACAGCCCTCCGCTTGCCCCCCAGAGACCGCCCCCCTCCGCTGTCAGAGCGAGGCCCCTGAAATTCAGGGCCTGCCATGGAGCGTGCAGTGACGAATGCGCTGCCTGTGGGTGCCTGCTCCTCTCTGCCGTCTGAGGGGGGGGGGGACTCATCGTCGCTAGGGGCCCTACGCGGCACCCTGAAGTTCCCTGCAGATGCACCTTGCGAAGCAGTACGTCCTTTGAACATGTGTTGCTTGCCCAGGATTTGTGCGACGTCCCCTCCCTGCATGCGCCCCCCCCCTTGCTGCCCAGCTGATGTAGACACTCGCCCCGCAGCCGCCCCTGAAGACGACGTTACGCTGGGGCGAGCAGGCTGGCATTGAAACGCGTGGCTGGTGGATGCACTTTGTTGGTGCTGGGGTGGGCCTGCCTTGGCTGCGTCCAGGAGGCTCAGAGGCAAGGTGGGGAGAACCCCCTGCGGTTGGTGGGTGTGGCATGCTAAATGGTGCAGGAAAATAGGGCGTGTCTGTTGCACGAACCTGAAACAATTGCATTTGTGCATCACTTGGCTGCAGCAGCCATTCCACTGCCGGCTGCCTAGCATCTTGCTCAGCAAGTGCAGCAGCGGACGCTTCATCAATTTCAAAAATACCTACACAAGCAGAGGGATGAACGAAAGCGCCTCAAGCCGGCGAGCTGTATACTCACCAGGCGTGAGGCAGCCACATGACAGTGCTATCTCTTCAAGTTCGTTGGAATGCTGTGTAGGTTCAACCAAATGTTGGCCATTCATGTTTAGAGTGCAGCAGGCAGCGAAACGCGAATGAAACTACGGTTTGTGTGATTGCTCCTCAAAGGCTCAAAACTGCAACGAACAGCTCAAGGTACAATTCACCGAAATATTGTGTTCATATGGGTTTTGAAAGCAGCTGGACTCTCCTCAAGTTGATTGTACATAAATGTGTAGAGGCACAGTCTGTAGAGGAGGGGCCACCCACGTAGTACCCCCCATGCTCTGCCCAAGTTGCCAAGTGCGTGCAGAGCAGCTGAGGAACTCAACACCGATCCATAGCGCACCCACAATTTTGAATGCATGGGACAGCCATGGCCCAGTGCTCTGCCCTGTACTACTGCCCTCCCAGCTGTGTGCCCGTGCCGTGGCGCCCTGCAGGCGCAGGGGCTGCCGTGGGAGGTACCCCGCAGCCCCCTGCTGCACCCAGGACACTGCGCTGCATGCCGTGCTGCTGCTGTCGCTGCATGTGTGTTCCTGCAACAGCCGGCTTAAGAGCAGCAGAAGAGAAGCGCCCCCCCGCCTCAGCCTCAGGGGGGGGGGGGGGGGGTCACGCAGCGAGAGGGGGTGTACTTCAGGCATGTAAGAAGCTAACCAATGAGATGGGCATGCTGTGGTGGGGGTAGTACTGCTCAGGGAATCCTGCGCCACCAGTGTAAACTGCCCACAAGAGAGGGGGAGCGCTCTCAGCTCAGCACGGTGCGTCACCATGGAAGCAGTCAGCAAGGAAAAGGGTGGAGTGCCATAATATAATCAAACATCATATTTCATTGTAAGTTTCGCTAAAATTCCTCTGTGCAGGTGTCGAAGGCAACATACTGTGCAAAGCACTTGGCCCTGCTGTTGTCATTCGCTTTGAAGCAAGCGGCCAAGTCTTGAACCTGCTGCTTGCACTGTGATTGTGTCTTGCGCACGCTGCATAATGAAAGGTGTGAAAAGGGGCTGAGCTGCACTCAAGAGCGCGCTGTGCGGTTGTAGCGATCACAGTCGCGTCGCCACGACAGAGAGATGTCTGCGGAATTACACTCACAGTTTCATGCCGCACTTCATGGCCTCCAAGGAAACGGGGGCACACGATGCAGCTGCCTGGTGATCGGGGTGTTGCTGTTTGCAAACGTGAACTGCATACCGCTCCCGTGTGCACAAGTTTCGGTTCTGCATCAAGCCTGCCATCAGACTAGAGTACGGCTCAGCGTTGAGAAATGAGCTCAGCTGTGCGACGTGGTGTCGCCCCCGCGCATCCAGGCCACTGTCGTCAACATGCACACTGGGCCCAAGCCTCCAAGAGCTTGGCCCATTCAACAAGGCGACCTTCAAAGCGTCCTCGGGGCCCGGGTGGTTCATGGCCTCAGCCATTGGGTGAGAAGCGGACATACTTGAGACCGCTTTACATGCACTGCCGCGCTGCTGATCATGAACAAGGCTTCCCAGGGTGCAAATCGAAAGATTTATCTCACTGCATTTTCTTTTGGCTCGCCCTATTTGCAAACGGGGCTCGACATGCAAGCCCACAATAACCCCCACGCACATCCGCGGACCCCCCCCGCCCACCCACCCGGGGCATGCTCAACGCAGGAGAACTCAGCACACACACGCCATGAACACCGATAAGCTCCATATAAATGGTTCCCTTGTGGTCTGCGCAGCAACATCGTAGCGCCCAGGGCTGCCTCCCACCCCACCCCCCCTGCATCGGTCCTGTACACGCTGAGCCGCACAGCACACAGCAGAAGCCCCAGTGCTGAGGCATCTACTGCAGGCTATTCGTGAAGTCGATGAAGAGGGTGGCCCAGATGGGCGTGGCCAGCAGGCACGCCACGTGGCCCCACAGCAGCACCTGTGCCACCGCCGCCTCCGCGTGCTTCTCGCGTATGCACACAAGCAGAAATGGGATGGAGGTGGGCACGCTGTTCTCAAACAGCAGCATGAACACGACAAGAGGGTCGTGTTGGTCGAACCACCCCCAGTGCACCACCAGCAGTACCAGCGCCCACCCCAGCAGTGGCGCCATCACTAGCTGGGCAACCAACATGGCAACTATGTACAGGGGGGGTAGTCGCAGCTCGACTTCTCTGGCCGGTTGCAGCATGGGGGGGGGCATCAGTGTGGATGAATGTACGTCCACTGTGCTTGTTTGCTCAGTCTGCACCAAGATGGTATGGCTACTGGCGGCGGCACCGGCACCGGCACTCCCCCCCCTCCCAGCCTCCAAAGGTGGGATGGGGGGGTCTGAACCATTCAAAACATGAGCTCGAGAAACAAAATCTGTGCTTTTTGTACCCTCCCTGGCTGAATGTGGCCCCCCCTCACCCCCCTCACCCCCCTCCTCCGTGAAACCAGAGGCAGCAAGCACCGCCCCAGGACTGCACAAGCCAGCCTGGGGCAGGGGGGGGGTCATTTCAACGGTGTCTTCCTGTGTACTTCCAGCTGCAGTTGATGCTGGCCTGGTGTGCTCTGAGTCGCAAGTGGCGCCCGGTGCGTGCTCCGCCTCCCCGCCGCCCGTCGCCTCGTCCTGCTGGGAAGTCGCCGCAGGAACAGGGGCAGGAGCAGGGGCTGGGGCTGGCTCAGCATCAACCACTGGAGTGCTGAAGAATGACGGGGTGTTGTCTTCGCTGGTGTGCAGCTTCGTGAAATTCGATGACTGAGCCGCTGTAGCGTTTGCATCAGTGCGAGCCGAGGCTGGGTCAGCAGTGCTGCTTTGCCAGAACAGGTCAAGAACAGCAGCACCCAACTGCAAGAACAAGAGGGGCACTGCAATTGACGCCAATGACTCGAATGCAGTTGTGAGGACAGGCGCCAAAATCGGCACTTCGTCAGAGTCATCCGCGTCGAGAGCTGCATACAGCAAACCCCGCAAAGCAGGAACAGCTCCAACCAGAACACCCGCGTAGCTGGCCAGCAATGGTGGTGCCAGGAATGGCTGCGCTGCCCGCAGAAGGGTAGGGGATGCCTCGCTTGACGCAGACTTGTTTGAAATCCACTGCCACAGGCAGAGGCAGCGTCTGGGGCGCCGCCCACCCCCCCCAGCACCAGCTGGGAGGGGGCCAATCTGTAGACCCTGCACCAAAGCGGTTTGCAGGGTGCGTCGCCTGGGACGGGGCATCGTGGAGCCCACGGCATCGCTGGCCGCTGACACAGCAGGCATGGGTCCATTCTCACGTGAGTCCTTCTCGTGCACTAGGAAGCGGGTGCCGACCCACCACATGAGGACATTGCTCGCGGCAGCGTACCTGTAATTATCCAGATGTGACAGTGTGGCCTCTTGGAGCGTTGCATTTCTCCTAGTTTGTCAAAAGGGCGGATGCCGCCGGGCAAGAAAAATCGAAGTCGCTTTGCGACATGGCGTGCCCTCGAACTCACATTGATGCAGCTCCAGCAACAAATGCAACATCTGACTGAACATCCCGGTGAGATCCAAATGGTTTCAAAATCAGTAGCGGGGTGGCAAGTGCGATGGGCAGCACACCTGCATTGCGAAGCATGGACACAAGCCAGGCCATTCGCCAGCCAAATCCCGGCGCAGGATGGTGCCGCGCTGGCATGACCAGGCAGTAAAGCCAGTGCACAGCAGCGCCCACAGCACCGCCCAGCACTGCGCAAAGAAGGGCATATGCAAACAGCGTCCCCATGAGGGCCACTGACTCCTGCGTGACAGCTCTTGCCAGGGAAGTGAAAAAGAGAAGCGGCAGGGCCAGCAGCACTACAGTACGACTAAAGCCAGCTCGCACTGCTGGAGGAAACAGGCCGGCGTAATGCATGAGTGATCCGATGCTCACTGTGACGAGCACACGCAGCACTCCCTGCACAGCTGCTGCGACAGACCGCTCGGGTGAGAAGTCGACCATATCTCGCACTGCGCAAGAGAGCTGGCGGGGGCTCGAGAAGTGATCCACTTCAGTAATGGCAATATATTCTGGGCTGAACTTCAGCGTTCACGAAAGTTACTCACAGTGACGCACTTGCACTGATGTGCTGCTGCTCACTGCTCCTCGCCTGTCTTGGGGGCCTCTCACGCTAAGCCGGGGCCTCTGCTTGATCCTACACATAGCAGAACGCCTGCAAGAGGACAAACGAGCAATCTGCTGTACCGAACGCTATGAGATTGAAGCTGGGTGATGTCTCCGTTCTGAGCTCACTTTTGAACCACTGCTGGCATCCGGGTGTCACAGTCTGGTATCGATTCGCGAATTCAGGACACAAGCGCTCAGAAATGTGATTTTTGGGGGGAGGAGCCCCTTCCATCTGCTCACAGGTCCAGGGCCCAACCTTTGATTTTTCCAACCAGTATGACTGAGTCTAGTATCAACATTTTCATAGCTTTGCACAATTACTTCGCTGGTCAATGCACACGATGTAAGTATCTGCAAGATAGAGTCTGGATTCGAAGCAATTTCTTCAGTTACACACGGGCAAGAATTCTGCCCAAACGTGCCTGAAGACCTTCTTAAGCTGTACAACATTGTTGGTAAAAAGCAATTATTGAAGCCAGCATGAGTGAACAACGAGAGCGGGTGCGCGGCGCTCTTGCGCTGCGCGAAGCCAGGAAAGGCGACAGGCGCAAACAAACAGCCCAGCCTGTGCCCGAGTTTTCAAACAGCATCTACACACAGGGCAGGATCAAGACACCGCAATTGCAACAACGATCGAGCGCCTCCGATCCACAAAGGCATTTGGGCACTCGAAGTGCAGACATTGGCGCAGAGGCTAGTCCTACCCACGAGCTGCAGTGGCAGCAGCAGCAGCAGCAGCAGCAGCAGCAGCAGCAATACCAGCACTTTGCAGCTGCACAGCACGAAGCACCCACTGCACATGCAGTCACTACAGGCAGTACAGCCCCAGCTGCAGTGGCCCAGCTGCAATGGGCCTCCCTCAGCTCCACCACACTGTTTGCCCGTGGCAGCTTCGGCATCGTGTACTCAGCCCTGTGGAGGGGGGTCCCCGTCGCGGTCAAGGTGCCGACCTCCGTCACAATGGCCTCAGCGGTGCCTGGGGCAGCACTAGACGCTGCCTCTGCCGCATTCTTGCAGCAGGCTGAGGTAGACCTTGCAGCTGAAGCGGCGCACATGGCGAGCCTGCCCCCCCATCCACACGTGCTGGCCCTCATGGGATGCACGTCGGAACCAGTGGGGCTGGTGTTCCCACTTGCACCTGGCGGCAGTGCTGAGGCCCTGCTTGTGGATCTCCCTGGAAAGCCCAGCACGGGCCGTGGCCACACGCCCTGGGAACAGGCTGTGCGAATTATGGCCGATGCTGCACTTGGGGTGCGGCATTTGCACAGGGAGGGCATGATTCACAGAGACATTGCGGCCAGGAATGTGCTCCTCGACGGTGCAGGGCGTGGCTTGGTCAGTGACTTTGGCCTTGCCCGTGTGAAAGATGCGGCACGGGGTGAAGGGGGGGGTAGCGTGGGCTCCGCAGCCTGGGGGGGCAGTGGCACTGGCACCCTCAGCCACATTGGCCCGGTGAAGCACGAACCCCCTGAGTGTCTGGCAGTGCTCAGCACCCCCAAAAGCAAGCCGTACTCCCCTGCCACAGATGTGTTTTCGTTTGGTGTGTTCATGTATGAGGTTGCAGCTGGCCGGGAGCCTTGGTGCGGGTTGAACATCATGCAGGTGTGGGCAGCAGTCACAGCGGGGAAACGAATGGTGCCGCCTGCAGGGGACCCAGTAGTGGCGCAGCTCATGAGGGAGTGTTGGGCCCACGCCCCGGGTGATCGGCCCAGTATGGGTGCTGTTGCTGATCGCTTGGTAACTCACTGGGAAGCCCTTCGACGACAAGGGGGGGGTACCGTGGAGGAAGTGATGGGGGGGGGTGCAGCAAAGCAAGCCTCCATGGCATCATTTGCAGTGAGTGCGGGGTATTCTTCTCCGTTTGAACCCCCCCTTACCCCCATTGAGGTTCAGCTGGAGGAGGCCTACGAGGGAGCCACAGCGATAGGGGGGGGTGCAGGGGGGGCGCAAGCTGAACTGGGCAGGGACGACTCCTTCAGCTCGTACGATGAAACCACGTCTGCACACACTACCAACTCCAGCCGTATTGAGCCCTCAGTTCGTCGAAGCAGTTTCGCGTTGGAGGTCAACAAGTCGAAGGGGGTGCAGGGGGGCCCTGCCAGCAGCAGCAGCGGGGCCATTGACCAGGAACGCTCGCCTGTAAAGCAAGCGCCTGTTGTGGCAGGTAAGGCTAAGACTAAGAAGAAGGCGAAGACAAGGGCCCCCCCAGTAGGCAGTGGCGGGGGGGGCAGTGTGTCGAACAGCAAAAGCACAACAAGATCTGCAGGCGCGAGCCGGAAGGCTGCTGCTCCCCTGCGAAGCAAGAAGTTGGCCAAAGGCAGTAGCTAGGAGACTGCCGCGACCTGAAGCTCTGCGCTGCGCACTGCTGGCCCCTGCTGTCTGTCCGCCCTTGGTTTGCACCCCCCCAGCTGCGGCACTTGGGGGTCCCCTGAGTCAGCCGGCTGGGTTCAGATGCGTTAGCATGACATCAAAACTATAACGTCGTCTTCTAGTTATGGCTGTTACCCTGTGTACCTTTGCGCTTGAGCTGCAAAGCATTGTCTGGGTCGTCACCAAGAAGCCCTAGGCCGCACCCGTGCAGCCAGGCAACACAGAATGCCTCAAATCGGTCCCCGCGGATTCAGGTTTTCGCACCTTTCACGGGATCATCAAAAGACAGTGCAGTGGTGGATGCGCAATGAGGGCTCCACAGTAGATGACGAGCGCTGCATGCCCGAAGTGTCGTCTTTCGCCTCTTGCGTGGACAGCCATAGCTACGACCTGGCGATGTGCAAGCCAGAGATTCGATCCCTGGAGACATGTGTTGCTCGAATGGAAGCTGACAGTGTGAGTTTGTGTCTCTTAAACTCAGCATTTGGGTGTTGTCTTGTTTGGGCTGTCAGCCTTTCAATTTCCGCTCACCCACAATTCTGCAGACCGCCAAACGCAATGTGGAGAAGACAGTGATTGCAGCTCGCCAGGACATGCGGCAGCTTATGCTCAACAAGCTGCGAACCCATCCCTTGACCTGGGCACGCCGCAATCCTCTCAAGCAGTTCTTGCGATGAGATGAGCGAAATAGCGGAGGCCCTTGTGTAGCTGCATTCGGCTAGCGTTAGGGGCCATGAGGGGTGCTGCGAAGCTGCCTGTGCAAATTGCAGAGAGTTCATCCAGATTTGAATCCCGCAGGTGATATGCATATTGCCGTGGCGTCCGCAAACACTTGCTGCATCAACCAGCACCAATATGCTGAGGGTCACATCAGATCTGCTTTGCCTGATTTCGAGAGCTGATCACCATAATGCATTGCACCAGATCACCTCACGATGGGTCCAATCGCTGTTGTGCGGTGCACAATGACGCTGTCTCCCACCCGCAGCGTGCGCCCCTCCACGTCGCCCGCCTCATACTCGTGAATGGCATTCAAGCCAAAGCAGCCCTCGTTCTTCTTGGCACCGGTACGCTGCTCCTGCAGAGTGGCCAAGGGCTCGGCTGCCTGGTCCCCCCGCCGCGGCGCCTTGTTACCCGTCATTTGGTCATTGGTTGGGATGGTGCAGCGCACGCAGCGCTTCCGCCGCGGCGCCTTGTTACCCGTCATTTGGTCATTGGTTGGGATGGTGCAGCGCACGCAGCGCTTCACGCCGTGGAAACGCATGGGCCCAATGGAGAAGGCGCCCCATGTATCCTCCTCCCACGGCTGCAGGGGACCATCCACGATGATGTTGCCGCGAAATCTGTTCATCTTCAAATTGTGTTCCTGCGCGTGCTTCTCGCTCAGCAGCGCATTCAAATCCCGCAGGGAGGCAGTGCTGGTCACCAGGAAAGGATACATGTCAGCAAAGCTGGTCGTCGTCGTCGGCTCAGCCTTGGTTACAGGTGCCGGCTCGCCGTATTTGCCGTGCTCGTGCTGCAGGGATCGCGTGCAGTGCTTGTCCATGTACACCAAGCGAAGCCCCTCCTCACCAAGGACCTGACTCAGCCACGCCGCCACCTCTGGACCCTGATCCACAGCATTCAGCACATCTTCGCGCCAAATGTGCACAGATAGGCGAACACCTGCAGTTGGCGGGATGTCTGACGCCAGCTTGCATGCGCCTGACGGTGCTGATCCGTTGCCGGAGACATTGATTGTGATGCTCTTTCCACCACGAGCCTCTAAGGTCAGTGAAACAGGCACGTTCGCAGCAATTGCACCAGCATCAGCATCTTTGAAGTGCAAAGTTGGTACGATGGTGGCCATCTTGGGTAGCTGGCGCTGTGTTTGGAATTTGCCTTTCCCTGACACGATCATGAACCGGCGATCATGAGCAAAGCCATTCTTGTCAGCCTGTGCCACTTCCAGCTCCATGCCCCGACAGCTCTTGATGGGATAAATGACTAAAGATTCAACCTTGAGGCCATGGTCAGTCGTGTTCCAAGGCCCGAGCGAAGTTTTATGGGTCGGGAACTTCCACGAAGAAAGTGTGAACCCAACAAGAATCACGGCCAGGAGTGCAAGTGGAACGAGCTGCAAAAACAAAATTGAGCCCATATATAACGATGCACTCGGATATATCCGTACAGTTGGATTCAGTTCAGCCTGTGCCTTGAGGTCAGCTAGAAAGACCTCCATTGTACTCGTGCGGAGCAAAGTCCAGGAAGCACGGACCAGTTGTCGGGTCGGGAACAGCTAGCACGTGCGTTTGCTGCTCGTGTGTAACAAGTTGTTGCAATTGCAATGACGTGCTTTTAGCAGGGTTGGTCCACCCCCTGCGAAAGCTGAAAATTTGAGGCCCCCTGGCCACGAAATGCAGGGTTTTATCTAACCAAACGCAATTTCCGCAGCGTATTTCTCAATTTCCGCACCTGTCGGCGCAAGAT
>Ga0307982_1001407_pt1 | contig 19586 bp, 7 predicted proteins | sample OrgLakmetagen989_FD_201847 | JGI IMG/M metagenome (GOLD analysis project Ga0307982, IMG submission 201847) | Saline water microbial communities from Organic Lake, Antarctica - #989 | ecosystem: Environmental > Aquatic > Non-marine Saline and Alkaline > Saline | place: Antarctica: Organic Lake... | reverse complement strand
CGTTTGAGCCCCCCCCTCCATGGCCTCTTCTTCGATGAGGCTGTCTCCGCCATCCAGTCCGATTGGCCTGCGTTGACCCCCCTTTGAAGGGGATGACATGGGGCTGGAAAATAGGCGCCGCCCATCTTGGCCCTTGGAGCGCCCACTGAAGGGACTGGCAGGGGGCTTCGCAAATGAAGCACCCCCCACTCCTGACAGTGGCGCTAGTTGCCTTTGGAGTCGCTTGGGCTGGGGGCCTTGGGCTTGCCCAACCCCACCTGGCTGCGTGAGCGCATTGGCGCCCACCAGCTCACCGTCGAACCCCCCTTCACCCCCTTGAGCAGCAACGACGAGAGCGGAGTGAGCACTGCCCACACTGTCCTCATCACTGTGGTGCTCGCCAGCGGCAAGTTTCTCGGGAGATGCTGATCCAAGTGCAACCTTGTCGCCCACAGTGGCTGTATTCTCCACGGCGGAAGTTTCACTGCCCCCTGCCACATACCCTGTACCCCCCCTCAACAGCACTGATGGGGGGGGTTCATCTGACGGAAGCGGCAGGCGACTGGGCTGCCGGGTGAAGTCTCGGATGGACACTGTTCCGCCCATGAGGCCGTTGGATGGGCTGTACATCATTCGTGCTGGGTCCCTGTCAGCAGGAACACCCCCATCACTGTGAGACGACAACATCGGCACGACGCCTTGCCGCTGGGCAGCTGTGGCCGTCTGCACTTCAAGGGTGCCTTCCGGTGTATCTTGGCTCAGCAAAAGCGGCGATGTCAGGTTCAGCGCAGTTGATGCCCCGTGCTGCAGGGCTGTTCGCTGCTCTGTGTCATACTGTTCCGGTGTAACCCACTGCCCGCCGGAGGTGGCACCCTCCGGCACACTGGTGAGACGTGTTCCGGGTGCCATTGGTATGTTCCGGTTTCCTGAGGTGGAGTGCTGCAAATTGAGGACACTGTTCCCCAGGGAGCCCCCGTGCAGCAAGGCGCTGTCGGCACTACCCCCCCCAATGCTCCTGCCAGGGGGTGGTGTATGAGCCGCAGCTATCACCTTTCGCCGATGCATCAGCTCTTGGGGCAGAGCGCTGAGCACAGAGCCACTCGCCTCCAAATTCCGCACGTGTTCCACAAAAGTGGGCCCATCCATGGCTGGCATGCTCATGTCGCACACCACGCCATGCACGCGCTCATGGGGCGGCAGGCTACGCAGAAGCAGCAGGGCAGCCTCACCGTCTGCAGCTTGAAGCACCTGACAGCCCAACCGCCGCAGGCTGCGGGAGAGCTGTTTCCGCAGGGCACTGCTGTCATCAACCACCAGCAAGCGAAGGGCCCCCTGGGAGAGCAGGTGTGTGGTGACTGTTACTGGTGTGCCGGTTGACTGCCGCGTGATGTCTGCAGGGGTGTTCAGTGACCCACTGGATGCGCCACTGGACGAGACAGACGCCAACTGCAACTTGGCGATTTCCAGGAAAGCGCTTGCCCCGCAAGCAGCTGCATCCATCAGCGCTTGCACGAGCCCAGGAGCGATGCGTTTCTGCTCGCCGGGCAAGTCAAACTTGCTCATGTCCACACACGCCGTAGGGGGGTGCAGGCGGGGTGCAGGCGACACCATGGCCGTGCGCGTCCCCCGGCCTCGCCGCCGGCCGTGCGTCGCAGTGCGGGGCGGAGTGCTCATTGCAACTTCATCTGCCCCAGATGGCCCTCGACCCCCCCTCTGTTGCATTGCAGCCCCTCCTCCTTGCTCTGAGCGCGCCTCCTGGGCAGCAGATGGGAATGCTGTCAGGGTGGCAGGGGGGCCACACACCTCCCGAATGAATCCCTGCACATCTTCCTTAGCCACTAAGCTGGGAATGGACAGCGCAAAGGTGCAGCCCTTGTTCCGACCTGCACTGCGAACAGTCAGCTCCCCCCCTTGAGAGTGCAGTAGCTCCCGCATAAGCCACAGCCCCAGCCCGGTGCCCTTCTGCTGTGTTCCGGAACGCAGCCGCGAAAACGGCTGGAATAAGCTGTTCACTTCCTCAGTCGTCATGCCCCGTCCCTTGTCAGTGAGGGTGATGACGGTGCAACAGGTGAGGATCTGCTCATCCAGGGCGTCTCGCACCACAGGGGGGGGCATGGTGCCGCTTTGCGCCTTGCTGCGTGCAGTGGGGGGAGATGTGCTACGGGATCGGTGTTCCTGCGGCGTGTTCTGTCGATTGCTTGCACTTGCACCGTTGGAAGCAGCAGTGCCGATGGTTGCACCCAGAACACCTCGCAGCTCGGAGGCATCCCAGCCCTTGGGCACTCCGGGGCCGTGCACCACAAGTGCAATGCCCAGGTGTAGGTCTGCGATGCCAAGAGGCTTGATGGAGTGTTCGCAGGAGTGTTCCAATCTTGCCTCCCTACCTGCAGCAGCACCACTTATGGTGCGAGCAGGATGTACCCCCCCTACGTCACCCCCCCCATGCGGCCCATCAGGGGGGGTGACGCCGTACTTGAGTGCATTGGTGAAGAGGTTGATGAGCACTTGAATGACCGTTGAGCGACTCACAGGGGTGTACGTGGGAAGCAGCGCGCGCACTAGCCCTGCAAGGGGGTCTCTGTTCCGGGGTGCCGAGGCGTACACGTGTTCCGACCCCAGCACAACCATGCCATGCCCAGTCATGCGGGGCAGTGGCGCATCAAAGCTGGCCACCAGCGGCGGCACCATGGCCCCGAAGTCGTGCAGCACCGCACCTGCACACATGAAGCGCGCGGTCGCCTTGCGCCCCCGCCCGCCCCCCTCCGAGTCTTGCAGGGCACTGGTGCGCAGGTACACCAGCATGTTGTCCAGCACCCCCCCCAGCATAGACAGGGGCTGCGAGATGGCCAGCGTGTCTCGTTCCAGCGACCTCAGCAGTTCCCGTGAGCGCTGCTTGAGGGCGTCAGCGGAGGGGCGGGGGGCGGGGGGCAAGCGCTGCCCGGACAGGGACGGGGCACCAGCCAGCAGTATGTCGCTGCTGGGTTGCTCTTGTACATGTGTCACCTCCCGTCCCTGGCCCCAGTTCCCCGGCGCCCCGTGGTTGCTGTCTTGCGCCTGGGCTGCCTCAGCTTCGAGGGCGTTCTTATGCCACTCCCCGTGGGCTTGTTTCAGCAGCACCAGCGTCTCCCGGCGTACGGAGTCCACAATCAACTGCGCCACACCGATGGGGGAGCGGCACTCGTGGGACAGCCAACGCAGCATGGCTGTGCTTCGTGCCTGTTGGTCTGCTTGGTCTTGGTTGGCCAGCAGCATCAACGTGCTGACCCGCACGACCACGGACACGATAGATAGCAGTTGAGCCAATATTATCCCTGAAGCAAGGATTATTGCTCTCAGTGTGATGCTTGTGCCGCTGAATGATGTGCGCAGTGTGCCGCATGTTTCGTACGCTGCCAACACCTCTGAGGAATGCCCTGGTAGCAGGGTGGAGCTGCCAAAACCGCCTGGGGAATTCGAAATCGCACAGCCCAGATCATACAGTGTGTAGAAGTTGAGGGCGCCACCTCCAATGGCAGTCAACACGATGGAGGCTGCGAAGCTGCCTGTGTAACGGCGCCCGGCTTCTAGCAGCCGCCGCGGCAGGCTGGTTGACGGGGCCGGCAGCTCAAACCACTGCGAGAACACACACACACGGAAGAAGCGGCAGCCGCAGCACCGCCAAGGCTGCGGAGTGTTTTCCTTTGGTGCCTGAGCAGGTACGTCTGGCACCAGCCACGTGTCTGGCAGCTTCAGTGCGCGAGTGCACGATTTCCCAGCTAGCACCACGCCTAGACATGGTGCCACCATTGTGACAGCTGCGCAAATTGCAAAGAACTCAACACGCACGTCCACGAGCTCGCCCAACAGCGGCGATACACTATATGCAACCTGGTTGACGCTCATCCATATCGCGATGTTGCGCTGCTGCGTGTATCCGTGTGGAATGAGCAGCACGATGGCTCGTGCCACGACATCGGCCATCGAAGCCCACATGACGCCACACACTGCATCAGCCAGCTGAGGCGTGATCACCAAGCCAAGCTCTGCCGAGTGCGCGAACAGCAGCAGCGCAAGCAGGCTGTATATCAGAGTGATACATTGCCACAGCAGCGCATGGTGCAAGCTGGCCTGCAGCAGACGCCGCTCAGCTGCTCGACTGGACTGGCGGGAGCTTTCGTCAGTGAACGACGCTAAGCTAAGCACAGCAGTGAGAGGCAGCGACGCAACAAGCACCATCAGAGCAAGAATGATTGTATCTGAGTCATTGATGGTGCCTACCCCAGGAATGTCCTCCAGCTTTGGAGCCACCAGTAGGGCGTGTGAAATCAGGGTGCCTGTAAAGCAGGCAGTGGAAAACCACGTGCTAGCTCGCCCTGCATCCACATCCCAGAATTCCGACAAGGAAGCTTCTGAGGCAAGATTAGCCCGGGGGGCACTTGTGGATCTGGCGTCGAGCGCCATGCTGACTGTGCGTGGACGATACTGCTGGGTGCAGATCGACGCAGCCGTGGTCGCGCAGCGACCAGAGGCGGCTAGCGAGTTCAAGGATACAACTCCTCTATCCCCGAGAAACACAGGAAGCCATGCATATGAGCTTTGTGAGATTGTCCTCGCTGACACCTTTAAATCGTCATGACGATTGCGTGTGCTGACCCAGACGATTGCAGGGGGGGTGCAGTGGGGGGGAGGAGGCCTGGCCCCTGGGGGTCTCCAGTGTGGCTGAACGCTGCCATGTTCCACTGCAAGTGCTTGCATGCGGGGCCTACGCATACACTGGCCATGGTGATACTATGATGTGTATGCTGCCACTTGCAAGCTGCCCCCAGGGCAACAGCACCAAGCGGCACCCCGGGAGTGCAGGCAGCACACTTGTACTCCAGACGCAACTTGGCAACGCATCCAAGCTGCGATGCACGTAAGTTGGTGACACATTTCTGCAGAGCAGCTGCTTGCGCAGTGATGCGCAGCAACATTGTCACCAGCTCCCTAGAGTGTCTGCCTTTACTTTTTGCTGCGCCAGCAGCAGGGGGGCTCCATTCAGCTCAGGCCTGCAGCAGCAGCAGTGGCAGGCCAGGGCACGCAATTTGAAACCGCATCACTTGTTTATAATGCACAGTGCCAGGTTTCTGGTCAGGGCCTTCCGTCCGCAAAGCTCCGTGCTTGGAAGTTTCCTGAGCACAGTGCCACGAATTACAGTTCAGTCTCATTCACTTGCCATGGAAGGATTCCAAACTGTAAGAGTTTCAGTCAGGTAAACCCATCCCAACTTGCTTCATGATGCTGTGTTGCTTGCAGAATGAGCATGGAATTTTCTTGCCACAGGGCGAGTCTCGGCAGTTCAAAGCCTTGACGCTGGACAACGGTTTGCGCTGTGTCATCATTTCAGACCCGCAGACTACTCTTGGAGCTGCTTGCATGACCGTGCATGCTGGAAACATGAATGACCCTGCCGAGCTGCCAGGGTGTGCACATTTCACGGAGCACATGTTGTTTCTGGGCACCGAGAAATATCCCGTGGAGGGTGACTACAAGCGGTATTTGTTGGAGCATGGCGGTGCAGGCAACGCTTCCACTGGATTAGAGCACACCAAATACCACTTCAGAGTGCAGTCTGCTTTTTTGGAGGGCGCTTTGGACCGCTTTGCCCAATTCTTCATTTCCCCAAGTTTCGCGGAGTCTGCCACTGAGCGCGAGATCTCTGCTGTTGAGTCTGAGTATGCAAAGAACCTGCAGATCGATTCACGCCAGAAATTCCAACTCATGCGTCACATGTCAGACCCATGCCACCCTTACAACCGCTTCGGGTCTGGCAATCGAGCAACGCTGGCTGAGGCACCGGCGGCCACAGGACTGGATGCCCGCGCCCGCATGATGCAATGGTACCGGGAGCACTACTGCACAGATGCCATGACCCTATGCGTGTACGGGGATGGTACCATGGATGAGCTGGAGGCCATGGTGCGCAGTATGTTCCAGGCTGTTCCGCAGCGCACCCCCCCCCAACAGGAGGAGGGTGGGGGTGCAATCACACCCGCCCCCACCTGCGCCCCCCACACAGCCCTGGCGGAGCACGGGCTGCCCTTCAAACTGGCGCAAAGCGGCGTGGTTGCCACCATCAACCCGGTGAGGCAGCTGCGTAGTGTGCACGTGTCGTGGCATCTGCCCCACCGCCCCCCTGGGGACACTGCCCGCCCCTATCGCCTGCTGTCCCACCTACTAGGGCACGAGGGCAAGGGCAGCATCCTGGCCGCTCTCAAGCAGCGCAACCTCGCCACGGGCCTGTCAGCCTCCACAATCAGCACCACGTTCCAGTCCAATTGCAGCATCACCGTGGTGCTAACGCCCGAAGGGGAGCGGCAGTGGACGGAAGTGCTGCGGGTGGTGTATGCTTATGCCGCCAAGCTGCGCAGGCACGCCGCTGCAGGCAGCATGCCCCCCCATGTCTGGGGGGACATGGCCCAGCGCAACGCGACGCAGTTCCGCTTCAAGACGCCTGCAAACGCACAGGACACTGCACGAGCCGTGGCGTTGAGTCTGCAGTACTCCCCCCCTGCTCTGGTGGAGTATGCTCCATATTCAGTGGCTGACAGTCTACCGGTGGCTGCGTGGGCGCAGGCGGTGCAGTGCCTCACACCGCAGAACGCCGTCACTGTGCGGGTGGGACAGCTGTGGGGCGACCTGTGCACTGACACGGAGAAGTGGTTTGGTGCACGGTACTGCGTGCAGCCCGCGTCGGCAGAGCAGCTGCAGCTTTGGGGGGCCCTTCCTGCCCCCACAGCCCCCCCGGTGGAATCAGAGGAGGGGCATGCACTGCAGGAGCATGCAGGGCTACCTGGGCTGCAGTTCCCTGTGCTGCCTCCCAGCGAGGGGGTGCAAGGGGGGGGTCATGGGGACGGCACCACCTCCCCCGCGCGCTTTTGGGTGTGGCCCTGTGCTCAAGGGTGGGCTGCTGATTTGGGCGACAGCTTGCACCTGCCTGAGAAGAACGCCTTCATGGCTGATGACTTCTCTCTGGCGTTCCCAGCTGCAGTGGGCGCAGAGGCGGAGGCGCCCGTGGGCGCTGCAAGGGCCCAAGCAGCGTACACGCGGCAGGCGATGACAGCTGGGCAGTGCGGGGAGGCGCTGCTGGTGAAGGCGCCAATGTGGCCGACGCCCCAGCATGCGTTCCCCATGGTGACACCGCTGGTGGGACAGCTGCGTCTCCCCCTCAGCGCCTGCCCTGTGAGAGTATGGAGCCGTCCGGATGGCCCATGGCGCCTCCCCAAGGCTGTGGTGACCATGGCCTTCCAGCTGCCGGCAGCTGCAGGCGTCACCTCTGCGAAGCAAGAGGTGCTCGGCGCATTGTACACCCTGGTGGTGCAAGATGCACTGTCACATGTGACGTATGACGCCGAGCTGGGCGGCATGCACTACCACATTGCCCGAGGGGACGCAGCCTTCACCCTGCAGGTATCGGGGTTCTCTCAGCGCCTGCACATCCTGGCGCAAACCGTGCTCAGCGAGCTGGTGCCTGCACACGACGGCACCTGGGCAGTGCCCGAGGCCGTATTTCGGCGACAGAGAGAGCGCCTGGCACGACAGCTGGCCAGCAAGGCGGCGGCCCAGCCCAGGGTGCACGCGGTACAGCAGGCAGTGGCGCTGGTTGTGCCCAGCTATCACACACCCCAGCAGCTGTTGCAGGCTTTACAGTCATGCACTTCCGCCGACTTGAGCGCGGAAGTACACAGGATTTGGCACAGCACCCCCCCTGCACAGGGCATAGGGGGCAGCATGCTGGTGGATGTGGTGGCAGCGGGCAATGTCGCCCCGTCTGCAGTATGTGGCTTGGCTGAGGCCATGCTGGCGCCCTTTGATGCAGCGTGCGCACGTGTATCCGCGGAAGTTTCGGGGGGGGGTGTTGCGTTTCCAGGGGGCCCCATGTGTGACTGGATGCTGCAGTCCAGGGCAGTGCAGCTGCCGCCAGGCATCTATCGCCACACAAGCCAGCACCCCAACCCAGCTGACACTAATTCCGCAGTAGTGTTCACTTACCAGCTGGGCGCCGCTGGGGATGATGAGGTGAGCGTGTTAGCCTCCACTGCTGCAGCGTTGATGCGACAGCGCTGCTTCGACATTCTGCGCACAAAGGAGCAATTGGGGTACATTGTGTCCAGTGGCTGCACTGTGGACAGCGGTGTGCGCTGTCTGCGGCTTGTGGTGCAGTCGGCCACCGCCTCTGTGGCGTTTGTGGAGTGGCGCATGCATGCATTCCTGCGCACATTCAGAGACGAGCTGCAGGAAATGGCCACTGCCAGGCCGCACACACTGGATAAAATCACGTCTGTTCTGCGAAGCGAGTGGCTGAACCCCCCCAAGACCTGGTCTGCTTGGGCCAGCGCTGCGGTGCGTCCTGTGGCGCAGGGGACATTTGATTTCACCCAGGCGCTGCGGCTGGCACAGCTGAGCCACAGTGTCACACCGGAGGCACTGCTGGCGTTTTACGACGCTTGCTTCTTGCTGCAGCCCCCCCCTGCGGAGTCGACGCCTGGGTTGTCCCTCCTGGCCTGCGCTCAGGGGGTGGAGGGGGGGGGTGGTGTGCACTGGCAGTGGCCGACAGAGCAAAGCAGCAAGCACGTGGGGCCCACTTTGAGTACACTGTCCCCGGCATTTGCCTTCTGGACACAGCCTGCTCCGAGCAGTGGTGCAGGGGGGGGTGCTGTAGTGGATGGGGGGGGGGCTGCCATGGGGCGGTGTCGCTACAGCCGCCTGCTGATTGCGTCAGTGTACTCCCGACACCCACAAGCCCCACAGCCAGCAGTGGCGCTGTTTAATCAGCTGGAACGCAGCGCAGTGCAGGCAGCTGCAGGCCACCACGCCTACAAGCACTCACTGCTGGACGTGCCTGAGAGCGGCCCAGCGTATGCAGCCATGCAAAGCGCCGTGGAGCTGAGCTCTGTGCCAGCAGCAGCTGTACATGCAGGTGCGCTACGCTGGTGGGCCCATGCCCTGCAGGCTGCTGACGCCGCTGCACCTGCAGTGCAGCAGTGTGCCTCCTTCCCCTCGCGGCAGGAGCAGGGGCTGCTGTGCCCCCCCCCCCTGCAGGCCCTGCCGGCAGCACTTGGGGAAGCACTATGATGCAGAGGCACTGCTGGGATTTAATTGATTGTGGCTCGTGTGCATGTGCATCGTGGTGGTTTGCTCGAGAGAAGCCAGCAGCATAGCAGGGGGGCCTGCCAACGGTACTGTACCGTTACCTTGTCTCACTGCAGATTTGCCACAAGCAGACACCTTGCAAAAGCTAAAAATAATTTATTGTGAAAGCGATGGATGGCTGCACAACGGACTTGATCAAGCTGAGTGGTTTGAAAACCTGAAGTTAGGTGAAACTCCCAAGTGCCAAGCAACACAATGGCTGCTGGGCACCGCGCCGGATTGTCTGCAAAGGAGATAATTTCCCATAGCCCGTCTGCACGGGGACGAGATGAGAGTGATGATGACATGCTGCGACGTATTTCGCACGTGAATCTTCAGCAGCGAGGGATCACAAGTTTGGTGAGGGATGCTTGGTCCCAAAACGCTGGCGTTACCGTGCGCATACCGGTCCTTGCTTTGCAGGATGGAATCGGGTCATGTCACAACTTGAGGACGCTGTATGCATATGACAATCAAATTGAAGAAGTTTCAACTGAAGTAGTTATGCTTCAGCGCCTATCTCACTTGTACTTGCAAAACAACCCGATCACACGCCTGGCTTCTCTTGACAAAGCCTCCAAGCTGCAGAAGCTGTACGTTGGCGGTGAACAAGCATGCTTGCCAAAACAAAGAACGTAATAATTCGATTTGCAGGTTTTTGGATGGGTGCGCCTTGTCTGTCATCAGCGGCTTGTCAGCCTGCACTGCTTTGACAGAGCTGCACGTCTCAGGGCAGCAGATCGCCCAGCCGCTGGAGTTTGAGGAGGCATCCATACTAGCCATCGCAGTGAGTAGGATCTGATGCACGCATTTACTCCTTGAGCCGATCACACGCTTCACTCACTCACAGGGCACGTTGAGGACGCTGGGGTGTGCAGACAACGGCTTGGAGGATTTGACCCCCCTTGCCCCCCTTTGGGCCCTGCGCACTGCGGACCTGCGGGACAACCAACTACAGTCTATCCGCACCCTGGAGCCGCTGCTGGGCTCTGCCATGGGCCTGCGGGAGCTGAAAGTGGCAGGCAACCCTGGCACCACCCCCGCAGCCGCCCCAGCCAAAACCAAGGCGCGGGACGCCATCATCCTCATGGCGGGCCAGCGCCTGCAGCAGCTGGACGAGGCAGAGGTGACAGACAACCAACGGCACTTCATTTACGCTCGGGAGATGAAGCGGCAGGGGCTCCCTGTGCCTGGGTCTGGGGGAGGTCGCACTGCTGCGAAGGATGGTCGGCGGGGCCACCACCACCCCACGGGGAGCCGTGATGTGCGCGGTGTGGCTGGCGGGGGCTGGCGGGGATCCAAAGGCAAGCTGCATGCGGCGCCCACTCACAGCGGGCATGTGGGGGGGGGTGCAGGGGGGGGCTCTTCCGTTCCCTCCTTTGCCCCCTCTGCTGCCGCCGCCGTGCCAGGGGGGCGCCCCATGCCCAAGGAGGGGGTGCAGAGAGCGCCATCCAGCCGCAAACCACCTGTTGCCTCTAGTGTCGCTCAGGATTTGCAGGGCCTTGCGCTGAGCGGGGTAGCCCACAAGCAAGCCAGTGACACCCGGGGTGGGGCGCGTGAGTAGACTGCCCAGCGGCGGCCAGGGGGGGAATAATGAATTCTGTGAGTGTGGATCGTGTAGTGACTGTTGCGTGTATTACTGTGCGAGCATGTCTAGGCGGCGTCTGGCCCCAGGCGCCCCCGCAGCGGAGGCCCCGGCGCCCCGGGCAGCTCGGCGGGCCGCGGCGGGAGGGGAGAAAATGCCTGTGGGGGAGAACAAGGTGGCCACGGCGCCGTGCACGGGGGGACGGGCGGCGGAGCAGGCGCTGGGCAGACTGCTGGGCGTAGGGGCGATGAAGCTGCCATCCAGGGACGGTACCCCGCTGCCCATGCGCCTGTGTTGCCGCATGGCACTGCGCGCCCACTGTAGGTTTGCAGACCCGGGGCCATCAATGAGCCCCCCCCCCCCCGCAAGAGCCAGGGCAAGGCGCACAGCTGGAGTGGGCACATCACAGGCTCGCAGGGCAGACCCCCCTGTGGCGTGACGTCGGGCACGGTGTGCTTGGGGTGAGTGGGGGGCCCCACATGGAGTCTGCAGGGCCGCATTGGCACGCGCGAGCACATCTGCTCGGCGCTGCTGCCTGGTGCGTGGTGTTCCGCAGCAGCTTGCAGCCGCATGTTCCTGTTGCTGCCGTTGCAGTATGTCCCTCGCATGCATCAGCCGCATGGGGTGCGAGATGGGTAGCTCTCGCAGACACCGCACACTCCGTGTGTTCACCTGTGTGTGAGGAATGAAACGCCTGTTGGACGGAGCTGGTGCGTTTTCCACGCTGTGACCAGCGTCGCTGTCCGGGTGTTCACCTTGGGATGAGGTGATACAGCTGACGGCGTCTTGGCTGGGAGCCCACTCCTGGCTCCCTTCTGGAGAAAGCATGTGTGTTCCGGCTGGACTGGTGTCTGAATGCACCAAGAAGCTACCATTTGGAGTGCCAGCAGCTTGGAGTTGAAGTTGCACTTGAAGCTGGGCAACTTTCTCTTCTGCGGCCAGTGCCCGGTGGTTGGCAGTCGCCATGTCCTCTTCAGCAACTTCAACACGCTGCAACGCAAAGTTCAACTCATGTTGCAGCTGAGCCACGCGGTGTTCATCAGCACCATCAACGGGTTGTTCTTCCTCGCTGCGCTGCGCTGCAAGGCTTCCTCTCATGGTGCGTACAGCCCGAATGGCCTGCTTGGCCAGGTCCAGCAGGTGACTGCTGGGCCCAGACGCGGCGCTTGCAGGAGACATGGGCCCATCATCTGACCAAGGCTGTGCGTCTTCGAGCACCAGCTTCAGCTTTCCCTCCAGGCTGCCCAGTTGTTTGTGCAGTGCGTTTCGCTCAGCCGTTACACTGCGCAGGTTGGCGGACAGCTGCTGTCCACGCAGCAGAAGGGTGTCAATGCGGGAGCGGGCTTGCTCGCGGAACTGCAACGCAGCTGTCAATTCCGCCCCCATGGCACGTCCGTACTCTGTCGTCTCCCCCATGTGCTGCCGTAGGAGTGCGGCTTGCTGAATGAGCTCGGCTTCCCGCTGGCGGCTCTCCGCGAGGGCAGCCTTCAAGCCCTGAGTCTCTTGTCGCTCCAACGTCCACTGCGTGTAGAAGTACTCCTGGTGGGTCTGCAGCATGTGCAGTTGCTGGCGCTGTGTGCTACCGGTGTCCGGCTTTCTGCCAGCTGCTGCCCGAGCAGGTGTGCTGTCAGCGCCGTTGGGCTGCACAGCCTTGTGCACTTTTTGCATGACGTTGCCGATCTTGCCGAACCAAGATGACCCCCCCGTCGGCTTAGTGCTGGGGGGGGGGTGGACCGCCTCGCCCGCCAGCGAGGCGGGGGGGGGCGGCAGTCCGTCGGATACACCCTCCGCAGATTCAAACGCCGCTGGGGGCACCTGTGTATCGACGCAGTCAGGGTGCACTGTGACTGTATCATTTGCATCTTCTGCACACTCAGATAGTGAGAGACTGACCAGAGACTCTCCACGGCTGCGGCCACGCGGCGAAGAACACTCATTCGTGTTCGCAGTGGATTGCTCCGGCAACTCCTGGAGCAACTGATAGTACTGCTCGTGCAGAGTGTTCCTGGCTGCCTTTGCGTTTTGTTCCGCTTCGCGTGCCCGCAGCACGCATGCCTCAGAGCTGGCCAGCTGCACCCTCAGGCTATCAGCCTCGGCTTGCTGTGTGGCTGCTCGTGCCTCCGCCAGCTCAATGGCATATGCCCAGGGGTTGGAATGGGCAGTACTGTCCTCCTGTGCGGCGACATTGGCTGCCCACAGCTGCGCTTCCAGGTCGCTCATGCGCTGATTACTGCTCAGCAACAGCGCTTCCAGGGCGCCAGTGATGCCCCCCCTGCAAGGGTCAAGACCGGGGGGGGTGTTGCTACGTTCCATATGTGCCCGCAAGAATGCACTGCCCCGCCTCGAGCCTGTCCACATTGCCGCTGCAACGGTTGCGGTGCTGTGGCGCCCACGGCCGGCAAGCTGGCCAAGCCGGGTGTTGGAAGCACTCAGCACCTCCAATGTGCCCAAGGCGGTTTCAAGGGTGCCCTCAGAAATACTGCAAGACAGTGCTTGTACAATTTGCACCGCATTGTGTGCGCTGCAGGACGCCACCTTGTGCACTAGCAGCGCGGCCCGAGCGGAAGATTCTCCGATTGACTGCGGCACGTCTGTTTTGGCGGGTTGCTGAGACGTTTCAAAACAGGAAATGGAAACACCAAACGGTACACAATCCAAGGCAGTGAAATTGATATTGCTCCTGTGCGTCCGCCCTTGTGCAAGCCGCAGCTGTGGAGGGGTTTCCATCTCTAGGGCGGATTGTGGAACCTGCATGCTGCCGTTACCGCGAGCAGCCACTCCGTCTGCTTCCAGCACAACAGTCTCGAAGCTCGCTGCACGAGGCGTCACCAGCATCTGTTGAACAAGAGAGCGACTTTGTTCTCTGTTGGATACCTTCATTTTGGGTCCGGGGGAAGCTTCTAGGGCAGCTCGCTTTGCATCTGCTTTGCGGGAGTGAGATCTGCGCGCGATGTGACACCGTGACACGCCGCCATGAGTATGCAAGAGCAAGTTGTCGATAACGTACAAAGCATGCACATTTATGGGTGTTTCTCTTAGGCATCGAGTAGCAGCCACTGAGCTTTGCGGAGTTGCAAAACTGCGAGACGATTCACCCGACATCATCATGCTTGCGGAATATGATGAGCAAGGCTGCTCTCGCTGAATTGTTACAAGACAAGTGCCAAGGCAAGCTCAGCAACATGTGAAGCAGCACAAGTCTACGCAATATATTGACTTTCATTCTTTGCATGAAAATGCCCCCGCGTTTTCTGCTTCGCAGCATGGCCGAATTGCGCCCAAATGAGGCATGCCCCCCCCCAAGCACGCATCACGCTCTTGGACGAGCGAGGCTGCCACTTCCGGAGGACACAACCAAGCACTGCAACACTGCACCCATACTAGTCATATCTAGTATCCCGCGCCAGGCCCTGTATGGTGTCGGCGTGTATCGCCTGCAGCACCGCTGCCGCCGTGGCCATGATAGCGAGGGCGGTGCAGGGCTTGGTGAGCACCACGTGTGCCCCAGCGGAGCGGAACTCCTCCAAATCGGACTGGATGCCGTTCCCAGTCAGACCCAGGAAGGCCACCCCATAAAACAACGACGAGAGCTCCTCAAGCCCCCCTGCACTCGGACTCCGCGCCCCCCCACTGGCAAGGCTCACTGAGTGTGCCCCATCAGGTCCCTCGTTTGCGCTTGTGCTCAGCAGCACAGACCCAGCTGCACCCGAGACCCCCCTTGACTCGATTTTTGACCCCCCCCTCATCAGGTCAAGGGGGGTCAAGCCCTTCTGCGCTGCAGAGCTGAAGGCCCTGTCTGGAAGGGGGCCAGCCGCACCTGCAGCGCTCTTGCGCCGAGCAGGGGGGGCATCCGACGCCTGGGATATCCCCCTGGTGCGCTGTGCCTGCGTGTGAGAGTCTTGGTCTGAGATGGGCAGGGACACGGGGTGGTCAGTGGTGGCGCCGCTGATGGGGGTGGCTCGACTCGAATCCTTGCCGATTGAGGTGTCCCTTGATTCTCGTGCTTGCAACATGGTCTCCTCCGACAGTGCGGGTGCCGGCCGCACCCCACCCTCCTGCTCGTCCTGTGAGTCACTGCCGCCGCCGCTGACGCCACTGACCCCACTGCCAATGGAGGAATGGGCTTTTGAAAACGCCAATGTTGAGGCGCCACTGAGAACACCTGCACGAACACGGGAGGCAGGCTTTCCGTCAGCAGGTAGGGCGCCAATGGAGGATAACACCTCAGATATGGGCGTCTTGCTGGTCGCAGCGACCTTGTGCGACAAGCTGTGCAGTGCCCCTACGCGCTTCAACGCAGCTGCAAACTCTGGTCCGCTCATAACAGGCATGCTCAAGTCACACAGAATCACATGGATCTGTTTGGTAGCATGTGCGATCTTGCGTAGTGCGTCCTTGCCATCCTCCGCACCCGTGATGGTGCAACCGTGACGGCGGAGTGTTCGGGTTAGCTGCTTTCGCAGGGGTGCTGAGTCATCCACCACAAGCACATGCAGCCCGCCTCCGCTAGCCTGTACGGCCCCGAGACTGCTGCTGCTGCTGCCGCGGCGGCTAAATTTCCCGCTTCGCTGGGGGCCCCCCAGGGAGCTTGAGGGGGGGGTACTTGAAGCCAAGCCGCTCAGCTTGGGGGAGCCTTCCATGCTGAAACCCGGCAGTGGTTTTCCTGGTTCAGAGTGAGAGCCGTCTTCGTGGGTGTGCTCGCCAATTGCTGTAAGGGGGGCCCCACTGCCAGGCCCCCGCAGGGTACGGTTTGGGGGGGGGACTGCAGCCCGCCCCCCTTGCACATGCGAGACATCAGTGTCTATGAATGACGATGCAACGCCACTGGAGCCCTCCCTGGACATGGTGTGGGTAGTGCGCCACTGCGCGCCTGTTGCCGATACCACCAGGTCCAGGTCGCTGCCTGTGGAGGACTGGCCCCGCAGCATGTTCTGCCTTGAAGTTGGAACGAGCATGGGGAGAGCTGTGCCCAAGTTGGCGTGCAGGGAGGACCTCGACTTGTGTGACGCCCCCTCGCGTGCTGACCCCCCCTCACCCCCTGAATCCTGCAAGCTGCCACTGTTGCCCAGCGTGTGCTCGTCCTCCGAGTCAGATTCAGAGTCACTCATGTCCGCTTCAACTAAGGTGACCACACGGAACATCTCATAACCTCCTGGATTACGCAGTGCTTGCACAACATTGTGTTCCGGCTGCACCAGGTCCAGCAAGGAACGCACATGTTGCACATGCGTAGCAGCAGGAAGACTGATGGTGAACTTGCTGCCCCGACCAGGCCCAGCAGACTCAGCAGTCAGCTCCCCCCCCTGCGAGACCAGTAGCTCCCGCATAAGCCACAGCCCCAGCCCGGTGCCCTTCTGCTGTGTTCCGGAACGCAGCCGCGAAAACGGCTGGAACAGTCCAAGCAGCTCCTCAGGCGACAATCCCTGCCCATGATCCGACACAGTCAGGTCCAGAGTGCCGCAGGCCACAGACAGGTACGCGCTGTCATCAGGCATGTGCAGTTTGGAAGATGGAAGCACATCTGACCGTACGCGAAGAGCCACGTGCACGCCGATGTGCGCCTGTGGGCGGTCATTGCTGATCGCACTGCGACCGGATGCTGCCCCGCCTGCCCCCTGCATGAGCTCCCCCTGGTCCTGCATGAGTGTAGTCATGGCCAGGGTGCTGTAGCTGCGGCTGGCCATGGTGGTGGGACCCCCCCCTTCTGCTACAGTTGCACCGTACTTGAGCGCATTTGTAAAGAGATTCACCAGAGCCTGCTTCAGTGTCGGCGGAGATACGCCTGCATACACCCACAGCCCATGCTCCAACAGCACCTCCAGTGCCGCTGCTCCCTGCATACGAGAGCTGCGGCCGTCAAGCTCAAACAAGAAAGTACGCTTCAGCCGGGGGGGGGTGACGTCATACAAGTCCACCAGGTGCTGCATCATCTGCTCCAGATCCAGCAGTGAGTGCTGCACGTTCAGCCGCGATGCCTCTTGGCGGTGTCCTGCAGCCCCCCCTGACACACTTCCGTTCCCAGAGAGGGCGGACCGCTCGGACTCGACCGCGCGAGCCCCCTCCCTGCCCCCCCCCTCGAAGTGCGATGCCCCCGACACACCCTCCTCCCCCTCGATGCCCTCGCCCCTTTCACTGTCCCGTTTATCATCGCGGGATTTCAGGTACACCAGCATGTTGTCCAGCACCCCCCCCATCATGGACAGGGGCTGCAGAATGCTCTGCAGGTCCTCATCTAGGGCCCGGTACACCTCCCACAGGCTGTCAAAGGCATCTGAGGCAGTGCTGCTGCGAGGCATGCGGCCCGCCGTGCTGTGGGGAGCACCAAGTGCTATGGCCTCCCCGCCTCCTGGAGGGCGCCCTTGGCTGATGGGGGGGCGCCCGCTGCCCTGTGAGGCGTCCTCTGTGGCCACGAGGGTGCGTGACTCAATGCGAAGGCGGGAAGCTCGGGGTGCTGATTGTTTGCTGTCGTGTTCTTGTTGAACTTGCGCTGCAGCGAGTGTTGGGGCTGGCAGGTGTCGCTTGTGGTTGGGCTCGGGGCCGCCAATGCTGGCAGCAAACTCATCGCTTCCCGAGTCAGTGGATGCTGCATGGGCCAGTGCACTGTCGGATGGGTTTGTGTTACTTGTGTGGCTGGTGAGAGCATCAACATTGCCGTCCAGGTCAACTGGGAGCAAGGGGGTGGCTTGCGCAGCACCGCTGTCAACGGCAGCAGCGCCCGCGGATGCTTTTCGAGCTCGCAGTGATCGCACCAGTAGCTCGTCGTTGCTCGCGGGCATGGCGGTGTCTTTGTAGGCCGTCGCTTCCGCCGCCGCCTTGCGCCGCAGCGCCAGCATTGGTTCTTGAGTGGCGTTTTCAATGGCGAGCAGGGCGATGCCAATGGGCGAGCGGCACTCATGGGACAACCAACGCAGCATTGCTGATGTTTGTTGCTGCTCTGTTGCCTGCTGTGTGCTTGTTTGCACCACTGACGTAATGATGTAGGATGTGATCGCAGCGACCGTCGCGAAGAAATAGGCGGACAGAGTGCACAGAGATAGCACGTCAATCCAATGTGTACTGTGGCTGTTGGCACCACCACGCTCCCAACAAGCAAAAAAGGCATTGATGGCATACTGCGAAGTCCCTGGAAGTGTTTCCGTTCCCAGCTGCACACCTTGGTCAGCTGCTGAATCAAGCAAGCAAACTAGCTCCGACAGTTGCCAAGCATCAACGGTAATATGCAAAACGTGCGCCCAAGCAAGAGCCCACAACACTTGCTGCATTCCCAGTAAATGAGAAAACTGTTTCACCTTGCAGTGCACAGAGCCTTCTCGACGCACAGTCTCGGCTGTTGCATATTCATACGCTAGCGGCATCATCAGAGCTTGGAAAAATTCTGAGAGCGGCAACACCTGATACCCCAGCATGGGCGCCAACACAATGGCTAGACACACCCATGTGCACACAAGGGCAATAGGTACCAAGTACAGTTCCACACGCAAGTCCACAAAATGTGACAAGACAGGTGACAGCGACCCGGCAACCCAAAGCCAAACCGTGAGCGCGCTGACGTGCAATGACCAATGACGGGAGGAAGCGGAGCGTGGAACAGGCAAAAGCATCACACGAGCAATGGCATTCCATGCTGTAACCCCTGCCACGCCTGTGAGGCTGCTGCGCAGCGCTGGCGAGAGCACCACGGCACCGTCGCCAGACGCCAAAGTGCCGATGAGGACTGCCAGCACCACTGCGCCAGGAAGCGCCGTGCTGAAAAGCAGTGCTGCTGCAGCAAAACGCTCAAAAGTGAAACCAATCAGAACAGTTGCAGCAATCACCAGCGCAAAAAGTGGCAGGTTTGCAGATGCCCACAGAACAAACAGGCCAGTGGACTGTGTCGGTGGCGACGAGTAACCTTCGCTCGTGCTTTGGCTGATGAGTAGCGACAGGGCAGCCACAGCTGCGGTAACAGACATCAGCCTTGGTGCATCCTGTACAATGTACTCGTATGCAGTTGAGCAGCACCGCCTCTGCTGCTGGCTCATGCTTCAAATTCGGGCTGTGATGCGACACTTGCTCGTGGCGAGAAAAACGCCAGCTCGTAGCACGTATCAAACAGGGCACTGTACAGCAGCCGGCGGCAGCTTAGTAGTGAGATTTTTTTCCACGGAAAAAGGCTACTAGCACTTGAATGAAACTAGTCACAGAATGACAGCAACACCACCCCGAGCAGCCGCAGCCGGGTGCACTTGGCGACACTGCCATGATTGGCTCCCAAATACCAATGAGGGGGGGAGCAACACTTCAGCAATATGCGAGTTAGGAAGGAGCAACTCTATTAGTCATCAACCGGAGAATGCTGTGTATAGTACATACAAACTACTTCACATTCTTGCATTGCCCGGTGCTAGTAACTACTTGCCAGGCTGATGCGGTCGGCAGGTCTATGTCCTATAGCCACAGGGCTGGCTGAGTGAGATATTTGACGGGTGGGACTAACCACAAGCAGAGGAAGACAAATCTTTACGTCAACTCACCATTTGGCTCGCGTGCAAGTATGCCTGGCTTGCCTGTCCTCTATATGCAGCACCAGCAGATTTTTCTTGACAACTCACCCCAGGGACCTTATCAATGCTTGAGATAGTTGCTGCATTTACAGCCGACAATCATTCTTTATGGCATGAGACTGATCATATCAGCATAGTGACTCTCGTTCCTAAATATTTTTCACGGCGGGCGTGACAGCTGACAGGCATGCAGCAAACTTGCCCGGGGGCCACTCCTCCAGGCAAGCTGTCATTCACCAAGGCGACACTGGACACAGCGGCAGCGCCAGCCCCCCCACTGGGCGCCACGCCGCCCTGGTGGTGCAGCTGCCAGGGGAATACGGCGCCCT
>Ga0307982_1001406_pt1 | contig 19587 bp, 26 predicted proteins | sample OrgLakmetagen989_FD_201847 | JGI IMG/M metagenome (GOLD analysis project Ga0307982, IMG submission 201847) | Saline water microbial communities from Organic Lake, Antarctica - #989 | ecosystem: Environmental > Aquatic > Non-marine Saline and Alkaline > Saline | place: Antarctica: Organic Lake... | reverse complement strand
TAACTATTCGTTCTCTCTATATTGTCCATCTATCTGCCTTTGGTAATCATTAATAATAATATCAAGTTCATCAAATTCTATATCTTCAACACGCTCTTCATAATAATTTTCTTGGTTTTCAATATCATTTTCTCTATATCGTGAGTAAGCTTCGACAAAACGCAACCTTTCTAATAAGTTCCATCTTGCGTCTTCAAGTTCTGATAAGATATTATGAATATTTTTATTAAACAAATTATTACCCACAACAAACCGTGCTTCATCAATAATATTCATATCATATTCTTCATTTACGATATCATTATTATTATCTTCGTTTGGATCATTTGGATCATATTCATCATCATCACTGTCGCTTTCACTGTCGCTATCACTATCACTTTCACTATCACTGTCACTGTCGCTTTCACTATCAACGTCCATATATTCCTCAATATCAATTTCATTATCAATATTAATAATTGGAATATTTTGGATATTTCTATGGACTCTATGAAATATACCTAACATATCATTATTTCTCTGAATATATTCTTGTACGCCCATCCCGTTTCTATTTTGTTCGATATTTTGATTTTCATCATTTTCACGTTGTTCGTTTATTACAGGACGTGTTACCATTTTTATTTATGAATTACTTGATATACTTTGAAAATATAAATATAAATATAAATATAAATCTATATTTGGATTTGGTTTGTTTTATTACATTACTTATATTTATATTTCAATTTCAATTTTTAAATTAAATATTCCACTATAACTTAAATATCTTAAATAAATTCTAAAAATACTACAATTGTTATTTCATTTATAAAATTGAATTTAAAATTATATTTCACTCCATATACCAAAATATATTATGGGAAACTGTTGTTGCTTTTATGATAACGTGGTATCGTTTATACCTCTTACAATATAATACGTGGTATTCTCTCACCACATATTATAGAGAAACAGGGAAGTTCATTATTTAGTTGTATAAAACATTTCATTCTAAAAAATCCCTCCAGGGTTATTTCTCTCCGTAATATATACTATATCAATTATACATTATACATTCTCTAAAACTGAAACTAATAATGAAATCTAATTTTTATATTGTAAAATCAAACTCATGGCAACCATCTACCTTTTATGATGAAAATACCCAACTTATATGGGTTATGAAATATACATTATTCAAGAATATATATTTAGGTAGAATTAAAACTAACCGTGGTATTAAATACGCAATACATAAAGATGTATATGACGCATTTTATTTCAAATATAGGAATAGTTTATTAAGAAAAACGAGGAAAAATAGAGAGAAATAGTCCGCTTATTTGGAAAGACTTATATTTATACTTAGACATATAAAAATATGGTATATCTATGTTATGTTTCTTTGTTTTAATGAATTCGCGTTATCGCATTATCGCCTCATTTTTATATTAGAATTAATCGTAAATTAAATACGTTTTCTCTACAAGTAAGTTTCTATATTTAGTCCCTCCCTATATATTATTCGGAAAAACACATATCATGTTTTCTCCCTTCAATGTGTTTATATTGTGAGAGGTATTTCCAATCCCAACCTTTATGTGGTAATTTATCAATAAGACTTAACTCTACATATAAATTCTTGGTAAGACATTTCCAATCCCAAGACTTGTCCTGATATCTCTCAATAAAATCCATTGTTATATATCGGGATGATATGTTGCACCAATCCCAATCATAATCAGGACGCGCATCAACAAATAACATTATATCTTCTCTATCGATAATCTCTAACATATCCCATTTAATTGATTTATATTTTATAAATTCATCAATAGTTAGATTATTTCTTATGTAACGTGTCAAATACCAATTTTTATTAGGGTTATTATTCACAACACCGAGATCAAAATCATCACGCATTGATAATGTAGTATAGCACCAATTTTTATCTGGATACTTATCTACCAAATACAATATATTCCTTGATTTATTAAGAGAAAGTTTTATCCAATCCCAATCATTGTCTGGATATTTGTCTACAAGTTCTGTTAATTCAAAGGACATTGTATTAAGCAATATAAATTGTTATGATTATATTATATTATTGTTTAGATATCAATTTTTATTTATTTTCAAGAGTTAAAATACTTTTGATATGTATATATGTATATTTAATATTAAATACAGCTACTATAAATAATTAATGACACTAAGTAATAAAATAATTTATGGAACAACCGCTTCGGTATGGTTATTTTTGTTGATAAGATATTTTAAAGGGGATGTTAGTGATTGTAAAAAATATGGTTATGAGAGTGGTGTTATGGACAGTGATGATAGTGTTATGTATTGTGATGATAATGATTGTGATTGTAAAAATTATCGTTATGAGAGTGATAATGATTGTGAAGATAATGAAGATAATCAAGAAGAAGATAGTAATAAAGAACCCGTTAATGAACCCGAACCTCAAGTAGTTCCCCAAGTGGAACCAGAACCAAAAATAACACATTGTAGAGGTAGAGGTGGTCTAATGAGTTTAGTTGCTTATGGAACACCGTGTTTCAATGAATAAGAATACATGGATGCCCTATATCCATACAACCATAAATATGAAACATCAGACAAAAGTCAAGATATTGATAATTGATAATTGATAATTGATATTTATAGACCTCATTTTAACCATCAAAATCTAAGGTATTTAAAAATTGAATTTAATAAAGATACTATCATAAGTATTAAAATATTAAATATTAAATTCAATTATATAGACATTAGAATATAGACGATGGAATTATTGAGGTTAAATGAATTATCACGGGCATCTATTATAAAGCGTCCATCAAAATATATAAAATCCCCATACGTAGCCGATATTATATTAGAAGATGATGATAAAGAATACCTGGCACACACGCCATCATTAGGGTGTTGTGGATTATCTGAAAAGGGTTGTAGTGTTTGGGTTAGCAAACTTGGAGAGAAGACAAAATGCGATTATCGTGTTGAACTTGCTGAGGTTCAAACAAAAGGTAATAAGATATATATCGGGATATCACCCAAGAACTCAGAACTAATTGCTCATAATGCTCTCAGATATAATTTAATACAAAATCTCAATACTGTATCTATTGTTAGAGAGAAAACTCTATTAAATTCAAGATTTGATTTTATGGGTAAAACAGACGATGATAATTATTATATATGTGAAGTTAAATCTGTTCCATTGGCAGATTATGCCAATGTATCCAAGACAGAGAGAGAAAAAATGAATTTTGATGACGTAGGATATGACCAGAAAATATCATATTTCCCAGATGGATATAGGGCAAACAAAACTAAAACCGTTAGCGAACGGGCATTAAAACATGTGAAAGAATTGATGATTATCAAACAAAAACAACCTTCTATTAGGTGTATATTATTATTCGTAATCCAGCGAACTGATGTTAAATGGTTTCAGCCATCAAGGAATGACCAAATTTATCTTGATGCAATTCGCGATGCGTGGCAAAATGGGGTTGAGATTAAATGTTTACAAGTAGAATGGGATAATAAAGGGGTATGTAAATATTATTCTAATGATTTACCTATTATGTTATATGATGACTGTAATTTAGATCTATGATCTATGATTTATGATCTAAGATATATGATATATGATAAAATAATAATAATATTTTGTAAAAAAAGGGTATGTATATTGTGTTTTTATTTAAGATTTAAGATTTAAAATTTAAAATTTACCATTATTCATACAAGCAACCTCCTTTTTCCATATGTGCCAGTTGTCCCGGGATATCATATAAACATCCCCTACAAGTCTCTTTTTCTCCATTTTCTTCTTCCTCTTCTTCTTCGCAGAATTCCAAACAGCATCCACCAACCCCCATATGTGAGAACTCATTTGTAGAGTCTACCTTACAACCATAGCAAATTAGACCCTTAACAAAATTACCACGTCTCTCCATCGCCATATATACTTCGTTGCGACATCCACCACATTCTTCATGTGTTGTCTCGCTAATATCATCATTAATAATACATCCGTAACAGGTAATTTCACACATAATATCTCCATGTTTATCGCAAACATCATCACCTGTTTTAATCTTAATGCATCCACCGTGTTGTTGGTGTGCCTTATCCTCGTCCATATTTGTCCAGCATCCAAAACAGGTTGTCGTTGTTTTCTTCTTATGTGTTAAACTCATTATAAATTCTCTTTTAATAGAAGTGGTTTGATACAAATACAGAGAGAAGTAAAACACAATTCAATTTTATATGTAGTGTTTATTTACTTACTATCCTACTATTTACATGGAAAATTAGAGACAAAATATTGAGACAAATAAATAGATATCCATACTGTTATGTTTTATATTTTATGTTTTGTATATCCTGAATATCCTCATTATTCTGATTGTTTCTCTCTATTCAAAATGAATTATACAGAGAGAAATAGAGACAAAACAGTTGAGACAAATAAATAGATATCCATACTGTTATGTTTTGTATTTTATATTTTATGTTTTGTATATCCTGAATATCCTGATTATTCTGATTGTTTCTCTCTATTCAAAATGAGTTATACAGAGAGAAATAGAGACAAAACAGTTGAGACAAATAAATAGATATCCATGCTGTTATGTTTTATATTTTATATTTTATGTTTTGTATATCCTGAATATCCTGATTATTCTGATTGTTTCTCTCTATTCAAAATTATATTTTCTCTTGTTCATATCTAAAATATTCTTGATATATGGCACTGTTAAACTTGTCTATATACACTTTATATCAGTATTAACCAGTATAATACATAACATAAGTAAATAATTACTACATATGTATAATCTTAAAATGAGTTGTAAAAATAATTAATGAGTTATGATTTGTATAATATAGTAATATAAAATACGGAATAAAAAGAGGTTAGTAGTGTTGTTATTTTTACTTCTGGTCAGTCTCTCTTTATGTTTGTATATGCGTATGTGCTTCTCTCTCTTTTATTATTCAATATTCAATATTCAAAGTATAAACATCCACCTATTTCCATATGCGCCTGTTGGTTCGGTTGGTCTTCTAGGCATCCATAACAGGTTGTTTCGGGTTCAATAGTTGGTGTTTGAACTGGTATTGTTGTTTCATGTTTGTGTGTATTCTTATTTGTTGGATCATCTTTTTCGTTCCTCTCATTTCCTCCCTTTGGTTGAGTGGTTGGGGTTCCAGACTTTAATATATAACTCATTATATATTATATGTTATATCTCGTTTGTTGATTGTTGATTGTTGAAACATGTAGAAATAAAACACATTTCAATTTTTTAATTACATAATATATGTGGCTTCTAGTTGTTTTATTCTTAACTCTTTGTATATTATATATTACGCATTAAAAAAAGGTTGGGGGGTTTTTGTTTTTGTTTTTGTTTTTCATAGTGATTCATACTTTATCCTTCTTAATTTTCTTATATAGTTTCATATTCATTACCATACGACGGTTTCGAGAGAACATAATGGGTTTTGATGATTGTTTAAATCCAACGACTGTGTAGAAGTTGATCGCATTAATATTCCCATGATAAACACCTAGATATAACTTCTTAATACCAAGCGTTTTACATTCCATTTCTAGGGTTTGAATGAACGATTTACCAATTCCTCGGCGTTTGTAACCACTCAAGATATATAACTTACCAACTTCCGCCTGTTTCTTTGGCACATTGTCACTCTCCAGTTGTCCCCCTGGTAAAACCAACACCGCAAAACCCACTATTTTGCCGATTTTGCCGATTTTATCTCCATCAATCATATCAGTGATATGTTCCTCAACCACACAACAATAAATAATCATATTTGGATTTGATACCCATCCACCTACGATAGTGTTTGAATATGATGTATTCATGTATGTTTTTTGTTCTTCCGTCAATGGGGAATATGTTTCCATAAATGAAACACGTGCGATATTCGATATATCTAATACATCTCCAGTTGTTGCCGGTCGGATGTAGAACGGTGTTGTTGTCGTCATCTTCGTAGATATTTCCATATCAATATATCAATATATCAATGTTAGTGTTGTTGTTGTTGTTTATGTGGTGGAGAGAAATACTACATAAGATTTCAATTTTATTTTGATTATCACATAATTTCATTTTATTTTATATTTACGGGATGTGTGTGTAATGTGGAATAAAAAAGGTTTTTTTTGTTTTTGTTTTTGTTTTTGTGTTTGTGTTTTGTGTTTGTGTTTTGTGTTTGTTTTTTGTGTTTGTGTTTGTTTTTTGTGTTTGTGTTTGTTTTTTGTGTTTGTTTTTGTTTGTTTTTGTGTATTTGTGCTTTCATACTTACAACTTACATTTCACGGACTTCGTATTCCTCATAATCTTCCTGAGCAATACCGTCGATATTGGCGAGTGCCTTCATAATACCCTTCTCCATCGACAATTCACGGTATTCTTTGAACTGCCAAATAGCACGCAACGCTTCACGGCATTGTTTCTTCCAGCCTCCGCCACCATTTTCATCGATAGCACACTTGATGACTTCTTGAAGAAGATTTAATCCCGTATTTTGAGTTAGGATATCTCCGACCGCGATTTTGTTGTTAAACAACAATACAACTTGGAACCCAATATCGGTAACTCCACCATCACGTAGAGACATAGCAGTACACGATAAATATCGCATGCTCTTCTCAAGTTCGACCTTATCTTCTTCTGGAGTTAGTGGCTTTAATCCCAGTTTTTCCACCATCGATTCCGCCGCCCATTCGCGATGGTGAGGAATAGACATATCCAGGGGAATACACGGGTGTTGTCTGGCAAATCCACAACTAGTTCCACGTGTAAGGCTTGATTGTTGAGACATTGTTAATTTCTTGATTCTGGGTTGTTGGTGTGTTGATATATCACCGTCTTAGAGTGAATAACTCATTTCAATTTTTAAACCCTGCAACTCATTTATGGATTAAGATTTTAATTATATGTTATATCTTGGAATTTAATACATAATAGTGATTTAGTTTATTACTGTGAATATAATATTATAGTTGCGTAAATAAATGATCACAAATAATCCATTTACGCTATCTTATAATGGTTCATACAATTGCTACATTTTGAGAAGATAGTGAGTTGAGAATGATTATATATAATATATATATAAGATACGTAGCTAGGGATAGGGGGTAGGGGTAGAATAGAGATATAACACTTTTATACATTGTTGATTGTTGATTGTTGATTGTATTCATAATATAATATAAAATTTAATTGTATTTAAAGATGATAACTAAAAACTAAAACATCCACGCAACATGAATAAATGGCAATTGTTACGTGTTATCAGGGATAAACAACACACTGATATTAATCCTAATCCTAATCATAATGGATTATATGAATATGAGACACTACCTATTATGGGTGGTAAAATACTGGAATCCATATATGGTTTTATGTATTCTGGAAATCATAGATTGATTAAAGATATTCCAACTTACGATATTGTTAGTTGTATTAGGACAAATTACACGTTCTTTGCTTCACTGTCATTACTTAATATTGGAGAGAAAGATGTAAATAAGGAGAGAAACAATCCAATATGTGAGTTCGAGCAGATATGTATGAAACTGTTCGCCATTAATGAATACCTACGGCATGGGCGTCATATTCATACTGTATTGAATACCCATTATGGAATGACGCAACCATTAAAAACTATAACTAATTGACGGAGAAGACCCTCTTTATCATTGGGTAAAACCACTGCATAAATATCTTATTGAGAAGTAGTGATAATTTATATTTTGAATTTTGATACTTATAACACAACCACACAAACAATATATTACATCATTTTTATTACTCTATTAATAGTGATAATGGATATTTCAAGACAATACTAGAGAGAAAATATCACACCACATAATATCTATTCACGATTATAATATATCATATTTTATATCTCATATCCAACTGTTTCTCTCTATTTTAAAATGATATTCTAGAGAACCATACTGGAATTAGAGAGAAGTTAATCAACAACCAGGACTTTTATATATCATATATCTTATATCATATATGGTAGTGTTGAATATATGTTTATTTTCCATATCACCACCTTATAATTAAGGGTTGAAATTGTCTATATTCGCATATTAGTATTAATCTATAAATGAGTAGCAAAAAATATAAATCAGTTGTATTTTATATTTTATATTTTATAATGTATTAACACGGTTGATATCTTATAAAAATTGAAACGATTACAGGTTATATATCCTAAGTATTAAACCATTTACTATCGTAAAAATCATAAATCATAAATCATAAATCGTCAATGTCACGCCAGAATATTTCTCTCTTAAGTTCTCTCCACAATCTAGTCCATGTAACAACTTTTAAACCCCTATTGAGACTATTTACAATATTCGAAAAACAAGATACAACATCTCAATATAATGAATTTTCATATGGTTTATTCTTGGATCGGGATATAGAACTAGAAGTTATGGAAATGGGTATGGACAAATACCACGTGCTATATGATACACAAGATAATATTATTGAAATATCCACGATAAACCCATTATATAAGATACAGCAACTAGTTTAACACCTTAACACTCTAATAATACAACAATATATTACACACTTTTTTATTTATATATTATATATTATATCTTATATATCTTTTATGATTCGATAACATAACGTGGAATACAAAATATGGAATACAAAATACAAAATATGGAATAAAAAAGGGTTTATATATTGTTTTACACACTTACACACTTACACACATATTATATTGGATTTATGATATGAATTATTTAATTTATTCACTATTTAACCTATGATTTTGACTTTACAACACGACGCTTTACAACCTTCTTTGGTTTAGGGTTTTCTTCCTCTTCTTCCTCCACATCACTATCTTCTACTTCTTCAGGGGTTCTCTCTTCTGGTGTGCTTGTCACAGTTGTTCCATGCTCATTATCAAAACCTCCACCATCGTTACCAGTTCCTTCTTCGTTCCGTTCATTAATCTTGTTAAGTTCCACCAAATCATTATCACGGGGTCTCAAGAAACAACCTCCTTGAATACGTAGTGGTTTATTTACCATTGCCTGAACCAACACCCACGTTACTCCAAACTTTCCATTCGCATACCAGATCCCATTGCTACGGATACAAGCAATCATATGGGAAGCCTTGGGAATAATCGTCTCAAATTCTTGTTTTTCAAGCGTCTTATCCGCGTTACTCTGGTTGAAAATCGTCTCACCGCTCATATCATAGAATTCAACATTAAACTTTCCCTCCCAATATGGGACTTTAAACCGAAGAGTTGGGGGACGCGACAAGTCTTCTTCTCCCGAAACCTTATCCTTTGGGTATTTAAGCATTGGATTAAATAGAGCCTCGGCAACTTCACGAGGTTGTTTCTTGCCAAACCACTCCTTACTATGTTTTACACTATCGTCCAACACTTGCTCCTCAAACGCCTTCATTTTCTCCAAGAAAAGGCTGGACTCATCATTCGCATAATCGCTCGATGGAAATTGTAGGGACATCGAATAAGAGACCTTTCCACTCTGATCGTCCACCAACTTATTCACTCCCCACGTAAGCATTAGGGGCGTTGTCAGCACCAAAGGCATATTTTTAATATCATTAATCTTAATGGATTTACCGCCACGGGCGTTCACCTTCGCCATACCATATTTAATAGATTGTGGCTTAAAATCACTATAAGACGTCATCATTTCACGCACAGCATCCACATTCGAGCTTGCCATTTGAGTAGAAGATGAAGTTGAAATATCACTCATTATATGTTATAAGTTATCTGTTATAAGTTCTATGTAGAAGGACTAAGTATGACATTATTTACACCCATTTCACAGCTTCAATTTTTATTTCGTCTTTCAAAATCCAACCCAATAAATCAAAATAAATACAAGATAACATATCACAGGTATTATAGTCAATTTAATGAAGGAGAGGAGATATCACCGGTCACGTGTCCTGTGTGACAGATATGAGATATCCATAGATAGGTTATTCACAATATTTAATAATACAATACACACAAAAATAACTTAAAGACAAGATTATATTATATATTGTGAGTATAATTTATATACTATAATTAGAAACATACAGCAAAACTTATAATAAATAAACGGTTATTGTCTCGCGTAATTTACAAGAGATAATCACTAAGAAAACACGTTTCTAGCACGCGTCGAGTAGTCCATTAGGAGCATTATAAGACACGTTAAAAACACGCGTAGCTCAGTGGTAGAGCATTGGTCTTATGAGCCAAGGGTCGAGGGTTCAATCCCCTCCGTGTGTATTATATTGTATATATTCAAAAACTAATTTAGTAAATATTATAACAATGATTATAATATTTTACTCCAATGTTGTCCAACAAACATTATATGGTTGATCCTTCCATTAAATCTTATTTAATAATAAATAATTACCTTAATAATGAAACAAGAGATGTAATTACTAAGATCACGGGGAGGGAAAATTATATCACTTATCAGTATATTATGACTATTTTACATTTATTTGGTTCAAAGAAATTACCCGAATATTATGATATAAGCTATACACCAAAAAAATTATAGGTGATAGAGGTCTTATTGATTATTATAATAAATATCTCCCAACTATTACTATTATAACTAAAAATATTTCCATAGGAGTGTGTTTCGCATAGAAAATAAGGAGCGAACTAATAGCGAAATTACAAAATATACAGTAGTTTCGCTATCAAATCATAAAAACAAAAATATATATCAAATACTTATATATATTTTTATATTTCGCAAGTTCCGAAACACAACCCTATATTTCCCAACAAAACAAAAAAAAGTTATAAATAATATAATTCGTAATTATGGATAGGGTTGGTTTACACACTTTTATCTACAGAAACCTGAACCCCGTTGTAAAAAAATAATTGAGAACCATTCCACAGTATCCACATTAAAATTTTCTCTCCACGGTGCGTTATTTAAACCGACTATATCTGACTAACTAACTGACCTCGAGTATTTCGTTCATTTCAGCTTGCTTTAACAATTTCAATACATCCAGTATCGCCCTTATGTTATCTCTATATGCGTTAACACGGTAATAATCACAATTGATCCTTGTAGTGTTGCATAATCTCGTGTAATTCGTTATAATCCTGCAAATTTTCATATATAATATCTTTTAAATATACTTCCAGAAATGAAACTATTTTTTCTATACTCCAATCTAAATCCTGGAGGATACATAATATATTTCTTATATTTTTTGCATATATATCATCGTCTATAATAGTTTCAACCTCGTCTATAATAGTTTCAACATCATCTATAATAGTTTCCTCTTGCTGTTCTTCTTCTACTGTAAAATAGTATTCAGTACTATCACCTTCTTGAAAATCAATGGTTTCTTCTTCGTTATAATTAACGTTATAATTATGTTGCGTAACCTGGTCTTCATGCAACAATGACGTATAATGTGTGATAATATTGTCTATTTCAACAGAACCAACACGGTGTTCTACATCCCACATTTCAATTTCGTGTCTATAAGCATTTAAGAATTCTAATATTTCTCTTATCTTCCAACCATCTTGTTTTAGGTCAGCTATTGTATTATATATATTAGTATTGAATATATTAGGTCCTATGAGCAGTTCAGCTTGAAATATAGTATCCGTATCAACGTCAAAATTTGGATTATTAGATTGTATTACACCTATATTAATTAAGTTCATTCTTGTATATAAAGAAGCCATTTTTCACTTATAAATACGTTATTATATTTACTTATATTAAATATAATATATTTATATTCCTTCAATTTTATTATAATCACACCATTTTATCAATTTTGTAATATCTTTGTCAAGATTATATTCGCACATAATACCAGAAATATAACTCAAGAGTTTCATATATTCATCTTCTTGTTTCGCATATAACAATTCTTTATCACGACTATTTCTCTCCATATTCTCACAATGGAACCTTTTGTTAATAATAAAACTATATTCAAGTTGTTCCACTAATTTAATGTAATTATCTATATTTCCACTCGTAGGCGTTAAAATCAAAATATCTATTGAGAGACTTTTCGATAGATATAGAGAAACGCTTCACTCCAAATACAATGAAATAACTATTGTCAGGACTTGTTTTTTTCGTAATAGTACTCCACGTAATCGTATTCTTTTTGAAAGAATTCGTCCATAAACTTCTCCATTTCATCTTTTATAAGTATTGAATAATGGAATAAAAAATAGAGATAACATATTACCAAACACACCAACGCAGCCAACATTCATAAATCTAAAATATAACACTAGTCGTACCACTTAAACAAATTGTTCCTTTTTAATTTTAAAATTTTCTTTTTATCATTAATATGATTAATATTCGACAAGTATTTCCAATTCCAATTTTTATCTGGCAACATATTAATAAAATCATAATCTATATATTTATTATATGATAGAATATTCCAATTCCAGTCTTTATTTTGGTATTTCTCGATAAACTCTTTAGTAATGTTTTCATTATATGAAAGTAATTCCCACTCCCAGTCAAAATCAGGACGAGCATCCACGAATTCCATCATATCATTTCTATTAACAAACCTTAATGTTTTCCATTGTATGGACTTGTATTTTACAAACTCTTCAATAGTTAATTTAAGCTTGACGTATTCCGATAAATTCCAACTCATATTTGGAAACTTATCTACTATCGAAATATCGAAATCTTTTCGACACATTATTTTACTCAAATCCCAATTCTTATTTGGAAACTTCTCTAACACCTTTATAGCATCAAATTCATTATTTGAAGAAAGCGTTTCCCAATCCCAGTATTTATCTGGGTTATTAAGTATAAGTTGCGTTAAATCCATAATATTATATTGTTGCATTTACTTTTATATTATTATTAGTAATCAATTTTATATTAAACCAAAAATAAAGCATATTTATCAACTATATTTGGATATACAAAACCATACATTATACTTTATATTTGGATTATTCTACAACCATGTTATGAAATAAAAATTGAAGTAGTGAAATATCCAATATAATACACTACAAACACTCATAGCTCAGCGGTAGAGCATTGGTCTTATGAGCCAAGGGTCGTGGGTTCGAGCCCCACTGGGTGTATATTTTTTTATTTCCAAGTTTTATTCTTATTTATAGGTGATAGAATTATGGACGTTTTTCAATACTTTATACTACTAATATACAGATTTTATAATTATTTTAAAGTTTTATTACTCATTTCGTTTCCTTGTAAATTACAAAAAAATTGATTTATAATCTACAATGAAACGTAACCACATTAATACACTATATTTAATATGGGTACTTGTTCAAGCAATAATTTTATTACTATTATCCCTTTTGATATCTATATAAAGTATCCGTCCTCAATACCACCTACATATTATATTAAAGAAGTTAATTGTTTTAGTATTATGAATGGTTTAAAGATGAATAACCTTAGCGTAGTGCATTATTTTAATGACACATCGTCATTGTCTTCTAATAGGAACTCTAATTGCGGATTTATTTGTACAGGGGATTTATATTTTGGAAGAGCAAGTTTATGTCTAGTTCTTAATTGTAGAAAAAATGACATTTTAATGGATAAAATTACACCTATATTGCATATGTCCAACAAGAATGATTTAGTAATTGATTCTAAATATTTAACCATGACGCGTTTGTCAGGTAAATTATCCTACCGTAGATATGTATATAGAAAAGATATTGATTTGAGAAAAATTAAAAACCCTGTTAATAAAGACAGTTTTGTTAATATTATAGGTTGCCACCCGGAAGGTGATATTGTTAACAGATGGATGACTGATTTTATTAAATTATTTCATGGTTTGATAGGTATGCCTAACATTGAACAAATAACTGGTAAAATTCCATATTTACTATGTGATAAAAAAGAATATGACAAATATGTTAGTTCTATTCATCCAATTACTATTATTCATAATGATGATATTACGGATTTGGATAAGAATTTAATTAGGGATAAAATAGTTAAAAAGTTTGGATATGAATTTATTCGTGATAAAATCTTATTCTCCACTATGGATGAACTTTTGTGTGAAATATTTGATAAACCAAAATCAACAAGATACTACGCATCTTTCATCAAGACTTTAACCCCTGATATATATGCTAATTATCTTAAAATGCTTCCACAAAAAGACAGTGTTAATAAGAAAACACTTGAATTAGAGAATGTGGTTGAAACTCATCCAACGCCTTCTGCACCCCCTCTAAAATGTATCGATGATACCGATGATACAGATGATACTCATCCAACCCCGTCAGCACCCCTTCTAGAATGTATTGATACCGATGATACAGATGATCTCACAACAAATATGCCTTCTTAAATATATATATAAATATATCCTATATTAAACCAACAATATATACCTTTTTTTATTATAACTAAGGCTAAGAAATATGTTTTAACAGCAAGATTATTTATCCAGTGTCAATATTTCGTTGCCATACTAACAATATAGATATGTTTCATTATTGTAATAATAAATAATTATTCAAAGATTAATATTTCGCTTTTTATGTTATATTACTATTTTATTTATAAAACACATAACATAAAAAATTGAATTCAAAAATATAATAATAATAATAGTAATTAAAATACTCAAAATGTCTTTTGAAGAACCTGTTTTAACATATACACCTAATTATAGGGCTAAGCTTAGTAATATTGTATTGAATAAAAAGTATTCAATTAGTAATAAAGTAATGAATAAGGAAATGAAAATTTCCACATTTTCATATTCACTTGAATATCGTGCTGATGATTCACAAAGTTTTAAAATTATGTTCAAATGGGAACCAAAAGAAGGTGAAACTAAATTTAATCTTAATACAAATATTACTATTATTGATTATATTTTGTTCACTAATAACTACGGGAGAATTGAGACAATAAAACTTATTGATAATTATGGAAATATTCACATAGTAAATGATGTTAACATACAACAAGATCTATTAGCATCATTTACTTCATCTATAATAGAAAATAAAGAAGGACTTGAAATCTTGTCAGACCAAGTTATAGATTTTATTATAGATAATAATGTTGTATGTAATCCTACAATTGGAAGTGATTACATTAAACAAATCCAAAAAATTGCTGGAACAGGTAAAGAAAAAAAAATTACATATACAATTAAAGATACTTGTGAAACAAGAGATATTACATATGATAGGAATGATATTATAAAGGATATAGTAATTTCATTCCCTGGAGAAGACCCTTGGGAAAAAGCAGACGACTTATATGATATTTATGAATATAAATATGACAAACTTAACGATGAACATGACGGTGATATTAAATTGTTAAAATCACTTGTTCATACAAAAAATAATATAATGGATTTAATAACAAGAAATAAAGACATTGATGATGAAGATATTTTAGAATTGATAGAAATTAAAAAATTAAAATTAACTGCTATAGAAAGACAAATTGATGATTTATTAGAAAAAAATAGTACTAGATATGAAGAAATTATTAAATTGAAATTATTAATTTCAAAGTTAGAACTTATCCCTGAAAAAGATTGTGGGACTGATTTTATTTAGGCACTATATAATCTTAAAGAAAATAGTGAATATTTTTGAGAATAATAACGTTTTTAAGGAAGTTTAATATCATAAAAATCTTTATTATATTCAATAATTGAATTATATGCCTTAGTATTATCATTAAATAAATGTATATCTTTATGTAACGATAAACCAAAACTATCCAAATATTTTTTTTTAAATGCGTCTTCCCAACTAATATCAGCAGGCATTGAAAAATCATCTAAAAACTCTTTACTTAATTTACAATGCATAGCCATTAATAACATATTCCAAGGTACATTATAATGTTTCTTAAAAAATTCATAATCAATCATTTTATATATATTATGATTGTCAGTTATCCACTTAGCATAATAATGTTCTTTTATGAAAAATTCTATATCTGTAAGTATGATATCTTTTATTTTAGTTATATCACCTAACTTTGTAAAATCATCATATTCTAACTCACTATATAACTTATAATAATGTTTCATTCTAATACCAGGATTATCAAGTATATAACTAAAATCCCATTTAACCATAGGATGATATAGCGTATCCATTATTTTTTCAATATCTTCTGTTTTTGTTAGACTTTCCCAATCGATACAAATCATAATATGCGTTGTTATGGTTTGAATTAATATATATATATATCTATTGTGGTTATTTAGTATGTTAATAATATTGTTATTTCTTTATATATTATTATAATATCTTATTATCCATTATTTCAATATGTTTTTGAATGGATTTAAAAATGTTTAAAATATAACTATTGAAACGACAAGAGGGACCACTAAGGTATACAGTAAATTTAAACCCACTATTATAACTAATAATATTTTCCAACAAAACAAAAAATTATAAATAATATAATTCGTAATTATGGAGCTAATAAATATAATCAGGAAGTAAATAATATTATCTCCAATAAAATCGTATACACTAATATTTACGATGTATTGGACGAATTATTTAATTATGATATAAAACATAATTACAAGTATTATTAGCCAATAGTAAAAAATTCGGTCATAAACGATATGCTAAATATCATTCTACTTGACTTTATAAACCTACGCCTTCAGCACCGCTAAAAATAGAAATGGAAATAGTAATCAAAATGGAATTGCCTACTGATAATGAGGGACACACAACAGCTACTTGGAATGAAGTTGAACACGAACACGATAATACACAATTCCCGAATTAAAAATTTATTATATTAGCTATTTATATTTATTATCACTATATCAATATCCCTTTTATTACAATACTTATATTATATACATGTGGTATTTACACCTGTGGAAAACTGTATATTAAACCGTCTATTATAATTGGAGGTGTTATGTGCGAATATTGAATAAATAAGGGTGATATATTCCAACTCCTTTCTTGAATATTCCATATCCAAATTATCCCATTAACATCTGTATATTCTTGTGTTATTGATTGTTGAATTTCTAATTCAGGATTATCTTCTTCAATTTCTGTAACAATACTCATATTATCGCTTTCAGAAACGGTTTCAATTCCAGTTTCAATTGTAACAACATTATCATTTTTAATATTATTTTCGGTAATATTATTATCGACTATATTTTTTAAAACATCATTTCCGCCTTTAGTATAATATTTATAGAATTGTGGATTATCTATTTTGATTAAGTCTAATAGAATTTCAAATTCTTCCCTTATTTTATCTTTTTCTGAACCATTAATGTCAGGATACTCGTTAATAATAGGTGTTGATTTATGAGACAACCAGAATAAATATACATATTTCAATAGAGAAAACTGGCTATAATTATCTATTTTTAATATAATCATTCTATTTACTAAATCGTAAGAGGAGTTTTTTAGGTATTCTTTATTCATATTTTTGGGTTTATTAGTATGTAAATCATGAGATAACATTGTAAATGGGCACGGCATTATTATAGGTTATTTATATTACCATTTATTTATTTATTTTTGAATTCAATTTTTATAACAAATATTTGTATTTATAATTGTATTCATATTTTCTTCTTATTGCTCTTATTAATAATTCTTTTATTCCTATATAATTTATTCTTATGTGTCTTCTTATGTGTCTTCTTATGTGTCTTCTTATGTGTCTTCTTATGTGTCTTCTTATGGGTCTTCTTATGTGTCTTCTTATTGGTCTTTTTAATGGTCTTCTTATGATTTTTATTTTTTAGAACTGGTTTTTTAGTTGGCGTTTTGTGTTTTTCATTAATTTCACCAGCTAGTCTTCCTGAATTATTATTTATTATCAATTCACCGCCATATTCTTGAACCTTACTTTTAATTGTATCATATAATTCATCAACACTAACATTTATATTTGCTAATTCTCTAATTGTATAACTGGATAAAGCACTTTTTTCAGGTAAATATATATATTTTATTAATTTATCTAATGATATATTACCACTATAAAACCCTATTTCAGGACCACCATCACAATTTTCAAATACATCTTCTTGCTTATTAGAGTCTATTACAATATTAGATATTCTCTCCAGAGATGTAACAAAACATTTTTCTCCTACTGGTGGTTTATACAAGTCTTGTGGTAGTTCTGGAGAATAATAAGTGAAATTACATAGACATCCACCTCTTCTATTTGGGTTTCCTTTACCGGGTCCATAAGAATTTTTATTATTAATAAAAAAGGATTTATATTTCGCTATAGTTTTATCAAAATCCAATATTATAGATGTAGATTTTTCATAGGTCAAAAATTTATAAGCTACAGGTGTAAAATATATAATTCTATTATCTTCACCGGTTGTTCCAGAACTACCTAATTCTAACGAACTCTTTAATGACCCACTTTTTAATATTTTGTATATAGATAATATATCTGTCCCATGACGAATATAATCTATTGTTTTTAGTTTTCCTGGGTCAGCCATTTATATATATATATTATATTTTATTATCAACATAAATAGAGACTTGATTGTCGGCATATGCTCCACTATTTACTTGGTCTTCAGCATATTCTTTTCCTCCAAAATTATTGTCCATTGGATTATCGCTTAATTTATTATTTTCTTCATCTAACGGCGTCTTATCACCTATGTATTGATTATGTGGATCAAATCCTGGCATACTACCTTTATTATGTCCAGCATCAAATAATTTTGTTGTTGGGACTGGAGGCAATCCGTTCATTGGTTGTTTTGGATCGCTCTTGAATTTATATGTTCTCTCACCTTGTGTGTCATATGTCTGTTCTGCATACAATATAGGACATTTAATACCAGATGAACTTAACCATTGTGTAAATTCAACGTATTCTTCTAAATTATTAAATTGGATTGGATTAACCCCCGGGACTTGAGTTTTTTGAGTATTGTACATAAAATATTTATCACCTTTTTTTATTAGTAGGTTAGGACAGTTTTTACGTCCATTCATTCCTAAAAACGGCTCTTTATTTTCTTTGTACATAGAGAGAAAATAATAGAACCCATACATAAATAATATACCAATAATCATAAAATTTATATGTGTTTTATTTTTTGTTAAATATTCTATTATTGAATTGAAACTGTCCATATATATATACCTTTTATAAAAAGGTAATGCCAAAAAATATATATTATACCTTTTATAAAAAGGTAATGCCAAAAATCGGGGGTCTAACGGGATATATTATACCTTTTATAAAAAGGTAATGCCAAAAATCGGGGGTCTAACGGGATATTTTACATTCCTTCTAATAATCATTTTAACAACCATTTAAAAAAGGTGTCTAAGGGGATATATCCCCTTATTTTTTATCCAAAAATTCCATAGTAGAATTCAATATTTCCTTAAATTTATATAATTCATTGATTTCTTTTAATGCATCTACATTCATTTTATCTTTATTATTTC
>Ga0307982_1001405_pt1 | contig 19600 bp, 2 predicted proteins | sample OrgLakmetagen989_FD_201847 | JGI IMG/M metagenome (GOLD analysis project Ga0307982, IMG submission 201847) | Saline water microbial communities from Organic Lake, Antarctica - #989 | ecosystem: Environmental > Aquatic > Non-marine Saline and Alkaline > Saline | place: Antarctica: Organic Lake... | reverse complement strand
CCATCAACTCAGCGTACCACACACGGGAGGTGCTGCAGCGGGACGTGAATTCCCTGTCAGATCTCGTCCGCAGCAAAGCCACTGCGTTTGACCGCTCCGCCAGCTCTTTCGCTGGTTCAGTGGCCAGCTCTGCCCCCTTCGCTTTGACCACAGCACCCCACAGCAAGACAGCACAAAGCATCATTGCGGGACGGGACCCTGCAGCAGCTGCCTCCCTGGCATTGGGTCCGGCATTCGGCATTGTAGCCCGGCTCCCAGTCAGGGCCCTGGAGACTTTCCTGGCCATAAACCACGCATACCACAGCATTGACGAGTTTCACTCCCAGCTGGTGGCACTACGCCGCGAAGCCATGCGGCTGGCGGTGCTGGAAGCGCTGGTGCGCTTTCCGTCAGTTGGAACTACAAATGAAGCCCAGGGTTCTCGGCGGCAGGGACTAGGAGGGGGGACTATGACTCAAAGCACCTCCTCGCTGGCGTCTCGACAAAGCTCTGGGAATGCTCGGCAAATCACAGCTGCCACCGCTGACAGTGGCGCCGACAGTGACGGCAGTGACTCAGCGATAGAGCAGCAGGTGCGGGTAGGCAGCCATGCTGGAACATCCGGTGGCGCATCCCACGCTCTGGGGACACTGCAGAAAGTGGAGCGACAGCTGGGGCAGCTCAAGGCACTGTGGGACTGCCTCGCCGCAGTACATAGCACCTTCGTGTCCTGGCGTCTCATTGCCTGGAAGGAAGTGAATGCTGAGGCCCTCGCAGACGAAGTGAAACGCTTGCAGCAGACCCTTCGTGCGTTTCCCCCTGGGGCGCGGCAGTGGCAGGCACACCAATGGGCCGCCAAGCAGTGCGCAGAGATGGCCACGCTGATGCCGCTCATTCAGGATTTGCGGGGCCCTGCTGTGCGGGCGCGGCACTGGGCCCACCTCATGCGGCTCACGGGCGCTGCAGTGGGCCAAGGGGACATCGCCGCTGCAGACGCCATTTCTGGGGGCGGCGGCTCCGTATTGGGCCCCGGATTCAAGCTGGGCGACGTGCTGGCCATGCGTCTGCACACAGCGGCGGAGGCGGTCAGCGAAGTGGTGGAGGCTGCACAGGCCGAGGGGAAGGTGGAGCGCAGGCTGAAGCAGGTGGAGATGACGTGGGACGCTGCAGTGCTGCAGTTTGTGCCGTACCCTGGCTCAGGGGGCCCCACAGACGAGACCATATACTGGCTGTCCAGCCCCGACGACACCCTGGAGCAGCTGGATGAGCACCTGCTGGTCCTGCAGTCCACTGTCGCCTCCGTGTCTGCATCAGCCGAAGACGTGGATCCTACATCCGAGCTGGGCCGGTGGTCTGTAGACTTCAAAGCCCGCCTGGACCGCTGGTTAAGCATGCTGAGCGATGTGGACACGACACTGCGTCTGTGGATCGAAGTGCAGCGATTGTGGTCCAGCATGGAGGGCATCTTCATGGGCAGCGCCGATGTGCGCTCGGCGCTCCCAGAAGACATCAAGCGCTTCGAGGGCGCCGACGCCGAGTTCAAGGAGCTGTTGAAGGACGCTCAGGGGGAGGGCCGCATTGTCGTGGCTTGTGTGGGGCAAGCTCGAATAGAGCATTTGAACGGCCTGCTGCATTCGTTTGAGGCATGCCAGGCTGCACTGAGTGAGTACCTGGAGCTGAAGAAGAAGGCTTTCCCACGATTCTACTTTGTGTCAGATGCTTCACTGCTGGACATCCTTGCGCACGGCACTAACCCCCCCCATGTTGTCAAGCACATCTCCGACTGCTTCTCTGGCCTGTCCGACCTGCAGCTGGAGGTGTCATATGTCACGCGGGAGGCCGCCAGGCGAGATGCAGTGGCAGCGAAGCTCTCCACAGGCACCACCCTGGATGCCAATGCTGTGATGCCTGACTTGGCCACCTGCATGGTGGCGTCTGACGGCGAGTTGCTGCCCTTCCAAGATGAATACAGCGTCACTGGGCAAGTGGAGGAGTGGTTGGCGGGCCTGGAGGGGGCCATGCGCCACGCCATGCGCCTGGCGCTGCGTCAGGCACTGGAGGGGGCGGTCCTGTGGGGCAGCGACACGCCCCGTGAGCTGTGGGTGCACGACCATTTATCGCAGGCGGGGCTGCTGGCTAGTCTCGTGGTGTGGACGGAGGAGACAGAAGCCGCGCTCGAGGAGGTGGAGGGCGGAATTGACGACGCTCTTGAGCAGTATGAGCGGAAATGCACCGGGCGCCTGCAGGCGCTGGTCCGGGAGGTGCTGTCCCCTCGATTGGACAAGAAAGCCCGCAAGAAGCTCACGACACTCATCACTATCGACGTGCATTCCCGGGATGTGATTTCAAAACTGGTGGGGGACAACGTGACGTCGGCTGGCGACTTCTTGTGGAAGGCTCAGCTGCGCTTCTATCAGCACATGACCACCAAAGCCCAGGCTATGATGGGAGGGGACCCTGAAGTAACCTTGTCTGGGCAAACCTGCGCCAAAATCAGCGACTTCAACACGGCAGTATGCCACGAATTCCTTGGGAACTCTGGCCGTCTGGTCATCACGCCCCTGACCGACCGCTGCTACATCACGCTTGCCACCGCGCTGACGTTGTACTTGGGCGGCGCCCCTGCTGGCCCAGCCGGAACAGGCAAGACGGAGACTGTGAAGGACCTGGGCAAGGCTCTGGGTATTCCGGTGTATGTGTTCAACTGCTCCGACCAGATGACGTACCACACGCTGGCTGACATCTTCAAGGGCCTGTCTCAGACGGGCGCCTGGGGCTGTTTTGACGAGTTCAACCGCATCCATGTGTCTGTGCTGTCGGTGGTGGCTACACAGGTGTCCTCCGTGCTCACGGCACTGCGCCGCCTTCTCTCCGCGAAGCACGGCGTGGCGGCGGCAGCACCCCCTGGGAGTGATGAGGCTGCTGCTGCCTCCGCTGCCCAGGGCGCAGCTGGCGAGGAGTATGTGGATGAAGCCACACGTGTTTGGCGCACATTGGGTCGCCTGCCCACCTCTGTGGGAGATTTCATGTTCGAAGGGGACATGTCGCGCCTGATCCCAACCACTGGGATCTTCATCACAATGAACCCCGGGTACGCTGGGCGCACAGAATTGCCGGAGAATCTCAAGGCTCTGTTCCGATCTTGCGCTATGATTGTTCCGGACATGGCTCTCATCTGTGAGAACATGATGTTCGCATACGGCTTCTCTGCAGCGCGTGAGCTTTCCGTGAAGTTTGTCACGCTGTACCAACTTGCAAAGGAGTTGCTGTCGCCCCAGCCACACTACGACTGGGGCCTGCGCGCTGCCAAGGCTGTGCTCATGGTGGCTGGGCGCCTGAAGCAGGCCCAGGTGAATTCCGCTCGGGAGGAGGATGCTGGTCCCGGGGGGGATGCAGGCGTGCTGGATCTGGGCTCCCCGCTGCAAAAGCTGCAAGCCAGTGGCCGAGGGCGTGCTACCGACAGCAGTAGCGGCGAAGATGCGCTTGTGCTGCAAGCCCTGCGCGACTTCAACATGCCCAAGGTGACTCCAGGGGATGCGCCCATCTATCTGCGACTGGTGTCAGACGTGTTCCCAAATCTTGATGTTCCGTCAGAAGTGGACGAGGCTTTGCGAGGCACTGCTGCGGCAGTCTGCCGTGCCCAGGGGTTGCAGTCCGCAGAGCCGTTCTTGGCCAAGGTGGAACAGCTGAAGCAGCTGATGGAGGTGCGACACAGCGTGATGCTGCTGGGTGACGCCGGCACCGGCAAGAGCACGGTGTGGGCAACGCTTGCGGCTGCCTTGAATGTGCAAGCTGGGCAAGCCGCTATTTCCGCAGCTCGACGCGAGGCCTCTTCTGGCAGTGCACAGCAACACGCCGATGGGTTTGACGGTGGTGCCTCGGACAGTGATGGTTCCTTTGACCAGACCTTCAACCAGCCCCTGCCACATGGAGTCACCATGCACGGCCCCCTGCCCTCTAAACGGGTGTGCGGCTTCGAAGTGATCAACCCAAAGGCAGTCACACCTGAGGAGCTGTATGGACAGACCACACTCACCAAGGAGTGGCAGGATGGTGTTCTCAGTGTGGTGTTCCGGAACATGGCGGAGAGCGTCCCGCCGTACGGGGCGCAGCTGAAGCATAAGTGGCTAGTGCTGGACGGCGACATCGACGCCATGTGGATTGAGAGCATGAACACGGTGATGGACGACAACAAGACGCTGACACTGGTGTCCAATGAGCGCATCCCACTCACTGCCCCCATGCGTCTGGTGTTCGAGATGGACTCCTTGAAGAATGCGACCCCAGCTACAGTGTCTCGCGCTGGCATTATCCACCTGCACGACGGCACGGTGGGCTGGAGGGCCCTTACTGATTCGTGGGTGACGGGCCGCAAGGCCACCCATGAAGAGAAGTCCATGCTTCTGGGGCTGTTCGATGAGTACCTGGAGCGTCTGATGGACTTGCTTGCACTTGGGGGGCTGAAGCTGGTCACCCCCCAGAGCACCCTCGCCTTGGTGAACACAATGTGCATCATTCTAGGGGGGCTACTGGACGATCCTGCCAACGCCACGGGGCATGTGACCATGCATGAACACCCGTCTGGACACAGCGGCCTCATGTCGCCGCACTCTGCACTGGACGAGTCGCTGGCTGACTTGGTGCAGGATGTGCAGGTGGCGGAGGAGAACTCCCCCCTTGCCCGGGCTGGAGAGGTAGGCGGGCCCACCCCAGTGTACACTCACACACGGGAAATGCTGGAAGCGTTGTTCTTCTTTGCGTGTGTGTGGTCGTTCGGGGGGTCTGTCAGCGACGAGCTGCAAACAGGGGGGGGTACCGGCGCCGGAGGGGGGGGCAGGGCCCGCCCCGGGCGTGGTGCCGGGGGCAGCGCTGGCGGCCGCGCTCGCTTCAGCAAGATGTTCAAGGCGCTCATCAAGGGCAGCACGGTGCAGTTCCCGCCCAATGAGCGAGATGGTGGCACAGTGTTTGACTTCTGGTATACGCGGGCGGCACCTGGCAGTGGCTTGGACGGAAAAGGGGTGCAGGGGGGTGACAGCACTGCTGGGGGGCGCACAACGTCTATCAGCAACCTGCAATCCGCCCCTGGTGCAGGCACCTTCACAGCCGGTGAAGGGGTCAGCATGTGCCAGTGGGCGTCACTGCTGCCTGTCCCATCCGCCCAAATCTCCATGGCACTGGACTCGGTGAATGGCCTGCGCAGCGATGATGCTTCTCCAGCGGGTATGGTGGCTAGTCAGTTCGGCGGGGCAGCCCAGCTAGCAGCCCGTATTGCCGAGGATGGTTTATCGGGCATCACTGTGCCCACAGCCGGCGGCATTCGCCTGACTGCCATGTTGCACATGCTGCGCTGTCGGAACGTGCCAGTTATGTTCGTCGGAACACAGGGCACCGGGAAAAGCACCCTTGTGCGGGAGTACCTACACCAGGCATCAGCTGCCAAAAAGGCAGCTCCAGGTGCCCAGCGTCGAGCTTCCCGTGGCGGCGTGTCTGCACGAGGAGGGGCTGGTGTGGGGGGGGCTGATATCGCCACGGATGCTGCTGCAGCGTGGATCCTGGGGGGCAGCCTGGCCGAACAACGCATCACTGCACACGGTCGTGCTGGAGTTGGCACCTCGGGTGTTCCGACTTTGGACGGAACAACCTGGGGCGAGATGGGCAGCGCCAAGGCGTCTGCTGTTACCTGGCGTTCTGTGCCGCTATCTTTCTACACCAACGCAGCAACACTGCAAGCACAACTGGAAGAACACTTGGATCGACGCAGCGGCCGTGTGTATGGCCCCAGCGCCGCCGTTTCAGGGGGGGTATCTCGCGGCAAGACACTGGTGTTCTTCGTTGACGACTTGAACATGCCAGCAGCGGAGAAATACGGAACACAGACGCCCATCGAGCTGTTGCGAGCGCTGCTTGACCACGGGGGCTGGTATGATCGCAGCGACCGATCCCTGCGTAAGTGCATCGTGGACACGGCAGTTGTTGGCGCAATGAACCCAACCAGTGGGTCCTTCAGCATTTCAAGCCGCCTGCAACGGCACTTTGCGACTTTTGTGGTGCCTATGCCTGATGACAGCGACCTGCGCACGGTGTTCGTTGGAATCCTTGCTGCCCGAATGGCGAGTAAGGGCTTCGCGTCCACTGTCATGGGGTCGGTGGGGCCGCTGGTCGCTGCGACGTTGGAGCTGCGTGCGACCGCAGCGCTGCGATTTTTGCCCTCCAGCATCAATTTCCACTACCAGTGGAATCTGAGGGAGGTAGAAGCTGTTCTCTTTGGCCTGTGCCGTGCGAACCCGGTTAAGGTCGTGCGACCGTTGGCGTGCGACGCGCTGGGCATCGCCCCTCCCGCTGCGAGCAGCTACACTGCAGCGTACTCCACGCCCGGCGCTGTGGTGGCGTTATGGGCCCACGAGTGTCGCCGGGTGTTCCGGGACCGCCTGACCACCTCCAAGGACGTGGACAAATTCGAGAACATCCTACTGGAGATTCTGCGGCGGCACTTTGAAGTTGAAGCTGGAGAGGTGTTCAATATGCCGCCTTCCCGTGCTGCCGCTGCTGCTGCGGCTGATCCCAGCGGCGCAGGCCGCAGCAAGTCTGGCGCCTCCAACGTCGCTGACGATGCTGGCGACACGGCAGGCCTGCAAGATGAGGAAGCAGTGTTTACGAATTTCACATCTCACGGGAGCCATGATGACCCCACGTACCTGCCCGTCAGTGACATGCAGACGTACACACAGCTGCTGCAGCACTTCCAGCGGGAGTACAACTTGGCGTTGGGGGGGGGAACAGGGGGCTCCGCATCGGGGCTGTCACTTGTGCTGTTCCGAGATGCCGCCATGCACGTTGCCCGTATCGCGCGTGTGCTCACTTCCCCCGGCGGGCACCTGCTGCTGGTGGGAGTGGGCGGATCAGGCAAGCAGTCCCTCACCCGCCTGGCTGCATTTGTGGTGGGGCAGTCGGTCACAGAGCTGTCCTCGGCGGCAGCGGCTGCAGGTGGCAGCGACGGGGGGGGCTATGGCCTGGTTGAGGTGCAGGAGGTGCTGAAAGACCTGATCCGGCGCACAGCAGTGAAGCCTGGGGAGGCAGAGACGCTGCTGGTGACTGACAGTGCCCTGCTGGACGAGAGCTTCATGACGGCGCTGAATGACCTCATGCTAACAGGCGACGTGCCCAACCTGCATTCAGGCGAGGAACTGGATGCGCTTTTCACGGGGCTGCGGGCAGACGCCAAGATGGCTGGCATCAGCGTGGACGACAAGAACGCCATGACGGCGCTGATGGTGAACAAGGTGCAGCGGAACACACATGTTGTTCTCGCAATGTCCCCTGTGGGGCACACCCTGCGCACCCGTGCCCGGCGGTTCCCAGCGCTGACAGGCTCCACCACCATTGACTGGCTGCACGCGTGGCCAGAGACAGCTCTGGTCTCTGTGGCCACGCAAATGCTTGCCGCGGGGAGTGTGGATGTTGCGCGCAGTGTGGGCGAAGGAGCGCTTGAAGTCAGCTCCATTTCGTGTTCCGTGAACGGTGTTCCGAGCATGCTCTCCCCTCTGGCACAGACCATGCTGTCGCCAGCCATTTCCCAGCTGAAGACCTCAGCTGAGCACGACCCTGCTTTGCCTGCACATTTATCGGACCGCAAATGGATCCAGAACACCCTCATTCCTGCCCTAGCAAAGCACATGGCGGAGGTGCACAAGTTGGCGGAATACCAGAATACCGTGTACGCTGCGGTACATCGGCGCTTCAACTACGCTACTCCCAAGAGTTTTCTGGAGTTCATTTCAGCGTTCCAGCGTATTGCATACCGGAAGCGTCAGGCATTGTCCAGTTCTACGGGGCGACTGACACATGGGCTAGAGGTGCTTGCACGAACACAGCAGGACGTGGATGAGATGCAAGAACAGCTCAGGTTGAAGATGGTGAATGTGGAGGCTCGACGCCGGGTGGCCAACGATCTGCTGGACGAAGTCACCGCAGAAACGGCACTGGCTGAGGAGCAGAAAGTCATCGCCGCACAAGAACAAGGCAAGGCTGACGAGGCCGCCGCCGCCGCCTCAGGCGCTGAGGCCCAGGCCACGGAGGAGCTGAAGCGAGCGGAGCCCGCCCTGGAGCAAGCCAAGTACGCCGTGAACTGCCTGTCCAAAGCCAGCATGGCGGAGCTCAAGTCCATGCAGCGCCCCCCGGACATCGTTGCCCTGGTCATGCGGGCTGTGCTGACACTGCTGGGCGAGCGTAAAAGCTTCACGTGGGACCTGGCCACCAAAGCGATGGGGAATGTGCCGCAGTTCAAGAAACGTCTGGAGACTCTGGACGGGCGCCGCATCCCCCGTGAGGTTATTGACCGCATCGACCCCATCCTGGAACATGGGGAGTTCGACCCCCCCAACATCATTAAGCGCAGCCAAGCCGCGGGCAACCTGGCCACGTGGGCCGACAATATGGTGATGTACCACAAGATCTTCAAGGAGGTGGAGCCACTCATGCACGCCAAGGCAACAGCAGAGGCTGAGAAGAAGCGCGCCGACGCGGCACTAGCTGCCGCCCAGCGGGACCTGGCCAAGGCCGAAGCACGGGTAGCGGCGCTAAGCGACAGGCTGCAGGCGGCCACGGAGGACAAGGAAGCAGCCGAGGTGGAGGCGCAGCTGGTGCAGGACCGTCTGTCCCTGGCCCAGCGCCTGCTCAGCGGCCTCGCTTCCGAGAAGGTGCGGTGGAGCGAGGATGTGGCCACAGCTGCCTCAAGGGACGCGCGGCTGGCGGGCGAGTGTGTGCTTGCCGCAGCGTTCGTGTCCTACAGTGGAGGCTTCGACAGCGACACACGGGCACACCTGCTGGAAAAGTGGAGTGCCGACCTAGCATCGCGTGATGTGGTACCCCTCCCGTCGCGGTGCGACCCGGTGGGCACTTTGAGCACCGACAGCCAGCGCGCCGCGTGGGACAAGGAGGGTCTGCCCACAGATGTCACATCCCTGGAGAACGCAGCGATTGTGTCAGAGGCGCTACGGGGCCGGTGGCCGCTTCTGGTGGATCCCCAGCTGCAGGGCCTGCGGTGGCTGCGGGGACGAGAGGCCGATGGCCTTGCGGCGCCCTCCGCCACAGAGCTTGTTGCCCGGGCCGTGGCAGCCACCGCGTCCCTCAGCTCCGGGGCTGCTGCCTCCCTGGCAAAGAAACGCGCCGCCGCTGCTGGGGCTGCTGCTGCTGAGCAGGACGTGGAGAAACTTCCCCGGAGGTGTCTGCTGCTGTCCATGGGGGGTGTCGAGGAGGGGGGTGTCAAGGGGGGCTCAACTGATGCCTCAGCGGGCATGCTGCGTTTGGGCTCTGCAGGGGGAGGTGCTCAGGAGGGGGGCGCCGCTGGCGAGAGCACCCTCCTGCAGTTACAGACCGCCGTGAAGGCTGGCTGGTCAGTGCTTCTGGTGGACGTGCCCGTGTCCATGCCTCCATTCCTGCGGCCCCTGGTTGAACGAGCTGTGTTTGCGAAGCGAGGTACAGCGGGGGGGGCACACGACCAGCAGATCCGCCTGGGCGGCAACACCATCAAGTACCACCCTGACTTCAGGCTGTACCTGCAGACACGGGAGGCATCCCCGCATTTTGCCCCAGAGGTGCAGGCACAGTGCACCTTGGTGAACTTCACCGTCACAGAACGCGGCTTGGAGGAGCAACTGCTTGCAGATGTAGTGAAACGAGAACGCCCAGAGATCGAAGCTAGCATGAGCAAGCTACGCGGTGAGTTTGCTGGGTACCGCATTCGCCTGGGGGATTTGGAGGCATCCATTCTCTCCAGGCTCTCGTCGGCTTCGCCTGATACGGTGCTGGGCGACGTGGAGCTGATTGAAGGCTTGGAAAACACGAAGAAGACTGTGGCTGAAATCGGCACAGCTGTGGAAGAGGGCAAAGAGACCGAGGCGTCACTGGGCATGGCGCGTGAAGCCTACCGCAGGATCGCCGCCGAGGGCACGAGGTTGTATTTTGCCTGTGTGGCTCTGGGCAGAGTCAGTGCCATGTACCGGTGCAGCCTCACCGCCTTCAAGCGTTTCTTCGCCAAGGCACTGGGGCGTGTTCCGCTTGCGCTGAGCGGCAACGCTGCTGTGGATAGGGTGTTAGGGGGGGGTAAATCTGACCCTGACAGCGAGGCACACACGTCAACTGCTGACCTGCAGCGCTCCGCTGCCGCACTGCCAGCATCGCCATCAGCCGCGGGCGGCGACGCTGCGGCGGCCTCTGGGGACGGAACACCACAGTCCAAGCGTGGGAACAGCAGCGGCAGCCCGCGGCAGAAAACTGCCGCTGCGGAAGCCGCAATGCCGCGAACACGTGCTGCCGCCCTACAACTGAGCGTGAGGCAGACACTGTTCCGCTTTGTTCAGCGTGGGCTGCTGTCGGAACACCGCCTCGCATTCCTGTCACAAGTGCTGCTTCAACTTCTGCGGGCAGATGAAGTGCATGGGCCCACTGGGTTTTCGCTTGCAGCTGGAGATTTCTTGCTGCGAGGGTCCGCCGCAGCAGACACAGACGGACGACGGGGGGCCTCACGGGGGGATGACTCCGTGTACGTTCCTCCTGAGATCGACGGCTGGATGACCCCCAGTGTGTGGGGGGCGCTGCAGGCCATCTCCGAGTTGCTGCCTGAGCTCAGCACGCTACCCGCTGACATCATGTCCAACGGCGGCCGCTTCAAGGAATGGATGGCGCATCCCGCACCGGAGGGTGAGCGCCTTCCCATGGAATGGAAGGATCTAGACTTCAGGGCGCCCTTCTTGAAGCTGTGCCTAGTGCGGGCCATGCGCCCAGACAGGCTGCCCAATGCTATTCGGGCCTTTGCGCGGGCTCAGCTGCCCCTGGGCGCCGAGCTGGCTGATTGTGACGCGGGGCTAGCCAGTGCTGCAGTGCTGGCCAGCGCTTTCCAGGACGCCGGCCCCAGTACCCCTGTGTACTTCATTCTGTCGGCGGGAGCTGACGTGGACACTGACGTCATCAAGCTGGCGGGGGATCACGGCGTGTCAGTGGACGATGGGGGCGCGGCAGGTGGGCCCACCCTCACCACTGTGTCACTGGGCCAAGGGCAAGACTCCAAGGCGGAGGCCGCGCTCATGCAGGCGGTACTGGCGGGCCACTGGGTGTTGTTGAACAATGCCCACCTCATGCCCCAGTGGCTGCAGCGCCTAAGCAAATTCATGGAGAAAGTCGACGAGCTGGCCTCAGCTGCCCAGGGCGACGCCGATGATGACGCGGCAATGGGTGGCTTTGGTGCTGGGACAGATGACGACAGCGATGATGGGCGGGAGGGCTCGGAAGCTGAGCTAGGGGGGGGCAGCACCAGCCTCTCGTCCGCCCGTGTTCACCCCAATTTCCGCGTGTTGCTGTCCAGCGACCCTTCCAAGGAGATCCCGGAGAACTTGTTGGCACGGTGCATCACGCTGACGTCAGAGCCGCCCTCGGGGCTGCAGGTGAACTTGCATCGGGCATTCACCTCTGTGGGGCAGCGTGCCTTCAACGACATGGATGTGCGCAGTCGCAGCATCTACTTCGGGCTGTGCTTGTACCATAGTCTCATGCTGGAGCGACGGAAGTTCGGCGCCATGGGCTTCAACCGCAGCTACCCCTTTGGTGAGCAGGACCTTGCCGCCACCACTACTGTGCTGCGGCAGCAAATGGAATCGGCATCGTCCGTACCATGGGCCAACTTGCACTACCTGGTAGGGGAGATTCTGTACGGGGGGCACATTACAGATGCGTGGGACCGCCGGTGCAGCAACACATATCTGTCGCATTTCCTGCACGATGGGCTGTTGGGCGATATGGAGTTGTTCCCGTATGTGCCCGCAGATGCACAGGCTGTTGGAGGCCCCCGCGACACCCTTCGCATGCCCAGCAACAACACGTGGATGGCGTACCTGGAGGCAATTGAGCACAATGAGGCGTTGGCAGCCGACACGCCCCGTGCATTTGGCATGCACCCAAATGCTGATGTGGCGTACTTCTCGCAGGTCACTGCTGGGCTGCTGACGTGTCTGCAGGATGTGCTGCCCCCCATGGCGTCAGCCAGCGAGGGGGTGGGTGCCCGGGAGGGCTCGGCTGCGGGGGGGGCTGAGGCCAAGATGCGCTCCGTGGAGTCCACAGTGAATGATTTGCTCGTGGAGTTTTCAGATATGCTGCTTCCCGTAGAGGAGGTTCGGGCAGCGCTGGCCGCGGACGACGAGGGTTTAGGGGGGTCCAGCCCACGCTCACCCCGCGCAGGGGAGGCAGATGGAACAGCAGTGTCGCCCTTTGCAACCGTGTTCTTGCAGGAGTGTTCCAGCTGCAACACCCTCGTGTCTGCCCTGCTGCTGTCCCTGCAGGAGCTGAGCGCAGGTCTGCGGGGCGAGCTCACAATTGGAGACGCCCTCGAGGCCATGCTGGACAACCTGTTCCTGGGACGTGTTCCGGTTCAATGGAGCTCGGTGGCATACCCCAGCAACAATGGGCTGGCGGCCTGGTTGGCGGATCTGCAGCAGCGACATGCCCAGCTGTCCAACTGGTGCGACATGCCCGCTGCGCTGCCCAGTGTGACGTGGCTGGCAGGGCTGTTCCACCCGCAGTCCTTCCTTACTGCTGTGTTGCAGACGCATGCACAGGCCGCCAGCATGGCTCTTGACTCCATCGCCATCAATACTGACGTCACTGACTTCCTCACGACAGAGTCTGTGACGGGACCCCCCCCTGACGGGGCTTACGTGTCTGGCATATTCCTGGAGAACGCAAGATGGGACGGGAGTAACAGCTGCTTGGCGGAGCCTGCACCCAAGGCTCTCTTCAGCGCCCTGTCTGTTCTTCAAGTGACAGCTGTTCCGGCTGGAAAACAGGAGGGGGGGCCTGGAAATGTGCGGGCAGCCATTCCTGTGTACAGGACGCAGACTCGCGGCCCCACTTACATCTTCACGGCGCACCTACGCACAGGACAGAACGATCCAGAAAAGTGGGTGCTGGCCGGCGTGGCAGGTGTGCTGGAAGCTGTCAGCCTGCGTTGAGGTGCGGGCTTGCTGCTGCCTTGCATTTGCCCACACGTGTGCCTGCGGTCTATTTTAGATTGAATGAATGCAATTCTGCAGTATCACGCATGCATGACTCATTAATGTGAGTTTATGACAACGTCGGGTGCTAGTTGCTCGCCCTGAGCAACAGGGGGGGGAGGATCTTTGGCATGCAGTGGGGGGCGGCTATTTTCCAGGCCATGCAGCTCCGGTGGCATGCCTGTCAAAGAAACGCGGAAAACAGCTGTCCTATTGGCTGGAAGTATTTGCCGCTTGGTCGGAAGCTACATGTTGACATGCTGGCGTTGCCCCGTGGAATGACCGAAGCAGCGTGATTTGGCCTTACAGTGCTTAATCATACATACCCCCCTCTGAGCGGGGCCAAGGTTTTCTTTTATTGCGTGCCTCGAGCTCGGTCGAGTTGATGTCGCTAGAAATGCATGACACACACAATAGTCACTCGTCAGCAAGGTGGGGCTTGCACATTATTGAGCAGTCTTTGAACAGGTACCTGCTCGGAGAAGCTCATCCCAGCGCAAGCTGGCCTGGGCCTAGCCTGGCAAGCTTGCAAGTGCGCCACACAACACTTGTGCTGGTTCCCTGTTTACATGATGTTGTGTTAATGTCAAGTGTTTCAGATTGTGTGCCATGTTGAGTTGGAAATCACTTGCCAATAGTTTATCCAACAAACAGACAAAATTGCGTTGGCAACCCCCGTTCGAGCGATGAGCGTGTCCCCCCCTCCCAGACAAGTGAGAGCCAACAACAACAAGAGACGAAGAGACGAAGAGACGAAGAGAAGAAGAGAAGAAGAGAAGAAGAGAAGAAGAGAAGAAGAGAGACCAATCGTAGATCAATTACGAGAAGGCTATCCTACCAATGTGTGTTGTGAAGTGTTTATTAGTCCGACCCACCCGGCCCAAGGGTAAGTCGGTCATGGGGGGAGCATGTCCCGAAGAACGAAGTGGGCATGCTTCCATGGCGACTTGATTTGCAATCTACCAAGACTATGAAGAGTCGAGGTTAGTCTGATCCACCTAACCATATGAGAGGGGGCCTGCAGTGCAGTAGCTCAGCAGCAGGGCTTGCAATGCAAGGTCTCGATTTGCCTTGGGGGGCGACTGGGAGACTTGCCGAAAGACATTGGCCCCATTGCATTGCCTAAAGGGCAGGCTGCAATATCAGTGCACGCCGGTGGCATGCACACGTGCGCAGTGCTTGAGTCTGGGGCCTTGCATTGCTGGGGGGTCAGTGAATCTAGGCAGCTTGGCTACATCAGCTCTGCTTCCTTTGGTGGAACCAATGACATGCAGGTGTCGGATTCGCCCCCGGTACAACTGCCTTCAAGCCAGCCCAACCGATCCGTGCATGCCGGTCAGCACCTCACATGCGTGCAATTCTGGAACTACGATTTATCATGCTTTGGCAAAGACAGCATCGTGTTGGTGGAGGGTGGAAAGCATCTTCCCTGTGCAGCTGCCCCAGCCTGTGCCCCCGACCCCCAGCCCCAGCCCCAGCCCCACCAGCACTGCGGCAGTGGCATCACAGAGCCCTTCACTGCCTCCTCAAGCATCTCCTGGCATACCTCCTAGCGCTTCTCCGACACCATCCACCCCCGGTTTTGGAAGCGGGGCCGCGGGAGGCGGTGGCTCCGGCGGGACGTCGACTGGCTCCAGCCCAAGTCCAGCCTCAGCCGGGGCGGTGGGAACTGTTGCTCCAGGCACAAACCCAGGTGCTGCTGCATCCACTGGAGGCAAAAGCAAATCTGCTGGCATGCCTGGGGGTGCTGCTGCCGCCATCGCCGTGACCTGTATTGGGGCAGCTGCACTTGTGGGGTTTTCCGTGTACAAGTTGGTGATTGCTCCCACCGTTGCATCGAAGGCAGGAGCGGGGACTGTACAGGGAGGGAGTCTAGAGACTGGTGTTGTGAAAACCACTGACAACCTCCTTGCCAAAGTGATGGAGCTGAAAAGGAAGGCGTCGGCAGTTTGACGGCTCCCCTAGCAATATGCAGCACCGTGTTGAATCAACGAACGAATGATGTTGGCCGGAAGGAGAATAAGGTGATTAACTGAGGGGGTTATGTAGGTCCATGTTTTCTGTGCCATGCTCGCAAGAAATGAACAAGTTAGTGACCACCTCGGGTCCGACGCCAGGTGGGGGAGGCGTAGCCCTGGAGGGCGAAACGCGCATGCATGTCAAGATGCGCTAGCATCCCCCTGTAGCCCTGTAGAGTGTGTATTTCTACACTGCAAAATACGACGCCACAATGAGCGCCTGTTAGATATAACATCGACAGAACATGGCGGGGGGGCGCTGCATCTCTGTGCTGAAGCCCCATTTCGGGGGGGGCATATGCATTTCAACCCGACCTGCTCTGCTGCAAGTGCAGGACAGAGATGCTCATAAACAAAGAACCATGTGTCATCGGCAGCTGCCGTGTCCTGGCAAGATTGATCGAGTAACCCGTGCAGCCTCAATTCTTCGTAACGGAAGCTGGCGTGGGCTGTGGCTTCACCTGTGTCAGCTTACCGTCTGCGCTGTTTCATGTAGCATTGACGTTGTGGATCGAAATTAAGCACATAGAGCATAAGGATACGCTGTTTGCACTGCATTGTGCTTAGTCTTTGCGAATATGAGTGAGCAGAGAAGCAACAAGGCAGGCTCAGCTCGGGACAAGTCCTCAGGCACCCCACCGCCTGAGCATAGTGGCGTGGATGCAGTAAGCATGCTTGATGGGCTGGCTGGTGCATCGTCTACAAGTCATGCCCGCCGAGCGGAACTCCTTCGTGAAGCTGCTGCGGACTTGGAAAAACAGGTGAGCGTGTTGAGAAGCTGCTTGTCGCTTGCGACCGCCGTGTGAATTGCCAAAGCTTCCTGACACAAATCAAGAACTGCACCATGTAATGTTATGTTTGCCGCAATCATCTAACTAGCCGTATTGCGCTGTTTAATCTGCTGTGATACACTTTGACGTCCGCAGCTGCACCTGGCTGGCATTGATAGGGTCAAATTGAAACGGCAGCGAGACAGGGCACGCCGGAAGCGTGAAAAGGATGCAGCAGTGTGCATCCAGCGACACATGAAGGGGTTCCAAACACGCATACAATACAAACAGCGACTCTCCGATGTCCTTGCTGCTGTGTCGACTCTGTCTGCATGGTACAGGCGCCGCCAGGCCACCTTAACCCAGCGGGCAGCCGCCGCCGCTGAGCGAGCAGCCTTGCATGGCACGCGCACCCGCGCCGCAATCACACTGCAGAGCACATGGAGGGGGCACTGGACACGCATGCAGAACACGCACGCTGCGGAACTGCATGCCCTTTCCGTGTTCCGGCGTCTGTTCGCCCCCCGGCTCCGCCTGCGTCGCCGAGTGGCAAAGCGCAAGGCCAGGCGCATTCGACGGCTCAAAAGGACGCTCCTGCGCATCCTAAGCGGTGCTATGGAGGCATCAAGTAGCGGCAGTAGCAGCAAGGCGCTGCCTCCGATCGGTGGCAGTGCCACAGGGCATGTACAGGGGGGGCTGGGGGGTGCCGGGGGCATGACTGCAGCACTGCAAGCACTCGTGCCACACTTGTACGAAATACTAGCAGGTGCAACCAAGCACGCCAAGTCTAGATCATCACACATCATGTCGCCAGTGCTGAAAAGCACATCTGCTGCAGGACACAGCCCTGGTGGAAGGGGCCGCTCCCTTGCCGTGAGCCCCCTGCAGTCCCCCACTGCCCTGTCAGGGGGGGGTCTAGACACATCTGACTACCGCACTGCGCCCACCCCTGGTGGGCTGTCTGTTCGCTCCATGGGGGCTTTTTCTGACTCTGCAGTGCTAGACGCGGTGCTGCGTGACACAGCGCGGGGCTCATGGGACGTAACGGACCTGGTCGCACAGCGACGCACCGTCGTTCGTAAGCCCTTGACATCAAATTCCAGAGCTTTGTTGCCCTCAGAGCGTGCAGTGGCGTCTGCAGGAGGGGGTGAAGGGGGGGTCGATTTTACCCGTGAGCTGGCCGCTAAACGCCGTGCCAAGCAAGCTAAGCGGCAGGCGGAGGAGGCCTCCGTCGCTGCCCGCAAGGCTGCAGTGCTGGAAGCGTGGGCAGAAAAGGACGCCCAGCGGCGTCAGCGCATCAAGAAGGCTGCCCGTGCAAAGCGTGCAGCAGATGCCCAGGCGGCTGTGGAGCAGGAGGCTGCCGCCGCAGACGCAGTCGCCGCCCGCGCTGCTCGGGTAGCGGAAATGCACAAGCAGTGGGAACAGGAGCGCCAAGCTCGGCTGGCTCGCCTGCGCGCCAAGAAAAAATGCGCTGCTGCGGAGGCTGCCGCAGCGGTTGACCTTGACTTGGTAGACGCACACGGGGGTGGCGCCACCGCTTCAAGCCTCGCAAAGGGGGCCTCAAATTCGCCTGCACGGCCCCAAGCCGTGTCGTCCATGTCTCCCAAAACAAGTGCCTGGGGCGTATCCACGACTGTTCCGCGAACACGCCCCAACACCAGCAGTAAGAGGGACGCCCTGCGCCAGCTGCTGGGGCATATTCGAGCCACAGTGAAAACCACAAAGCGGAAGCAGCAAGTGCAGGTGGGTCCCAGCAGCGCAGTTCCATCTGCATCTGCAGCTGACATCGCCGCCGCCAGACGCAGGGCTGGGCGGCGCGCCAAGGCCCGGCGAGCAGCGCAGGCCCAAGCAAAGGCCAGGGCGGCAGCATCGGGGGCAGCGGCGCTACGGGAACGACGCAAGGCGTATGACGCAGACATGCGGCTGAAGCGGGGCATGATGTCCCCAGCAGCGGTGGAGCACCTGGTGCTGCCGGCGGCTGCAGCTCAAGACGCAGCCAAGCGTGTTGAGGAGGGGTCAAACAACACTCTCCACAGCTTACAAGCCAAGCCCCCACAGCGAGCCTCCCACAAACGCGCCAACACACACACCACAGAGAGCGAGGGGGGCAGCGACCTCGACACATTGGCATTCGACGACCCAGATGATGAGACGCTTGCGGCCATCCAGGGGGGTGCAGGGGGGGGCGACTATGACGACGGCGACGATTTCGAAGAGGACTTCGACGAATTTGATGAGTTTGAGGACCAACACAGACCAGTGTCCCCCGCTTCGAGTGCTTCCAGCGGAATTAGCGCATACAGCGATGATGAACTGACGGCTGCACTGCTGCTCCTTGAGAAGGAAGTGCCTTCCAAAGGGGGTCAAGGGGGGTTCAATTTGAACAGCCTGCTGAGCAGTCTCGCCCAGCCTTCCATGGTATCCTCTACAGCTGAGCCCCCCTCGACCCCCATGCGCGGGCCTGTAAGGGGGGGTCGTGTTGTTGTGACCCCCCTGAAGTACTCCACACCACAGGCACAATCAATGGGGCGACAAGGCAGCTTCGATAGCAGCACAGGACCCTTCAGTGCCTCTGGGCGGGTGCTAATGGGCCCCCTGTCTCCTGCGGGGGGGGGGGGGCGTGCAGCAGGTGCAGGGGGGCTCCAAGTGCCTTCCATGGGCAGTGGTGCCAGCACGTATCGGGCAGGGGTCCCCGACTCCCCCCTCAGTGGTACCTCGCGCCCCTTACATGATATGGCAGCGGCACCGACGGCATCGCCATCGTCCAGCTGGTTCGACCCCCCCCCGAACACCCCATCCTCCAGCTATGGGGCACAGCCGGTCAGCACCTTTGGCAACGAAGCCGAAGTGCCCATACTGGGGGCCCTCAATGTGGCTTCAAGGGGGGGTCAGGGGGGCATTGGTGCTTCACGCCCCCCTACTCACAGTGGTCGTGCCAATGCAGGGGCAAATTCCGCACGACTGCCATCCCTCCGAACTGTAGGCTCCAGAGCTCGCAAGGGAGGGGATAGGGGGGCAGCACGGACTGCTTCTGCTGATCAGCCCCTACTAGGGGTTTCGAAGGGGGGGTCATTGGTGCGCGGATCGGCAGAGGCGTTTGCAGACGGCTCCACATTTGACGATGACGCATTGGACTCAGAACGCAACGCTCGTGTTCCAGCTATGCCAGACACCCCAGTGGGCTTGAGCTCCGTGGTGGGCAACACGATCTTCCACGAAATCCTGGGCAAAACATTTGCCCCGAATGTGGGCACTGCAGCCGCCCCCGGGCAGCCTGGGGCAGCGGGGGCGGAGGTGGTGCCAGACTACAGCCAGCTGCAGTTGTTTGATACGGCAGCACAGCAGAATGCAGCACGACATGCTGCACGCCAGCGGGAGCTGGTGGAGCTGAGTGCACGGGGTGAAGAGGGGGTCGAGTATGGCGTGAGGGGGGGGTCATCCTTCCAGTCCGCCATGTCGGCATATGGAGGGGGGATACAGAACAAGCTCACCCCCCTGGAGCGCCGAGAGGCTGCATGGGATTCCTCAGCTCCTGTGGTCGCCGGTGATGCCCCTGCTGCCTGGTCGAGAAAGCATAGGGGGGGGCTGCAGCAGCGCCACGCCCCCCCCCACCAGAGGCCAAGGGGGGGGTCGATCGCTAAGCGCAGCCCCCGAACAGCAGCTCAAGACGATGTTGAGGGGGGCTTCACACCTGCAGACATGGGAGCATTGCGCGATCCTGCATCGCAGGCACTGGCTCGTATGCTCTCACCGGGCAGCGCTGCAGTGGGGGGGGGCAAGCCCTCCACAGGGG
>Ga0307982_1001404_pt1 | contig 19607 bp, 24 predicted proteins | sample OrgLakmetagen989_FD_201847 | JGI IMG/M metagenome (GOLD analysis project Ga0307982, IMG submission 201847) | Saline water microbial communities from Organic Lake, Antarctica - #989 | ecosystem: Environmental > Aquatic > Non-marine Saline and Alkaline > Saline | place: Antarctica: Organic Lake... | reverse complement strand
CGAAAGACTGAAGAGCTGACTACGGGTGCAGATTAATTGTGGAAATCTCTCTCATCGTACCCCTCCACCATGTGGACGCAGTGGTCTTTTACGCTGAGCAGCTGTATGTCGACGTTACTGTCAACAAATAAGCCCGCCCCTGATGACCCACCTGACAAAAGTAAGGGCACTGCGCTATTCTCGTGTATAGAACGCTCGGCAAGTTTGCAGTTGTTAAGATTTGACGGATAGAGTACGTTGGATCGAGGCGAAGTGTGAGCGCAACTACACTATCTTTCTTCAAAATCGAGTCTCAGAAAAACACCGATCATACCGATGATGTCAATGGGTCTATGTAGCACCTTCAGGACGAGAAGAGAGTACCGCACACGAGAATATCGTGTTTGGATAGTTTCTTTTTTGCTGAGTTGCTCGTTCATTTTTTTTCAATTGCCCTGATGTGTGGTCTGCAGATGATGCGTCTACGTCAGCAATATCGCGGGATTCAAATCGCGAGGGCCACACAGCGCCTCAAACCACAGGTAAGGCCGCAGCCGCACCATGTTCTGATAGAGCATGGAATAGTTGACATCTTGCGCTTATCTGTATGGTCACTATCCTGCTTCTATGACTTTACGTTAATATTCACGAGTCTTCTTTCTGTCCTTACGTCGAATTGCTCAGACGCCGGTAAGCAGCTGAGCTCAGAGCATGAAACGTCTCAGGAAGTTGCAAGCCCTTTCGTATCTTTTTGCGGCGAGAAAAATGTTGGTGGCCGGGGTAGTCCTAATTCTTCAGGTGCCGATCAGCGGAGTCCACTCGCAAGGTATTCAAACTTTTTTTTAGCGTAGCGACGATTCCACCTCCCAAGCAAGGAGGCGTAGTGAAATGCTTCTATTCGTTGCGCCTCTTGAAGAAATCAGGCTGCTCATCGAAGTAGAAATACAATGACTACTTGAAATAGCTCTTTATTCTTTGTACATGCAGCCTTTCCCCGCTTTCCTTGCCCTCACCTTGATATTACGTTTTGTGTGTCCTGTGCTGCGACCTCCTCGCCCACCTCTTCGCCTCCCGTGATGCCGCTGCAGGAAAAGTTCAACGCTTGACACGGTCTCAAATGCATCGCCGGCGTCGTTAGCATCATCCTCGCACTCGTCGCCCCCGTCGCCTCCGCCACTCCCACCTCGTGATGGAACTGGCTCAGCCTCGCCATCGCCAGAAACGCCGAAAAAGCGACTGCCGCCAAAAGTGCCTCGCCGAGTGGCACCACCGCCGAGAACGCCTCAATTGAGCAAGAGCGCGTCCTTCGCTGCGCCACCTGGAGCTCCAATACACCCGGGACCATCTCCGCGCCTCACGAAAAGCTTTGACCGGCCCTCTGAGACTGTTGCATCGCCGCGGGCCCCGCTAGTTGCACAGAAGCCGATCCTGCCGTCGGCAAAGAAGCCGCCGGCCCTTATAAAGGCCGATTCGGGGATTTTTCTTGGCAGCACCTCAGGCATCCTCAAACGGAGCAATTCTGGCAGGCGATCTCCCGGTGGCATGTCACCCATGAGTGGTTCTCGCGGAGGAAGCCTCGACCGGCCTCGCTCCAACAGCCAAGAGCGCCCTCTGAGCCGGAGCAGCAGCTTGGGCCGACCCGCGGGCAGTAGCACCGATCGGCCTGGCAACAGCGGCACGAGCGGGCGACCGAACAGTCGAAGCGGCACCAGTGGGCGGCCAGTGAGCAACAGCGGCATTATTGACCAGCCCGGCAACAGCAGTAGAGGCAGGTCGAGTGGTAGGAGCAGCAGCATGGGGCGGCCTCTGAGTAGCGTCAGCTCTCCTGGTGTGCGGCCTACGAGCAGCAGCAGGGAGAGCAGCCGAGAAAGGCCTTTGAGCAGAAGCATGGACCGGCCTGGCAACAGTAGTAGTGGCGGGAAGCCCAACAGTAGAAGTGGCAGTAATGGCCGCACAGCGACGCCAATCACGACGCGACCAGTCAAGAAAACGTCGCCTTCTGCCTCTCACAAAGTCCCAGGGCAGAGTCCGCGCATCTCTCTACGGTGGCCGTCGACTGAGCAATCGTTGGAGCTTTCCTTGGGCGCTGTGCTAGAGCAAGAGCAGTCGTATGCTGAATCGGCAGTTCCACCGCCACCGCCCTTGGATACTTCTCCGCCGTCGCCTTTGCCCAACAGCACTGTGGCCGAGCGTGCTCATTTGAACTCGTTTGAACTTGCGCAGTGGGCTTTGACACGAGCTTCCAGTGCTGCGGCTGCGGCTGAGGCGTCTACGGAGCAAAATGGGGAAGAAGAAGATGAAGATGAACATGGAGCCGCTGACACCCTCAGAGAAGTCGAAGATGAAGATTATGGAGCAAAGGACGCCATGCCACCATACAGCATGCCGCCTCCGCCTCCACTGACCGAATCTCCGTCGCATGCTTTGAACTTGTCAACTCCGAGGAGCTTTCGCACTCGGATGGCCACGATGCGCGCCGTTCATGAAACCAGCGGTACAAACACTGTGTCCTGTGGCTCCTCACAGGAGTCCGTGCAATCGCCCTCAGAAGATATACTTTCTTCTTCAGGTGTTCCATTGGCTATCTCTGATCTGGTTGAGCCGTCCCGACATGGCGAAATGCTTTATGTGCCGAACCAAGAAAGCCCGAATGTTCAATTCGTCGATGAGGTCATCGACGCAGACAGCGGGGTGGAAGATGGCGGAAGTCCTGATACAATAAAGATAAGTGATTTAGCGGAGACAATGGATGCCATTGAGAAACAAATGGCCAATTCATCCTTGGCAAAAATCGAAGCAACTTCAAAATGAAAGAAGTTTGTTCCGGTTTGATCCCTCCTCTGCTCCTGTGTGCGTGTAGCGGCAGCGTATATATTTACGCCTGGCCATTCGTGAAATGAAAAACGAGTTGGGGAACTGAAAAATAATTGGCTCAGTGCGCAGTGGCTGTGTCGGTGGTGACTGGGAAAAATAGATGAATAGATGTAAAATTTGTCCATGGTGTATAGGTGTATGGGATAGTGTAGTATAGATATAGGCATGGCCATCTGCCATCTGCCATCTGGCCATGCATGGCCATCATGCATCATTGCCTATGGTCTTCTTTGCCTAAACCCACGAAAGGTTACCCTGGTGACTATGAAAGCCCGGTGAGGTGAAGACCTACCCAATTTCGAACTCTTCCTCTCTTCCCCCCTTGCTCAGCTTTCTCCTCCCTCTTCCTTCTCTCTCTCTCTCTTTTCTTAACTTCGAGTGCCCCTTAAATTCGAAGCGCGGTGTACCTAAATAAGTCACCGGGACCCCCTTATACTGCACTTATATACTCCACGGGTTTCTCTTTCCTTTTCTCTTTCTTATCTGCTTTACTTCCTTGCTCTCGGCTTGTTCGTTGTTGGCTTACATTATCCTCATCACAGGAGCTTACAATCAAGTAGGAACACTACCCCCTGTAGTCAGTACAATTTTCGTGCTTGTTGCTTCCATGTCTCATGCCTCCCATGTCCTTATGTCAACACATTCGACATTGCTGCTGTACTACTCCAGTGCTTCAGTTAGGGTTCGTAAAAATAAGTATTAGCTAAATATACTGATTTCATGAGCCAAATAAGTAAAATAATAAGTTTCGGGGGACTCTGTAGACGCCGATTAGATGGCACCCTGCCTGTTAGTAACTAAATCCAGTCCCCCCCTCGGGGGGGGGCTCAGAAAATAATAAGTTCCGATTCCGGGCCGTTTCCTAGTCTAGTCTAGTTAATACTCCCCAAAACAAAGAAACACCCCTGTACAATGCAGTAGCAGAGAAAGTGTGACCTTCAGAACAAGTCTGTCTGGGCTGAGTGCCCTTGTTGCATAATGCAATTGAGACCATATATTCTCAAGTTGTCCATCAACCATCAGGCATCAGGAGGTTTTGGTTTGGAGTGAGTCACCGTTTTCCCCGCAAATTGGGACATTCAATAACCGGTGTTTCTCAAATAGGCACTTTCTCGCTCTAATATACGGTATTTATAACCGTAAATACAGTATATAAAGTATTAACTTGTTTATTCACTTATTTGGGTAAAAAAATGCTTGTTTTCTGAGTCCCCCCTTGAGGGGGGCTGGATTTGGTAACTAACAGGCAGGGTGCCTTCTAATCGGCGTCTACAGAGTCCCCCGGGCCGGACTGGAAGCCAGGCTCGAGGTTCGTATAACTATCGTAAGCGGCCTTTTCGTCGTAGTCGTTGCGAGCACGGGGGTGTTACTTATTTTTACGAACCCTAGCTTCAGTTAAGGCCACACCGATTTCCTTCAGGAATAAAATTATGAAAACCATGGCCTTTTCGCCATTCAGGACGCGCAAGGAAGTACAGGAAAATCATGATTTTCCTGGGAATCCACCTGTTCTCCAGTGACCTTCTCTTCTAAAACTACCTCTAGAAATCAGGCATTTCGAATTAAACCCCCCACGTGGGGGTGTAAGTGACGTCACCCTTAAATTATTGACCAATCACAGCCCGGAAACGTCATCAGGAAAGGACCTGGAAAGCAAATATCAGGAAAACCATGGATTTTAATGACTTCAATCAGGAAATCGGAGTGTCCTTGGCTTCAGTGGTGCTGTTGTGCTGTACACTCCCCAGTACTTCGTATAACATATTATCGCCACCTGCCTCAAGCAAGTCCAGCCTAGTGCTTCTCAGTATACCTTAACCATGAACCCTATACGAAGCCTTATTAGAGCAATCCCGCGGGCAGCGCCTAGCATGCTAGCAGCACCTCGGCGCAACCTCGCCGTTGGGACAATGAACTACTACGTGCACAAACCGCAGACCCCCACGGAGCCCATTGAGGAAATGCTTTACTTAAAAGGCAAAGCGTTCCGACTCGTTGAAGAAGATGAATTGAAACTCCTCGTAGAATTAGCGGGTGTGCCTGAAGGCGCTATCCTCTACAAAAAAGACGGAACGCGCCGCTTTATGGGATTTCCCGAGTGAATAAGGCCGGAGGAGTCGACTGGGGTGATTTCATTCAAGCATTCACTCTTCGTCTACTCTACGGAAGCGATAATCATGCGTCCTAACAAAATATTCGCAGTAGAGCTGATAATGGCTAGGGGCTGCACTTGACAGTTCGTGACAAAATCATTATCATGGAGCCATAACCTCCTAAGGCCATGGCCGTCAGAATCAGTTGGCATTTCAAAGGGAGTTGCTTACTGCTACGCGGGATGTTTTTCTTTTAATTGGACTTCTAAGAAGCAAGGTTGGAGACAAACCATGTTCCAGTTTTTAATCTAGAGTGAAATGCATATTGCAGTACACAGCACAAATATTACAAACAAGCCGGCAACTTTTCCTAACTAGGGAACTAAATGCCCCTTGGCCCTTAGCCCCTTAGAAGATAGAAGACTATAAGCTAGAAGAGATAAAAGAGATAAACTTCTGGCAATAGAGCCCAGTGCCGCTATGTATCGCGAAATCGGAAAAGCAGTGGGCTCTCTCCTAAGCCTATTTGATTTAATTTTGATTCGAGTTGGCTCCTCTTCACTCTTCATGGCCCTTTTCCTAGATGAGATGGGATAATAGATTAGGATTAAGGGTTACTGGGATTTAGACTTGAGTTTGTAGGTTATCCGAAGCTACATACCAGCGGCATAAGTACCGACGGAGGCTTTCGGGGGGCATGCCTCCGTACTCCCGTGTGCATCCCAGTCCTTTTTGTTAGGTTGGGCGCTCCAAGGTTCAGGAAAAAAAAAAAAGACCCAGTTCTTGGCCTCGTCTCTTTCCAATTACACCTGCCACTTCTGAAAGAAATCGTTTCCCTTGTCGTCGACTACAATGAACGCCGGGAAGTCCACCACGTCGATTTTCCACACGGCTTCCATGCCTAGTTCGGGGTACTCCAGCACCTCCACTTTCTTGATGCAGTTTTCCGCCAAAATCGCCGCGGGCCCCCCGATGGAGCCCAAGTAGAACCCGCCGTGTTTCTTGCAAGCCACGGTCACTTGCTTGCTGCGATTGCCTTTTGCCAGCATCACCATGGAGCCGCCCGCCGCCTGAGAACACAACAAACACACACCAAGAAAATAAAAATGCACCGAAGTGGGGAAATATCGAGATGCAAGGTTTCCCGTTGAATTCCATTGGCGCGCTAATTATTCCGTCTGTACGCACGTATGCGACGAGAGAAGCGAAACATACTAGAAAGCAAGCAAGGTCGCACCTGAAACTTGTCCACGTAGCTGTCCATGCGACCGGCCGTGGTAGGGCCGAAGGAGCCAGAAGCATAGCCTTCGGGGGTCTTCGCGGGGCCCGCGTAATAGACGATGTGGTCCATCAGGTACTGAGGGAGGCCTGTGAGAAACGTGCGTACGGAGAAACAAAAAGCACGCGCGCACGGTGGGGAATATAATAATACAAAAAAACAAATAAATGGAAACAAAAGTGATCGAGTAGAAATCGGTTCCCATTATATGTCTGGTTACATACCATTCATTTTAATCGCTCTTAATAATCAACTCCTCTCTCACATGTTCACCTTTGCCCGCCTGAAGCCGCTCCAGGATTTTCGCGTGCGCGATGTCCCTCGCTACTACAATGGTGCCACTCAAACTGAGCCGCGTGCGAACCGGGTATTGGCTCAGCACCGCCCGCAAGTCGCTCATTGGCTGGTTCAGGTCCACCTGATGTGATGTTGATGAAAGGGAAGGGAAACTAGAAGAAATAAACAGATGCGAGAGTGCCAAGCGCAAACATTTGAATGAATACTACAGTTACTATTGAACGAAGAAACAAAAACAGTGATGTTCCTAAGCTTTGCAAAGTCTCTAAAAATCATTGACTGACTCACCAAAAGCCAAGTCATTTCTACCACTCTCCTCCTATTCCATTCTAATCGCAGTCTCACCTTGACTGCCTCCACAGCCGAACCACCCAAATGCTCTTCGGTGACTTCCGGCAAATACTGGGCGACGTTGGTCTCGAGCTGCTCCAAAAAGATCCCCTCGGCCGTAATCTTCGCCTTGGCTTGACGGTCGGCCGAGCAGGAAACACCTAAGATAGTACCGTAGTAATACACCCATGAGGAAAATGCGCAGGAAACGGGACAGGCAGAAGACGAAGAAGCAAAAGGACATTAAAAAAAAACAGAAATGCATTACTGAAGAAACGTGTCAATCAATTGGGTGCTTCATCTTTCAACACCCATAATGAGTGTAATTTACCGATCCCCACGGGGCACGAGGCGCCGTGGCGAGGGAGGCGAATCACGCGCACGTCGTGGCAAAAGTACTTGCCTGGAGTTCACGGCACACACACGCATGCGGCGAAGATGAGGAGGACAGAGACGAAACCATGCTATAGAAATGCTAGTCTAGACGAAGACGCACGGAGTGTCATCGAATTGTGGCGGAATCCCATGTGCGTGTGTACGTCTGTGTGAGCGCGCGCCTTCATTTCGTGCTGCAGTGCACATAGGCTGACAACCCATCCATCTATGTATTCAATCCCTCTAACACACGCACCGCCAAACTGCGCGCCAATGCCCAAGTCTTGCGCGATTTTGAGCACTTCTCCCTCCCACTCCAGGTCCCTAAACGCGCGGCCCGAAGCGTCGCCGCTCGACGGCAAATTGTCCAAATCTTTCACCGAAGCGAGCTTCACGGTTTTTAGCGTCATTTCCGCGGAAAGCCCACCAATCACAATCGCCAAATGGTACGGAGGGCACGCCGAAGTGCCCAGAGAAGTGATTTTCTCTTTCAGGAACGCGCGCAGCGAGTCCGGGTTTAGGAGGGCTTTGGTCTGTTGGTACAAGAATGTCTTGTTCGCGGAGCCACCCCCTGAGTATGTATGCATACGTGTTGGAGTTTGAAGTAAGAAAAAAAATAGAAGCACCGAGCAAGGAATCAAGGTAAATAGGGAGTAACTAAATTTTACGAAAACATGCAGCGCAAACAAACGTCTAAATGCTCACTCTTGGGTTGCCCAGGCAGATCGTTAGCATTCATTTACACACGCACCTTTCGCCATGAACAAGAAGTCGTATTGGTTGCCTTGCTTCGCGTAAATGTCGATTTGAGCAGGCAAGTTGGTCTTGGTGTTCGCCTGCGTGATGTTGCATGCAATTGAACGCCCCCAGAAACGAAACATTTGAGTGAACACGCCGCTCTTTTGAACTCTACATCATTTGATTTGGGTAGATGAAATAAGCATCCTTGACTACAGTTCCATACCATAGCCAGGCTATGCCAATGTAGTTGTATGCTAGGTTTCTGTATAGGTGTAGGTGTACACATACATTGAATGAGGCATAACAAAAGCGACTACTTCATTTTCAAACTCGAACCTCGTCGAACATGCTCAGAGGTGCCACTTGCGAATAGCGCAGATTCGTGCCGGTGTAAGTATCGTAAACCCCACGGCTCAGTTGGGCTTCATCGTCACCGTCCGTGATGACCTAAAGAGGGGGATTTGCAAGAGCGAGAAAGAGTAGGTGAGAGCGAAGAACAGCTTGTGCGACGAGTTTAACATTCGAGACATATAGAGAGGATACAATCAAAATTTTCATCATTGAAGTTTGCATCACGTGTTCTATCATATGCTTGAGGCGCGCTGAAAACAAAATAAAGATACATGTCCTAGAATAATGAGTTCTGACCTGTTGTCCGCGCTTGCCCATCACGATCGCAGTACCGGTGTCTTGGCACGACGGCAGAAGCATCGACGACGCAATGTTGGCGTTCTTCAGCAGCTCGAGGGCTACAAACCTTTATAATAGAGAGAACGAGCACAACCGGAATACAATTCTTTACAGGTAAGCCTAGTGGAGAGGAAGGCCGAGGGTTGCCTCCAAATTGATACTAGATGTAGCGAAATTGTGCCAAATTCAGGTTTGTCTGATTATGCACACTTCGCTAGGAAAGATTGGAGGGAAAAGATATTCAACTGCAGGTGGATTTCAAAAACAAACCCTGAGAGAACAAGCTAGAATGAACAGAGAGATGAAGAATAACTAGCGATAGAAACTATTACCACGACACGCTCAGAGTGAGTTGTACGCATGCAGTGAAGCATACGCGAACGTACCTGTCATTCTCGCTCGCTTCCGGATCTTTTAGGATGGACGCCAACTGCTGGAGGTGCGCTGGCCGCAACAAATGACTGATGTCAACCTGGGCAAGTGAGAACAAAAACCATTGAAACCGTATAATGGGAAATGAAGTCAAAGAAGGGCTGTTGTATGCATTTGCTGAAAAAGCGAAGCAAAGCAATTAAATTATCGGAGGTGAGTACTTTATTATGGCCCACGCTCATGCTACAGTTACATTGCAAGAAGAAAGCATCCCTAGGAATCACTAGACGTACCATCGCCTGCTTTGCGAGCAGCCGCATGCCAGCTCCTTCCACACGAAGGTACTCTTTGCCGTTCACCTCGACTTTTTCTACGTAGTCGCCAGTGAGTTTTCGGTAAACCGTGTGATCGCCACCGGCAGCGCCGTCAGGCTCATTCAGCGAGAAGAGCGGCTTGTACGAAAAATCAGGCACGCCAGCGGCAAATTCACGTCGAGCTTGAGGAGTCACTCGCGGGACCGCCCGTGGAAGCACTCGCAAAGCGCTGCGAAGGCCAAACATCGTCGAAGAAGATATTTGGGCTAGCTCAGACGACTACTGTACTGAATGAAATGCTGCAGGCAGAGGCTGGCTGCAGGCCTGCAGGGCGTTTACACGAAAAAAAGTGTCAAGAAACGAGAGGGAGCGAGAAAGCTGTGCTACAGGGGGTCGACGTTTCGTAGCTCACCAGCACACTACTAGGCGTAGACAACTGTGAACTGTGGGGCCTGCGTTAACATATGGAGCCAGCAGTAGGATTTGTTAAAATAACCACAGCCCAATCAACGCATGGAAAAATACGATGGAATCGCCCAAGGCCCTTCCTATGTTTACAGATAGCCGAGACCAGTTGACATTAACCCAAATCGAACTCGAACACTCGAACATGAAGAAACAACTTCACATATAGTAGCACTGGGCAGAGTTCCCTTTCGCATTTTTCAACAACTAAAAATGTTAACTTGTATCTAGTCTTTCAGTCATGAGGAGTTTTGGGATTGGCGCGGGTTTGCTTCTCCACTTTGGCCTATATTTCGCATTGAAAATTAATGCTTCCAGTACTACAGTAGTGCACATCCCCCAGCGCTCTACGTTATGAAATCAAGAAATAATGGGACATTTTCATTTGAAATACAGGCAGCTTCAGTTCTTTATCAATTTTGAAGCGCGCTACCCCATATCATCTGCGAGAAAACGGAATGCTGTGGTTCACGAAGCAGAGTTATGTCGTAATCATCGAGCTCTTGCGCTGAGTACAGATGCGCTTTTCCTCGTAATCGTTTAGGGTTGGCATGAAATATCTCATGTAATGGGCCAGTGAATAATCCTTCATTTCGCCATAATTCAAGCGAAGCCCCCGTGTCTTCTATAATTCGATTTAGAGCTATCGTTAGGAAGTTCGGCTTTTTTATAATCAATTACGCAATTTGCAGAACCTTCATAATTCATAAGAATTAGATACTCTCCCACGATGCTTCAATATAAGGGCCGACTGCACAAGCTTTATCGAAAACTCCTATATTTCCTGTGCGAATTCAATGAGAAGCATCAACAAGCATCAATCAAGCATCTACATCTATTTCTAAACAGTTATTTCAAGTCCGGACACACAACGCAACAACGTTACGGTCAAAACATTTTCCTATTGATTGTTGGTTGTTGGAGTATTATTGTTTGAACTATCCTAAGCAGAGCTCATGCACATCTTTGGCCTTCGTGACTAATTCAAGGAGTTTTCTATGGTGTCATCAATTGTATTGTGTTTTTGTACTGTCATTGTAGTATGTCACACACGTACTACACTTCGAATATGATGATTAATGACCCGACACAACTTCTTCGTGGTCTCTCACAATGTCAATATCATCGAATTGTTGCACCCCTCCCATTCTTAGAGAAGACGAATTTGATGAAGGCGCAGGTCCGTCCTTTCATAGAGCGATTAGAAGAGTGGTTGATTCCAAGCAAGCCGACAAGAATTGTGTCAAGACAAATCCTGCATCTGCCCCGGGACTGAGATGGGGGTTCACTTGCAGCAAACTTTGCGCATGGATTTACGAGCCTACTGCAGGCAAATGCGTAATTTACAACGAGTTGCCTATCGATGTCGTTCTAAGATGCGCCGAAACAGGGGAACGCTTGCTGAGTAAAAGCTGGAGACCGGCTTGCCTAATGAAAAATCGGAAGAATGGCGAATTGCTCGACACACTGACGGTTTCTGTGTACCGAAACAGTCGATATCCGGAGCGCATTGTACCGAAAAATCCATACATTGGCCGTTTGATTAAGTCTGAAGTTCACCTGAACCATACATACCGACTCAGACTGTGTGAACCCAGAATGCTCAGGAAGTCGAAGCTGGAACTAGTATTAGAAAGTCGAACCTTGTTACCACCTTGGATGCACCTTGAGCATCTCGAAATGGCAGAAGAAAAGAATAACATACAGTGGGCCCTGTTGAATGTTCGTGATAATAACGACGAGGCAATGCCAACTACTTCTGCGGAGAGCGAGGGGAGGGAAGACAATGTCAATGTCGGAGCAATTGAGAGCTTAGAGCCAAATTATGAACCTGGGACAGTGTTTCTCGTATTTCGAGGTACTGCTTCAATTGCTGACATGATGGTAGATGCAGGCGGGTTGCCATTCTATCCACCTGATATAGGCTTACGCATTCATGGCGGCATGTGGTCTGCGCTGCATACTGATGCGCGTGGTCTACTTTCTCGTGTGATTGAGAAGATTCAGTTGATGCGACAGTTCAATGAAGAACAACCAGGGTCCATCAGATTGAAAAGATTTGTCATTTGTGGACTCACTAGGTGGGGGATATGCGCTACTCACCGCTCTCGAGCTCTTGTCCATGGGCACTCGGTTGCAATCATGTAATGATCAGCAATACTCTCCAACTCTTTCTCCTCAAATATATCGCCCCGAAGTTGTCACTTTTGGCTGCCCACAAGTGATCGTTCCTGATCATTCGAACGCATTGTGGACCTCTCTCAAGGATGCATCAACTTGCGTGATAAACTCGTGGGATGTAATTTCTCGGATGCCGTCATGCGAAGCCTGGATGTTTAGTGTGATTCCCAGTCCAAAGGTGAGCGGCTGGTTTATGGCAAAAGGAACCAAGAGAGGAGAGAAGCATCTGCGACCGGTGTGGCACAGTCTACGTGAATATGATATTTGTGGTACAATAGTGTTCTTCGATGAAGAAATCCCCGGCTCTGTCATCGTTGTTGATTGTGGGAGTAAAATTACTCACAAGACGCACCGCGCGCTTATCGAATTGACGCCCAAGCCACCTGGCCCATTTATTGTTGCGCAGCATAGTATCTGCAGATACCATGAGCTCACAGCTCTGGTGCATCTGCCAAGAGAACAGGCTTCATAGATGGCTTAATTAATGGAATCTTGCAGTCATTCACGAATTCTTGAACAAGTACTTTCATCAATGTAGGTTCATGGCATGCGATCCTTCTTTACTTTATCCAATTTTTGGTGGAAACGTCATTTGCTTCTTTCCTGATATGCGATCTCCATGAATGATTATAAAGAGGCAGGAATGGAATGCAGGAAAACTACGTAAGTACTTACAGCACAGACCTTTCTACGCTCACGTGCTGATTCAAAATAAGTCATCTTGGGACAACATCGACATTAATATCAGCTATCAGCACTCAGTAATGTGGCCAGCTCTTCTGTGGGCGGGAGGACTCTTCGCAATAAGTCCAGGGTGTAGACGAGCGGACCACCTTGGATCGTTCTCACTACCTCTATGGCCACTCTTGCTTGTGTGCGCATAATAAGGCTCTCTTTCTAGTATAATTGCCATGTATGCGTTCTCTACCTATTAATCTTCCCAATCTGGCCCCTCGGGGCCTGCGTCAAAACAAAGAGACCGCCTATTCGAACATTTATCCCTTTCGTGTCCTTCCACCTATACGCTGCAGAGTGAACAATGGCCCGATTTCGATGGGTATTGACTTGCGTCCTAAACTTGGTACTTGGTATCCAGCGTCCCAAGTCCCATTTGCGATTTGTTAAACCGGAGAGCCACCCTATAAAATAAATGGAGTTCAGTAGTCCACTTCAATAACAAACCGGAGTTCCTGCCGGAGTAGTAGGAGGCGTATCATGAAGTCCCTCAGGTGATCGAGTAGAACTTCTGTAGAAGAGAGAAGAGCCGCCCACATCAGAGAGGCTGCTTCACACCTAATTTCGTGCAGGTGAGGAAAAATCTCATAAGGCGAAATTACATGAGAAATCGGGGAATTGCGAATTTCGAACGGCCATAATATTTCGTCCATATCAATTTTACCAGAGCCGAGGAGTAGCTCAAAATGCTTGCCTAATGCACTACTTTATGGCAAAACGGTTTTTTCTTGGATCCCAGAGTTCAACCTGAGAACCATTTCAGTACGTAGGCTACCAGTACAGTACGAAAGCTGGCTGTAAACCATAAAAAATTGGTGAAAAATGTATCACAGAGCTACGGAGGTCTATGCTTTAACGCAACTGGTATGTCTAGAAGCCGAGCTTTCGAGCGGCATTGCGCAAACTATTTAAGTACAACCACTAGAAGGACTTTGCACTAGCAGAGGCGCCATCGCTGTCACAAGTATTGAGGTCCGTGGCGAGACCGGCGTTCGATGATAGCACGCTGGTGCGGCCCAGGGCTGGTGCCGGAACATGTTTATCTAGAGCCTTGAGCCCTAAGCATAACGCGTAACCCCTCATTTTTTTATGATGTATTCATCCAAACGAGAAATTCGTCCTTCCCGGGGGTGGACAAAAAAGAAGGAGAATGCGTGAAACGCTTGCGCGCCCCCACCCCTCTCTCATCAGCTTCGGTTACTACACGGCAGTTGAAAATAAAACCAAAAATGGTCATTCGCGTCAATAGCTTTTCTCATCATCCTTCGAGCACACGCCAATGCTACTCATGGCATTTTTCTCGATATAAGAATACTATTTTAAGTTCCGATTCACTCACCTGAGCTTATGATGTCATCACACTTCCGATTACACCTTTTATGTTAGGCTACTTCTGGAGGCAAGAGGATCACGCAAGAGACATTCGACGAGTGCGTGCGCGAAAATGTCGAAGAGGTAGGCTAGCCAATGTAAAGACAAGATAGTGTACGTGCCTCAGTCACCGTGTGTTTTACTTTTTTGGTGCTTAACTTCTAGCGTTAAGGAAGCCACCGCACTCCTTCAAGTAGTGAATTGAAAGTATACCCCGAGATGCTCGCATTTCCACACCAAAATATATTTAGATGCAAATATGATAAATTTGAGAAGCCTACGAATTGACTTATGTTTTGAGCATGCCTTTTTCGATTCCATTGGTGTTTCCTCTCTTACTCCTCTCAGTTCGAAATGGAAAAAGCCGAAGCTCTTCAAGACGCGATTCAGCAGTTCACCTCCCAAGGCGTGGATTTAACCAACATCGACACGACAGGGGCAGACCGAGAAACTCAGAGGCGAGCCACCACAGAGGCCTTAGCTAGCTTGAAAGCTGCCGTCACCGCTCGCGACGGTGCACCCATGGATGAAGCCTCAATCCGCGAAGCGTTGAACGCCCTCGCTGCCGGGTGCACCAACCAGGATGGCCCCGCGGACGTCGACGAAGGCTTGGATGGGGGGCCCGTGCGGCTCGAGAAGGGAGTGGCGGTGAACCAGGCGGTGATTGCGATGGCGCAAGGCCCCACTTACCTAGCAGCTTTACTGGGCCACGAGCCATTGGCGTCGGAGGCCATAGATTGCATTTCTGTGGTGTGCCGCCACTCCGTGGAGTGCCGTGACGCATTCCCCCCTCAGGGGATGGCGGTGCTGGCGAAGATTCTGACAGTGCAAGCAGAGATAGGCGCCAAGACGTTAAGAGAAGACGGCAGTGCCGGTGCTGCTGCTGCATCTGAGGTAGCCCCTGCGGCACCTTCCTTGACTGTGCCAGTGGCCACAGGCGCTTACACGCTCACTGCCAACCAAACGTGGTCGTATTCGAGCACCGGAGCTTCAGCTACGACAACTGTGGGTGCGCAAACTTCCGCTGCTGCGACTGCGTTTGCTGCTGCGCGTACCCTGTCATTGAAGTGCTGCCAAGTGATTCACGTGCTAACCCTGCGCACGGAAAACAACAAGCAAGGTTTCGTGCGAAAGGAAGCCGGCGGTTTACCAGCCATCCACCAGGCTCTTCAGGTTAAGTGCGAAGTCAAAGTGCTGTGGTTTCCCCCAATATGCATCCTCGCATGTACTCAATTCTTTACCCCGTGGCGTAATTCGTGATTTAGTGTCATCCCATTCCTTTCTCGTCGATTGCTTGGCGCAATCCACAACTTCCTTGATGACGCGTATGACAACCTTCTTTCAGTATTTTTTTTTGTTTAACTGCATGTCACAAGAACTCACATTTTCTTCTTTATCTCTCTCTCTCACGCATCAGGTGTTTGGGGACAGCGACCCAGCCCTGGTGGCCGCTGCCTGCGTGGCGCTCCGCACATGTACCACCTTTGACGACCTCCGCAAGGACTTCGCCGGTGCTTTTGATGCGGCGAAGGACGCCGTCAAGGTAGGTGCACGTAGTGCATTGAAGGTATAGCAGCTGCAGCAGCCGTCGAGTGAGGAGTTTACATATGCTGAGACTTTGCACGGCCTATTTTTTCATTTCCAAACTTCATGGTATCTTCTTTGCTGCATATTCTCGCAGGAGGGCATGTGCAAGGAACTGCTGCGTTTGCTCGAAGTACACGAAAAGCAACCGGCCACGGTCGCCGCCATCTTTTTCGCGCTGCGTGCTATTGCTTGCAACGACGACGCTGTTCAACAGGTATACGCGGCTTCGTTTATCCTTATATGTTTATCATTAATTGCCTACGCTTATATCCTTGTATTTATTGCATATATGGTTGTCGTTCGAGTGTCTCTTGTGAGCTTTCTCGTAATGCCCTCTTTTCCATCACCACAACCTTTGCCATAACCGCCGTCTGCCACCGTTTCACCTTGTTCGCGTCCTCATTTGCCTCAGGTCTGCGCAGGCGGGGGGCTCAATCAAGCCGAGAAGCACCTGCACATGCACGCGCATGACGCCTCGGTCTGCAAGCAAGCCGCGGCGCTGCTGCGCAACTTGGCGGGCAACGACGCGGTGAAGACCAGCTTGTGCACCGTGGACATGGTGCAGCTCCTGCTCGGGGCCGTGAAGGCCCACGTCACCGACCCCGCGATGCACGGTGGGTGGAATTATGCTCGTTTTGGCTCTTCTGTGAATGGGGTATTGTAGAGGCTTCTTTCTGTGAACATACTTTCGTCGTAGTGAAGCACTTCTACTTTTTGTCCTAGTTTTTTTTTCTAATTCTAATGATACTGCTCTTCGGTCTCTTGACGTTGTCCGTGGGCACACGTATTTTTATCTCATTAGAGCACGTGATTGCGACGTTTGGGGCCATGGCGCTGCGCGTGCCCTCGAACTGCGACCGGATCTTAGCGTGTGGCGGCGGGAAAACCATCACTCAAGCACTGCGGCGGTTCCCGGAAGGGCCGGTGTCCCTGCAGCGCCAGTGCTGCCTCGCGGTAAGTTTAACGACGACGACGAAGAAGAAACGCCGTAGAAATCAATCGAAGTGCTTGTATATTCTTTCAGGCACCATTCTCGTGTGACTTTCGTCATGAACAATTACAACATTCTAATCATTTCATGTTCATTTATTACTCATATCAACTCATTCGTTTGCTACATCTTCTAAAATCAACTTTAAAACCATTTCTAGGTGCGCAATTTGGTGGGGCGCTGCCCGCATCTGGTGGAATCATTGAGCGAGGACGGGATGGAGGCGCTGCTGCGGTACGCAGGGACTTTGCCCGGAAGCGTGGACGCAGCGTATGCGGCTTTGCGGGACCTAGGCTTCGAAGTCGAGGTGAGTGTATGGGTGTGGGCGTGCTCGTGCTTGGGCGGGAGGTAGGTGAATACAGACGAAAGCGCACGTCCATTTCTTCTCTATCTGTTCGAATACCTCTGCCTTGGATCAGCGCTTCTCTTTTGGCCAATTCATCAATTTCCACTCTCAATTCTCACTCATTCTTGTTTTTCTTTCTTTTTCTTCTCTTTGCGCCGTCGTAGATGATTTCCATCGACCCAGACACCGGTGAAGTGCGCAAGGGAGTGGCCCAGTTCGGAGAGGTGAAGTCCGCGTTTCGCGCAGTCTTCGACGATGGCCCCTGCCAAGATGCTGCGCGAGAAGCGCTCATTGCAGAGAACGCCAAGTCGCCCAAGGAGTTGGGGTACCGCATGTAAGCCTAATGTGGTCGTGTTATCGGAAACAAAAGATGCCCGCAAAGACAGGCCACGAAGGAAGCTTCCAATGAGAGGCAAAAAGTGAAGGCGATAGCTTAGGTGCAGTGCACGCACATGCCAATCAACTATTCGACTGAGAATAGTAGTAAGCACGCTTTTTGGATTTGGTACCAGATCCACTTCGGCCAAAGCAACTTTAGTCTACTAATACTTCATTAGCTCCACCTCAGGTATAATAGGCACTTGCAGCTGGAAGAAGAGAACACCAATGCCATTTACGGATGTATATGTATTGTTATCCGCGATGGTGATAGATAAAAGCAAAAAAAGAAATACGAAAGGAATCCTATACGGATACAAACGGCAATGAAGAGCAGCTCGTTTGTGGGATGGCTACCTGCTCGAGAATCTGCAGCTCTACGGCACAGTTCCAGCTGTACGAAGGAGCGCGAGCTTCTCCGCTGCTTCCGCGTGGCCTTGGTCAGCTGCTCGCTTGAACCAATGCGCTGCCTCAGCGTAGCTCTGTTCAACACCGGATCCAACCGCAAGCATTGCCCCCACGTAGAACTGCGAATCGGCGTCCCCTTGTTCAGCTGCTTTCTTGAACCACTGAGCCGCCGCCACTTTACACTGTGGTACACCGCGGCCAGAATAAGAAAGCAGTCCCAGGCGATATTGCGCCTGCTTTTGCCCTTGCTCTGCAGCCTTTTTGTACCAATGCGCTGCCTCCTCGTCACTTTGTGCCACGCCATCACCACGGTCGAACATGTATCCAAGTACCATCTGCGCCTCTGCAAACCCTTGCTCAGCTGCTTTCTTGAACCACTCAAATGCTTTCACGGAGCTCCGAATCACGCCATGGCCTTGAGCAAACATCTTTCCAAGGTTTTGCTGCGCTTGCGGCTCCCCTTGGTCAGCTGCTTTCTTGAACCATCGTATCGCTTCCTTGTTGCTCTTAGCCACACCTTGGCCGGTAGAAAAGAAAACGCCCAGGTTTACTTGAGCCATAACATAACCTTGTTCAGCTGCCTTCCGGTACCATTTTGCCGCCTCTTTGTCGCTCCGCGCGACACCGTGGCCGCACTGAAACGCAAGTCCCAATTGGAACTGAGCCTGATCAACCCCTTGGTCGGCTGCCTTCCTGTACCATCGCGCTGTCTGCAAATCGTTCTGTGCCACGCCATGACCAAGCATGTGCATGACCCCAAGGACGAACTGGGCAGGTGCATACTCCTCATCAGCCGCAGCACGCCATTCCTGAATTGCCGTGTCCAAGTCTTGCTGCGCGGAGGCCGACAAGGAAGACCAGGACGCTTCACCCAGTGACACCAGGCGGTCAATCGCCATGTAACGACTCAAGGCCTCGAAATAGAGCTTTACTGGTCTCGGCGGCAGCGGCATGCGGCAGAGAGGGCACACTTGTTGCACCCCAAGCTTCCGTAACTTTGACACGCACCTCACATGAAACGCGTGGGCACATGCCAGGGTAGTAGTCGAGGCATCGGCCAGCGGGTCAAGACAGATGCTGCATTCACCCACAACTATGGGTTCCTTGGGCGGATTGCCTACACTAGAATCCACGTGAATCTGATGCTGTAGCATTCGGTCAGCTTTGGTAATGCAGTGCTGTTTGTGGTTCCTTTTCCAGTGAGCCCGCTGGCAGTTTCTGCTACAGTACAGTTCGAGACCACACCGGGCACAAGCCATGAGTTTGGGAGCGCTGGCACTTTCTTCGCTTACATGGCAGTTGCCACATGTACTGATGTTGGGAGTAGAACACTTGTTCGTCTTCATCTAGCGTGGCAGCACGAAGCAGCAGTCAAATAAAGAAGAAAGAATCGTGTGAACGAGGTATCACGATTTATGCTGCAAGGAGAAATGCACACATTTGTCAAGAGTACAGCTCACTCACCAATACGCCAGACTCCTTGATCGGCATTACAAATGCAGTATTGGGTAATCTAGCCGGGTTATCTACTAGACATGTCCACTGCTGTCTACTTCCTGATGTCTTGAACTTCTGCAACCGTTCTGTTGCAGCTAGTGACAGCTAGTGACTGGCATGGCAGTACGCAGTACCTGTAGTACCAAGGGGCCCCCTGGATTTTCGAAATGAACACCGAGACCTCCAAAATCGGTTTAGTGGCCGAATTAGACTAACTAGACTAGCTAGACGTGTTTTGCACCAATCACCGATCGCCAATCGATTATACGGAAGCAATCAAAAGCAATGGACAACTTCGGGGAGC
>Ga0307982_1001403_pt1 | contig 19609 bp, 17 predicted proteins | sample OrgLakmetagen989_FD_201847 | JGI IMG/M metagenome (GOLD analysis project Ga0307982, IMG submission 201847) | Saline water microbial communities from Organic Lake, Antarctica - #989 | ecosystem: Environmental > Aquatic > Non-marine Saline and Alkaline > Saline | place: Antarctica: Organic Lake... | reverse complement strand
GCTGCTGTTGCTGCTGCTGTTGTTGCTGGTGCCGCCACCTCCTTCGATGTCGTTGAATACTGCTGCAAAGCCGCCGTTCGTGGTGCGAGGCCGCGGCGGCTCCACACTGCTGAACCTCAAGAGTTCAGCGGCGCGCAGTAAGGCAAGCACGCGGGTCAGTGACAGAAAGACCGCTGCGACAATAGCCCACGCCGCCAGCACAACTTGTTTTGGAGCTTGCGCCACTAGCCGAAAGGGAGTAGCGAGGGTCAGTGCTCTGCTGCTGCTGTTGCTGCTGCGACTGCTGCTAGAGCCACCGTAGAGGCTCCCTGAATTTGGCAAATCGTCGTAGCTGCCGCCGTAACCGCCGCCGGCACCGCTGCCGGAGCCCCGAAAGAAGGCCAAAGCCCCACCGTTCCCAAACGCCGAGTAGGTCGACCGATGCGCCCCCCGCGCACTCTTGCGCTCCGAAGCAACCATGCTTTCGGCTTCCACAGCCCGGGCGGCAGCGGGGGCGGTGGCCAAGGGCTGCGGCGGCAGAGGCCGCTGCGCAAGCCACGTGAGCACTGCTTCCACCTTTCAGACAAGAATCAACAAGATTGAGAGAATTTAAAAAAAGTGTCAAGTCAAGCAACCACATGTAAAAGGCAACAATGAAATGCAGTCATCAAGTCACCAAATACAGCAACCTGCATTATAATTTAAAAGAAATAATAAATTTGAAAAGAACGAGACATGTGCATACCAGGCGAGCTGCTTGTGCCTCCCGTCGAACCAAGTGCTCTCGCGACCCTTCCTTGCTGCTGTTCCTGCTGCCGCACAGTACAATTTCCAGGCCGTAATGCGTGCGCGGCGGCAGCGTCGGCTGTGGCGGCAGCAGCGGTGTTGGCGCAGAGACAGCAGCAGGCGAATCGGATGCAAGGTCGACTTTTGAATTCGACTGAGTCGCTCCCTCCGAGTCGGCAGCAGCAGCCATATCAGTAGCAATATTGGCAATAGCAGTCGTGGCAGCAGCAGTAGCAGCAGCCCCTGCTGTGGCCACCGTCGATTCTGTCGCCACCACAGGCGTTTCACTGTTGCTCCCACCAAACCCAAACCAGCCAACGAGGAAAGGGGCCGACGGGCTAGCACCTGCTGCTTCGGGTGCCGCTGCAGCTGCTGCAGAAGCCGCTGAAGGTGCAGCGGGCGCACGCTCCTTTTGCTCTTGCTGCTGCTGCTTTTGTTGTTTCTGCTGCATTTGCTGACGGCTGTACGCTTGCGCGCGCACGGCCGCTTCATAAGCTTCTTTTCGCTGCGCTAGAGCTAAACCGCGGCCCGTGTCCTCTTCGGGCGAGGTCTCAAAAGAAGTCCAGCCACTGTGGCCGTAATTGTTGTGGTCGTCATGGTTCCCGCTGCTATGGCTGCTGCTACCGCGACATAGGGTGGTGTTTTGAGTAGCCAGCAAGGCGAGCAAAAAGTGCACGCCCTCAAGCATCGCGTCGTAAAAGAGTCCATTTACCTTATCACAAATTACAACACAACAACAACGAGTCCCGAGTTCAAGAAATACGAGGTACAGTTGAAGACAGCTGAATGAGCAACAACAATAGAGGCACTAGACAAAGGGCAAAAAGGTATGTTCTCAAAGCCCTTTCTATTATGATGTCATCACAGAAAAGAGCAATTCATCGCTACCTGAGGCCACGCTACGAGGTCAATGGTTGCGTCCGTGAGTAGCACCAATGGCTCAAAACTGCTTTCGTGATCTAGAGCTGGTGCCTCTGCCGCTGCTGCTTCCTTCTGTGGCTCAAGCTCAATCCGGCCGAGAGCAACGGCTGCATCATGTGGCGAGAAGTGCGCCGAGGCACAGCGAACGACGAGGCCGCACAAGTGCAGGGCACTGCACGCTCGCGCCAGTTCAGTTCCCAATCCACCACCACTAATGGCGGCAGCAGGAACGGATCCACCACTAGTTGCTGCCGACGGCGGAAGTGGTAAACCGGCCCGGCGCGCTACCACGAGCTCTACCAGCGATGCAGCCTTTTCGAAGAGCTCTTTGACATTGGTTGAGGCTCGACCAGGACGAGGGAGTGGTGCCGAATGCTGTAGTGGCGGCGGCCCGTCCTCCGAGTGCACACCGGTGGCGCCGAGAGCTCTGAGAAGCAAGCGAGCCACTGACTGGTCATCTCCGCGCAGAACTGTGTTGAGTAGGTATCAGCATTGGAGGTGTGTGGTTAAATTATGTCATGAAGAATGGAAAACGTAAACACTCTTGGCAACATAGAAGCCAATCAAAGGTGCAGTCAAGTCACATATCGATGAATGACATTGGAATTAAAGGGCCCACCCCCCTAACTAGAGAACCATTCTGAATGAATGAGTACCTCGCAAGGCATCGTTGCCAAAAAGTCGTCTCCAATAATCGTCGTTCAATGGGGCATTATTGCCCAGCTCGAGCAACAAAGGAAGGACAGAAGCCACCGCCGAGCTCTCTTCTTTCAAAGACCATGCCATAATTTAGGCGGAAAGCGCACCAAGAAAATCTAGAGTATGTGACAACACAGTCCCGTAATCACTTTCCGTGCTCATCTCTCCTTTCTTGAAGCGCTCGATGATGGTAGCGGCGGTCGTGCTTCAGTGAGTGTTAGTACAGTAGCTGCTAGCTAGAAAAGAAAAAAATCGTTACGTTCAATAAAAAGCAGACATCGTAAAAATACGAACCGACGTCACGTAGATTCGTTCGACGATCGATTTTGGTCTCGGGAACAAACATTCTTGTCCGTCAAGCCGCCAAGAAACAAGATATACTATTCAAAACTCTGGAGGTTTAAGATAGAAGTTCACTCCGCTAGAAGGAGTGTTAATCCTCTCGAAGGGATCATTTGCTATCCTCCATTTTGGAACACAGCGCTTTTGAGTTGCTGTGGCTGTCGCAATCCAGAAGGAGCTATCAAAAGCTGTCTTTATATTCTGGACATCGATGATGCTGTCTCAAATGACAGAATGTGCATTCCGAATTCAAACTTTGCGCCGCCAAATCACGCCGGGTGAGTACGATCGATCTCTCTGTAGTATGAAGACTGCACTCACGGGTTCGTCGCCTGAAGAATGCAAAAACACTCTGTGTTTCATCAACGAGCAACTAGTCTCTTCGCTTGGAAAGGCAACTGCGTGCAAAGCCTTACGGAATTCAGGACTAAGCTACAACAATCTCAACGTAAGTCTTAAATTTAACCACAAATCAGCTTCATATTTCCAAATTATGACTTACCTCTTGATGTGGAATGATTCAATTGCAGCTCGAGACGTATACGGTAGAAGATACCTGTCCTGTGAGTGACGCAGCAGTACGTCGCTTGACGTTGCTATCGCGATCGTCGAGTGAACTCAAACTACCTCCCGCTGCTTCACCTAAACTTGAAGCCATACTTGAACCCGTCATTAAGTTCGTGGTGTTTGCGGACATGGGCCATGCTTCCGGTCATTATATTAAGTTTGCCAACGAATCATATGATCGTTTGAACTATTAGTAATATGTACAATTTACTTCTTTCGCACGCGCGCGTTCCCTCAATCTTTCTTTTTTTTGTAGTGCTGGCGCCTCCACTCGAAACATCAGCGCCCATAGCGCAAACAGAACCACCTGGCAATTCAGAACACCAGCCGAAATTCAATCACCATATCTGTGGTCAAATAGAAGCACTTCGAATTATTGAGCACGTTAAGCAAATACCTTTGGCATCATCGCCATCAAAACGTGAGTCAAATAATTGTTAGCGTATCAAGCATTACTCAGCATTTCTACATAGACAGTACAGATATGTATGCATTGACGAATTTTGACTCATTTTTCCTTCGTGTGCGCACAACAATAATCCTGTCTCGGCAGGACAAATCAGTGGAGTTGATGTAATTGTGCTTCTTGAAAGTGAGTCCTCCTTTGTTGTTCTTGATATTTGGGGGGCTTTCGAGGCGGTCACCACTACGACTGGAAAGTCCAGACAAACTCCTACCGGCGGCAACTGCAATCAACATCAGATCACTTCACAGCAACACGGCTACCTGTGTTTAAGTGACCACAGCAAATCAGCCCTCGGCAAGAGGCGCCGCGAAGAAGCATTGGTGGAAGCAGGCAACAACCAAAATCCAGTTTGTGTTGCATCTCAGCGAGTCGACATGATACCAGGTAGATCTCTGGAAGCTGATCCAGCTTCAAATTTACATAAGTCTCAATCTGCATCCACTAAGGAGCCCGTCAAACGCACGAAAAGTGCCATATCGGGTTCATCACGAAGTCACCTCGTTGGTCTTCGCATCCTCTTCCCAGATAATTCCGATTCTTCACCAGGAGCCCCTGATTCAAAATGGAGGCTCAACATTGGTGTAACGACATCTCTGTGATACTCATCGAAAATGCAATTAGGATATGGCAACAATTTTGATATAATTTGTTGCCCCGTATAAAATCATCTGATATTGAAAAGAGTAAATTTAAAAGCGGACCGGTTGCCTCATTTTATCTCAATCGGCAGTTGCGCAAATGAATTAAGCACTATTACCCCCCCCCCCCCCTACCTATTCCACGGCAGTTTCTCCACGCATCTCCACTAGAGCCTACTTAATACTCATCCAAAAGCAAGGTGCACCTCTACAAGCGCTGCCCTTAAAGTAGGTCCCCACATTTTGAAGTATCCCGGGATTTCCCTTGAGATCACGCATCAAACCCACACCCCAGTCGCGCTTGAATTCAAATCATCTCTGCCCTGCAAATCCGACGCAAATCAAGAATAAAGATATAGCAAAATCACAGAGGAAAAAAGTAAAAAAAAAAAAAAATTAACTTTCAGGATTAATCGTTTATCAAGATCTTAAACAAAATCACCAGGGGCAATGAAAAAATATAACATATGGAGACCCGAACACCAACTCCTGTATTCGAAATCCTATCGCGCTGTGTGTTGCGGATTAAATCCAATATCGTACAATAAAAGGCGGTGCAAACTGCAGCACAAAAGAAAAAAATCTGCGGTGTAAAGAACTTCGGGCTTAAAAGAACTTCGCGCGGTCAAGAACGCCACTGGTACAGGCCAACATTGCTGACACTAGTGCCAATGGGTCGCCCACCGCGGAAGCCTTCTTTGGGGTGGCCATCGTGGCCGAGCTTCCCTGCCCAGCAGTAGGTGAGAATGGGTCGGTTTCGTCGTCATTGTCATTGGTGTCGCTGTCCTCGTCGTCGTCGTCGCTGTTGCGACCAGCAGACGACTTTTTGGCTCCACTAGCTGCAACGGGAGGTTCTAAGCGTCGGAAAGCAGACTCCAGCACTCGGAATGGCTGAGGCTCGAGCCATGCAGGGCGCCACGCTACGTACACACACGGGCCACTGCTGCTGCTGCCACTGCCATTGCAAGCAAAGGAAGCAGGGCCAACGGCGTCGGTGTAAAAAATCGCCAAATGGCCAAATCGCGCCCGAAGCTCAGCGACCGCCAGCTCGAGAGGTCTCAAACCAACCAGCCGTTCACTAGCACTTACACCACTGAATGGGCCACTGGTGTTGCTGCTGCTGCTGCCACTGAAAACCATGCTAGCTCCACCACTGCTGCTGCGGTGGCTCTTTTTAGCCGCAGTGCCCGCGTTTTTGTACGGTTTGATGCGGAGAAGCGACGATGCCGGGCCGTGGCAGTGACCACTCAGGAGGGTAACACCGGACACGCAAGAAGACGAAGACCTGCCACTCATGCTCTGGCCATCCTCTTCGTGGCCGGCTTCAGCTGCGGCCGCAACGGTCTTTGGGCACACGCGCAAGGCGACCGCAGCGCCGAGGCTGTGGTGTGCCTCCGCTGGCGTAAACGCTGCTTCCCAGCTGGAAGCAGCACTCGCAGCGCCGCTTCCTCCTCCAACATGTGCACGTGCGGGTTCTTCGTCTCCTGCTGCTTCGTCGGTGGCCTGTCGCCCTGCCGCGCGCACCCACGCGTGCAGGTGCGCCAGCGACTCCTTGGCAGTTTGGACTACCTGCCCCAGAGCCGCGTCGTCGGGCCCTTCGAAGCCGTTGCTCAGCACCACTCCACTTCCACAGCCGCCGAGGCCCAGCGGCACACCGCCATGCGCCCCGCTGCTGCTGCTGTCAGCGGAGGACCGTTGCGCCGCCGTGGGAGCGACCGAGGGGAACCCACCGTGGTCGGTCGCGGGGCTGCTCCCGTGGCACACGCCCCAGCTCGAGAGCCAACCGTGGGCGCGGTCGTAGGGCGCTACCACCCACATCGCCGAGGCGCGCACGCGGCCACCTGCGGCGAGCGCACTGGCGCCCGCAGCGCCCGCATGGCTGCTGCTTTCACGCGCCGTCTCAAACGCCGTTCGAATGGCGCGGCGGTCCGACGAGGAAAGCGCTTTGGTCGACCGTTTTGACACGTCAGCAGCACCCTGGCCGTACACTGCTGACGTGTCGTCGTTCGGACTGCCGTCGTCGTCGTCGTTGTCGTCGTCAGCAGCGCTGCTGAGATTGTTGTCGTTGCTCTTGGCGTACGGTTCAGGCTCCACTACTACTGGGCTGTTTTGGAAGTCGTGAGACGCCAACAAGAGCAAGAAACGGTGGAGCCCATGGAACGCAGTTGAGGGCACGCCATCCGGATAGCCCAAGCCTCCGCTACTGCCGCCGTAGCTTCCTCCTGCGGCGGCGAGGCGCTGGTTCACTTTTTTGCCCGCCGCGGCAGTTCCAGGCACAGCAAAAGCCCCGCCCCAAGCACCCGTAGACGAATACTGCCCGTCTCCCCCTGAACCGCCGCCACTGCCAGTGGTGGTGGCCGAGGTTGCAACAGCAGCCGTCGTGGCTTCGCCACGGCCGTACCAAAAGGCGTGCGCGACCAAGAGCTCGACAGCAGCCACTGGGATTTGGTGCGCCAAACGGTGCGAGGCGAGCCAGCGGTGGGCGAGGCGCACCGAAGCACTGTAAGCCCGGTGCCGCATCGCGCAGCCGTGGACCTTTGCGAGATTGTGCCATTCAAACAACGAAAAGGAAGAGATCAGAAGAAGAAGAAGAAAGAAAAGAGCATGGCAATTGCGAAGAACAGGAACGTAGATAAATATAACGACCATATAACATGCGAAACGAAACATGACCACAAACAATGCAAAAACACGACATTTACCAACGAATGGTGGCGCGGCAGCACCCAGGTTGCCACGTGCTCACGCCACCGCTCCGCTACGGGGGCAATGCTGCCCCAAGTGGCCGCCAACCTTTGCTCTCTTGGAGACGGCAAGGCTTGCCCTCTGGCGGCGGCCCATGCAGCATGGGGGGTCAAATCCCCGTAGCCACAAGCTGTGAGGTCCGCAAAGACATGTCCTTTTTGTTCGACGATTTGCTTTCCCATGCCAACACCACCACCGCCACCGCCGCCGCCGCCGGCGACGACCGCTTTTCCTCCCTTTCCTTTGCGACCATTCCTGCCACTGCTTTTGCTACTGCTGCTGCCACCGCCGCTTTTCTCTTTCGACGCCAGCTGTGCGGCCTGCGCTGCCCCCATGGTGTACGGATGGAACGGAATCAAACTCACTTCCAAGTCCACTGCTAGCCGTAAGCGAAACACAAAGCCGTTGAGAATGACGTCGGCATAGGCCTCGTATGGGAAACACTCCACTTTGAGAGCACTGTCCTCTCCTTCGCCATGTTGCAAGTCGCGCTTCTGTTTCTTCTTGGTGCTGTGCTTGTTGTTTGAAGTTGACGAGGAAGCAGCAGCGGCGGCAGGCCCCCCTTTATTGCCGGGTGCGTACTCGCCTAGCGCGCGGCAAATTTGCACCAAAAACGCGGTTTTTGCGGCCCGGAGTGCTCTCAAATCGTTGGGCCACGCACTGCTTCGCTCCAGCTTCACGACCACCTTCGAAGATACGAAAAATGGACGAAGAGGACATTTTAGCTGTTTTGTTCTTTCAATGTAAGGAATTAGAAAGTCGCACGGAAGAAATATATTCAAATGATATGCTCAAAACAGTATAAACAAGACAACAATTCATAAATCAAGAGGTGGTAAAGTATGAAACGAGTACCTCGAGAGGTTCCACCAGTTTGGAGCCCAAATAACCCGTAGGTATCGGCGGCAGCAACGAGGTGTACCGTAAACAAGGGTCGACGGGGTGCAACGCTTCGACTTTCAGGGGCAACACGGCGGAGAGGCCGCCCCTAATATGATAAGAAAGAATATAAAAACAGACAAGAAAGACAACGAGACGTCAAATAAATGGCGCGAGCTCAGAATTAATGTAAGGATGAAGAAGGATTCTTGTCGTCTAAGCATCACAATAGAAGAGACACAGCTGCAATTAACTTTTTTTCTTTTGTTCAAAGTGGGAATCAGAAGTGCGTCAACCCCAAGCGTAACAAGGAGGGGGCTGGGGTTATCATCCATGGGACAACGAGAGTACAAACACGCGCATCGCTGCGTGTGAATGCACCTGCTGCCACTAGGGATGGAGGGACACGCTCATCATTTAAAGAAAACCAGGTAGGTTTTCTACACAGTGGGCAGTTTCATGTCATGCCCAGGACAGAAAAGGAAATAAACACATTTTCATTCTATCTCCATACATGTTCATGTTAAAATAATCCAAATTTATCCGACAAAGTAAGGATAGGTTTTAGAGACAAACAAAGACAGAAGATCTCTCAAATCAAGTGAATGTGTGTTATTATGATATAATCTAGCATCATCATCATGCTCACCCGCGGCGAGCGTACAGCGGTCGCCCGGTGACAGCGTCGTTGACCATAGCTTTGGCAGCGCCGGACACCACCTTGAGCCTCGAGTCCAAATCTTGCAAAGATGACAACGCCGAGCGCACGGAAGCCAAGTAGTCGCCACCGCCCTAATAGAATAGAAATAAAACACAAGGGAGCAGAATACAAATCAATAGCATAGGTGAGGGGCAAGAGAAAAAGGGGGAAATAAAGGCAGGCAATAAAACGCGAGAGATAATTTGCGGCATAGTGAGCATGTGCAAATTGATGTGAGTGTGTTTTTTCTACATGGTCATCATAAATGAACGACGAGTTCGTTTGTGGAAGAATTGAAATCCGCGCGTCCTGACTTCGACTAACAGGAACGCCGCGGTTGAATTGGTTCTCCGCTGGTGCCCGCAGGGAACTACTCCTTTGGTGCACCACCCCCAAAGAGGGGGACTTAGTATGGCAGCCGGTTTTTCCCCACCGGCCGTGGATGAAGAGCGACCCGGCGGGGATATTTTGTCAACTGCGTGTTTTGGTGTTCATTGTGTGCTTGTTCATCGCGTGCGTGTTCGTGTTTTTGTGCGCTCATTCAGAGTTATGTGTGCTCATATGCTTTGTGTGCTCATCCGCTTTGTGTGCTCATTCAGTGAATATGTGAAGTACGCGTGCGTGCGTGTGCATATGCAAGAAAGAGGCTTATGAGTCAGTGTTCTCACCGGTGCTCCATCAGTGCCCAAAAGCACATCTTCCAGCTGCGACCCCACGAAATGCACTAACCCGCTTCGAGGAGAAGACGAAGAAGATGCAGTCGAGAATGGAGATGGCGAAGGAGCGCGTAAGGCAAACGATGGAGAGTGCCGGTCCAGCGTAAACTTCACAATGGCTTCCACTACCCCGGAGGCAGACTTTTGACTGCCGCTGTTGGAGGCAGCCTCTTGCCAAATCACCTGAAACAAAGAAAGAAAAAGCAAAGACAGACAGCACGGTGAAAAACAACGCACAAAGAATTTTTCACGAAGAGTTATTTTCATTAAGATAAGGAGCGACAACTGCATGCACTGCCATAATGTTCTTCTCTTCTTGTCTTACCGCCTCCACAATGGCGCCGTCTTTGAACCGCCGCAGCTCCGCGCGCTCTCCCCAAAAGTGGCGGAAAGCGGGAGCGGCAATGGGGTCATCCGCAGGAGGCCCCCGGTCGACCATCCTCGTGGCTTGGCTTGCGTCCAAATCTAAGCCCAAGACGACCACCCCGCTGAAGCCACTGTTGCTGCTGCTCATACGACTGCCGCTGCTATTGTCTGAACCAAAGATGGAAGCATCACCGAGGCGCCAAGACGGTGCCGTAGTAGTGTTGCCCATCGCTGAAGCTCCTCCTTCTCCTGCTGCTGCTCTTCCTGCCGCGGCTGCTCCAGCTTCTGCTTTTACACCACCGCCACAAGCACCCCCTGTAGCCCTAGTGACCCAGTGTTCGTGGCAGCGAGCGACGCACAAGGTGTGGCGGTCTCCGAGGGCTTTTCCCAACAGCCGCGGCAGGGCTCGGCTCAGCCACTGGCCCGGCGGCAAGTCTAAAGTGGCGCACAACTCTCTGTCTAAAGCGCTGTCTGCAACTTTGCCCTTTTTCTTTGACCCCTCGGACTTTTTCTTGCTGTTTTTGTCTTTGCCACTACCGGCGCCAGCACCGCCAGGACCACCGAGAAAAGTGTTCAAAACTTCATTTCCCGGGGACACGAAGGGCACGGCGACGTAAGCATCGTGCCTTGCCACAAAAGGGGTGCGCTTCAGAAACACGGCTTCGAAAGCATCGGTCGCACTTTCCGCGCCGCCTCGGTCGGAAGCCTGTGTGAGTGCGTGAACAAGAATTAAAAAAAAAACAGAGGGGGAAAAGTCAAGAACCAACAACAAATAACAAGGGCAACAGAAAACAAGGAAGACGCAATCAACGCAACACACGCATGTCTAGGAAAATAGGAGACTTCGCTCATCTGCAAAGGAAATGAAAATCGGCTGTTCTCTAATATCACAACCAACCAACGCGCATAATCAAGACTTCATGTTATCACCTGCAGCCAGGCTACCGACGCGGCTGCCTCTCGTGCCATTTCCGCGGCGCCGCTGCCACTCACCGAGCTCAGCCAATTCAATCGGGTTACAGGGTCTACTAGGGACACCTCAAAATGCGCGCTGTAAGTCGCCAATTCTTCGGGTGAAATGGGCACACCAGCAGGGAAGCCCCAAGCGTTCAGTTTCTGTTTCTTTTCCTTCCGTTGGCCCTTGCTGCTGTCTCCTCTTCTGTCGTCATCGTCCTCATCATCCTCGCCATCGTCGTCGTCATCCTCGTCGTCTTCGTCGTCCATGGGCGGGAAGGCAAGAGGCCCGTTTCGAGTCAGGCCTGAGGAAGCTAGAAAATGAAGCAAGAGCGTGAAGCACTGTAAACTGCCCATCCGAGGGCCGATCGTCTTTTTGGCCCGAAACAAGTACAGCAGCACCTGTTGTTAATAGATGAGAGGCAATGAAAGACAGAGGAGAAAAAATCAGTCAAGAAACATGAGGAAATTGCATTGATAAAGGAGGAGAATAAGCTTGATTTGTCTCATTACAGCATCTCAAAACAGTCACATCAGATTTTACCCTACTGAATGGTGGAATATCGACACGATGAGCTCTGCCGCATTTTGCGGCAAGAAACTCGTTACATATTAGTCATTCAGTTTTACGTAAAGGTTTTCGTCACGCGTGTCTTTTGTTTATGTGTTCGTGCGTACTGTTGACAGTTCACAGCACTACTAAGTTACAACAGCTACCTGTAGCATTCAAAGTTACACACTCTCTTGTCTCTCTCCATCTATTTCAGCCGCTGGAAGTAAACATGGCCCTAACCAAGAGCCTCAATGTACTCACCGCGTCTAGTTGCTCTCCGTCCAGTGCGTCGTAGCCCAGTCCTCCGCCCTGGTGCCGCGCGGCCAGCCAACACCGCGCCAGCACCATCGCGCCGCGCAGGCCCGGGCAACCCCCTTCACTACTACAATCAAGAGATGAGGAAGACGAAGAAGAAGGACGGCTCAGCGCTGCGTGCAAGAGTTTAGTGCGCCGTTGAGCGCAGGCAAGGTCTTCAAGCACCTGGCATTTACGGTGAAAATGATAGACCCGCACGCGCATACACACACCGAACCAAAGAGAAGGTCCGACCGAAGGCGAAGAATCACGTTAGACTAAGGAACAAATGAAACGCATTAAAAAAAACATCACATGATGGAATCAGCCAAGTGGTTGTCTTCAGGTAAAAAATGGTAAGCGATCTGGTTTGTCCTCATTGGAAAACATCAGAATGATTAGAGGTTTTATCATCTCGAGACAACACACATGTAAACATTCATGATTATAAATTTGTTTGAAGGAAGCAAGCGATAACGAGAAGGAGCATCAAGATATTTTGTCTTCAGGTAAAAATGGTAAGCGATCTGGTTTGTCCTCATTGGAAAACATCAGAATGATTAGAGGTTTTATCATCGCGAGACAAACATCGTGAATGAAATAAAAAGGAACGAAAAACTCTCATGGTAAGTGTCAGAACAGAAAAAAAAAGGTCAGTCATCACGTACCAAAGAGTTGTAGTGCGGTGTTGCTGGCATGCCCAGAGAAGCATCTTCAGCTACGGCAGCTGCCCGCGCTGCAGCTGCGGCGGCCTTCTTGGATTTCTCGTCCCTGTTGCTGCTGCTGCTGCCGCTACCATCATCACTCATCCTAGCACTGCTGTTGCCAGCAGACGCTTGGCGAGCTTGTTCCATCAGCGCAGCCTTCGCGGCCGCGGGCACCGCAGGATCCACCGGCCAATAGCGCCGCAAATTGCTCCGCCCTGGCTGCAGCCGCGCCGCCACCAACGAGTTCGGCGCCAAGCACACGCCCAGCCGCACCACGAAGCGCCGCCCCGCGAGTTGGCACGGGCGCAGGAGCAAGCTGCATTTGCGGGCGTCGCCGCCTCGAGGAGCGGTGAACCGCACGCCTTCGACCCCACCTCTCAACAGGGGAGGGCATGCGCTTGCCTTTGAGGAGCTGTCCTCGCGCTTTGGAGCGCCCTTTTTGGTCTTCTTGGCGCCTGATGATGGGTCTGCAGCATGTGCTGCGGCAGCGGCTGCTTGGCCGCGCACTAAGTAATTGGCGATGACCGCCAAGTACAAGTGCCGCTTGTCCAAGTATCGAGCATTCACGTGGTCGCGAGGCCTGTGGAGCGCACACAAACACAAATGCTCAGTTGAAAGTGTTGTGAGATCTACATGTTCTTTTTTTGGCAGATCAAGAGGAAGAATCGGGACAATTTTCATGTTTTGAAAAGAATCTCACTCACGAGGAAGATAAAAGAAAGCAGTTTGAACTTTGCTCACCCTAAGCATTCTTCCGGCATGGTCACCAGCACATCTACGGCCATGGTCCCGGTAACCGGCGATTTCCGCACGGTGCGCAGCATGAAGTCTCCCACCACATCCACCTTGGCTGGTGCGTGGAACGCCAGCGATGGCGCGGGCTCTGGCGTAGCTATCGGTACAGAAGCCGCAGAGGAGGAAGCAGCAGCTACAAAACGCGCGTGTTGAATCGCCGCGCGGCCGTGATTGGAGAGGGGTAAACCGGGGCAGGCGCGGCAGGCATCTTCGCCACTGATGTTCGCTTTTGGCAGCCCCAACAGCCACGACCGCAAGCCAAAGAGCCATGCTGTTAAGGCTTCCTGCTCCGCGCGCTGAGCCTTGGTGGCGCGCCGCAAGGCTTCTGCAGACGACGACGAATCGCTTCGCTTGCCGCTGCCACCACCACCAGCGCCGATGCCGTCATCGTCGTTGCCGTTTTCGTCGTCGTCGTCACCGCCGCCGAGGCCCCCGCGAGACGCGTGCAGATCGTCTTCGTGCGGTAAGGCCACTGCTTCCTGGAGCAAGGCTTGGGCTTGGAGCACCAGTAAGTTGGAGCGTAGGAGGTCGCCTGCAGACCGGAGCGCGCGCTGTTCCCCCATGGTAGGCACGTCGAACTTGGAGGGTTTCGAGCGTCCGCCCTCTGCCGCTCCTGATTGTTGTTCCTTTTGTGCTCGTGCAGCTGCCAACGATGCCGACAGGGAATTCGAGTGCTCATTACTGCCGCCGTCTTCCTCTTCTTCTTCCTCTTCATCCTCGTCTTCGTCATCCTCGTCGGCCTCTTCGTCGTCCTCCTCCTCGTCGTCATCGCCGTCGTCAAGGTCTTCTTCGTCATCTTCATCTGCACCGATTCTGCTGCCAGGGTCGCTGCGAGTAACAAAGCCTCCTTCACCGTCACTTTCTTCATCTAAATCGTCTTCATTGTCTACTTCCACGACCATCATGGACCGTAGCTCGTCATCCGCAGTGTGACCGGTGACACCACTGGAGGACCCGCCATCGCCGTCTTCATCGTCATTGTGAGCACCTCCAGTGGCACGTTTGGAGGAGCGCCGCCGCTTGCCCATTTCAGTTACCTATAATGTCGCGGAATTCCAGGTGATATCAAATGTCCACGCACACATTGATCTCAGTTGAAAGAGTAACTTTAAAGAAAGCAAATCTCTCACGAGCGATCAGTTATGGGTAGTCCAGAGATAAGCCCTTAAAAGCTTGGACCTTAACTAGGGCATTTAATATATATATACATACTTTACAACTTCCACCAAAGAGCAGGCAACAGTTTGAAGCACAACAGCACAAGCACCACAAAAGGGCGAACCTGAGATGAGCTTTCAGCGAGAACCGTGCGAAATCTGCACACCTGCCGACCTGCCGGCCGTGTAGTGAACTCTCGTGTGGCAATCAGCGAGTGTTATATATGTTATCCCCAAAAATATATTAGCGAAAGCAGACGAAAGTACAGAATATTTTCAAAGATTTCGCCTCCTTGATAAACTTCTCGATAGATTGGACGTATTTGCGCGCCCACCCTCCCAATGGAACAATGGAAGCTCTTGCCAACATAAAAAGTATTTTATTTCTGCTCCTCCGACGTCCGAGTCGACGGCAGTAGCTCCATCATGCGTACCAGTGCGCTTGTTAGTACCCCAATACCCAATGCGAACCCTAGTGCAGAAGTGCTAGTGCTAAATTAGATCCGCAGTCGAAGACCCCAATTTTTAGATAGCTTAGCCGACTCTTGATCCTCGAAGACCCCAAGGTAGTTCGAGGAGATGTGGTGTCAAATTAACCAGGCAACAACGAACGAGAAATTTCAGTGATTGCGAACGTGAGCGTTTCTTAACTGCGCAGCAGGCTCTGACAAACATTGCTTGTACATACTGACTTGCAGAGCATGTGGACAAGGCTATCCGGCTATACGTAACTCAACATTTTGTTTTTGTGGCAAGAACCTAATTTTGTCACTTCAGAATTTCGATTAAGTGAACGCACCGCAAAACTCGTCAGCGCAAGATCAAAAGAAATCTTCTTCCCTTTGCTCAGCGTAAAATAGATCATACATAACGACAATCGCGAACGATGATGCACAAACTATCCATACTATTGGGATTCGCGGGAGTCTTGAAAGTAACGGATGCATCGAATTACGGCTTGTCCCGACATGACGAAAAGAAGGGACGGGTGCACGCAACCTCAAATGTTCTAGACCGGGGGCTTCGACGTCCGAAGCTATCTATGCGCGTCGAGGCCACCGCTGTGCTGGATTGGGCGCTACAACCACGGAAGCACTCGGCCACCACTGATCCTCGCTACCCCACTACAGCCGTATCTGGTATCGAGAACGCGCATCCACCACTTCCTGCTGAGGAGCGTGATACGCTAAGAGCCCTTTACCATAGCTTACGTGGGCCTGAATGGCATATCAAGGACGGGTGGATGGGTGCCTCTGATCCATGTGGCAGCGGTGACACTATTCCTGATCAATGGTATGGAGTGGAATGTACAGCGTTTGAGAAAAGCTCCTTGGAGAACTCTTCATTGCATGTGACGGGGCTTGAATTGCCCCACAATCATCTGGTAGGCAAGCTGCCACCGCTTGGCAGCCTCCAGCATTTGCTCCACTTGGACTTCTCTAACCCGAGCTCTCTAGAGGTCCTCTCCGGCTATGGCAACGTTGTAGGTGGAACCCTCGATTCGCTCTGTGGTTTGGGTAACCTCAATACAGTGCTGCTTGCCTACAATAATATTACTGGATCTATCCCTGGCTGCATTCAGAGCTTGGTCAACGCGTCAGTCCTGGAGCTTAACTTCAATTATGTTGAGGGCACTACACCCGATGGACTTTGTCAATTACTCAACCTCGAAGAGTTACACCTGCGCAGTAACCACCTCCAAGGTACGGTGCCAGCGTGCTTTGGCAATGCCTTGAAGGAACTTCGGGTATTGGACTACAGCAATCTCAATGCAGACGACAGCGTTGGAAAACAGTTGCTCTCAGGAACCCTACCAGCGTCGCTTTGCGAATTGGAGCACCTCGAAAAATTGCAACTGCAAGCAACACAAGGACTAAACGGTACAATTCCCGACTGTTTGGGTACCAAACAGCCCCACCTCCATGAATTGTCTATGGAAATCAATCAATTTTATGGCTCGCTGCCGGCCTCTCTTTGCCAAGCGAGCGCGCTCGTGTACCTGATTATGTTTGAGAATGCCCTGACAGGAACCGTTCCAAGTTGCTTGGGTAGCCTCGACCAGCTCACCGACATCGAACTAAGTATCAATCAGTTCCATGGTTCAATTCCTGAGGAGCTGTGCGAAGCAAGCGCGCTTGAGTACTTAATCCTGGAGGATATTGCCCTTACAGGGACCCTCCCCAGTTGTCTTGGGAGCCTTGACCAGCTCACGTGGTTGGTTCTTGATAGCAACCAAATCACAGGTTCGATGCCAGAGGAGCTCTGTCAAGCGAGCGCCCTCAAGCACCTGATCTTATCTGAAAATTTCCTGACGGGGACCATCCCAAGTTGCTTTGGGCGCCTCAGCGAGCTTACCGTGCTGGATCTGTCTATCAACCCATTTCACGGTCCAGTGCCCTTTGAGCTTTGCCAAGCAAGCGCGCTTGAAGACCTTTTCTTGGTTGACGACGCACTGACGGGGACTATTCCAAACTGTCTGGCCACAAGCTTTCCGTTATTAGAAGCCATGCTTTTGCACAACAATGACTTTTCGGGTGCGGTGCCATCTGAGTGGGCGTTACCATCCCTCATCAGCATTATGCTGTCGAATAACCGTAAGCTCAGCGGATCATTGCCAAGCAGCCTATTTCTCCAGGAATTCGAACCAAGTGCAACTACAAACATTAGTACTAATAGCCCCAATATTAATTTGCGTTCAGTGGTCATTGAAGGTACATCAGTCGAAGGAACCCTGCCAGCGGCCTTGTGCTCGGCATCAAAAATGGAAACCCTTGCGCTTAGTGGCAATGAAATCACCGGCAGCTTGCCTGGTTGCATTGTGTCCTTACAAAAACTCCAGACGTTGCGAATATCTAGTAACCACCTCACGGGTACACTCCCAAGAGCCATCAACAATTTGACGTCGCTTTCTGTGCTTGACTTGAGCGCTAATCAGATCGAAGGCCGCCTTCCTGCAGAGTTAGGCGACATTTCATCGAAACTGGGCACGATGCAGTTACAGCTAAATCGCCTATCGTGCGACTTGCCATCCTCGGTGCTGGATTGGCAAGCGTCGAGTGCAAACGTTTCCTTCAACTTGCTTGACGGCAATCTCTTTGGCTGTGGCGCAAAGACTTCCGGCGCATTTTTCACCTTGTCAATCCAGGGTGCAGCAGGGCTTCGCAACGCCAATGAGCAAGCATTTGATGCCTACAGTTGCGGAAACTCGAACTACGTGCTTCCTGTGGTTACTATCGCTGCCTTGGCTGTGCCCATAATCGTTGGGCTTATTTTCATGTTTTGCCGTGGTTGGCTTGCACTGCAATGGCGTGTTACTCTCGATTGCATGAGGATCACATCGACACCTTCAAACGAGCTTGATCATGCTGACCGACAAATCAGGGTGCTGGCGCTTGGAGTGATGGCGGCTGCTTCAGTAGCAAGCAGCGTGACGCTTTCGTTGAGTTTGCATGTAGCGAAGTCTGCATTTGAGTGTGAGTTTATGGCTGCGCCAACCTTGGCCAACAAGCGCGAGAGCAACATTCGCATGCTGAGCATAGGCGTCGGCGCTGCAGGATGCATGGGGCTTGTGTTGGGCCTCACCCCTTGGTGGCACTGCCTCGTGAATAAATGTAGAAGCTGCACTACTGACGACACTGACGCTTTTGCAGAAAATGAGCCCTTGTCCTCGCTTGAGGAAGACACTGTGGGGTGGAGTTTCAACGCGGAACGCATTGCTGAAGCAGCCCTTCAGAAGCCGGTTGAGACTTACGTGAAGCGAGTATCAGGATGCTGAAAGTAGTTGTGCTGCTTTCAACACTCGTGGTCTTCACCATTGGCCCCAACGTTGGATATGTCTTGGTGGTGCTTAGCGAGCTTACCCAGCAGCAAAAGGTGGCGAGCACTATAGCCGTTACTCTGGCAAAAACATTAATTGGGACGTTGCTGGTCCCTAGGGTAGCCAGAAAAGCTGTTGACTTGCTGGTGCTTAGCGGTGCCCTGATTTGTGTTCGATTTCGCTTACGCACCACTATTGCTGCTGCGCTCTCTGCTACGACAATGATCGTACTTCCAGTAATGATTGTGCTCTTAACGGACAAGCGATGCCTCTACTACACGTTAAAGCCGCAGCCCGCTGTTGATACGGCTGTGCCGTATTCTTACTGTTCGGCCACCAACTTTGAGACAGGCCTCTGCGTTGAATTTGCCACTATGGAAGTCACGAGCACGTATATGCCACGCGTTGCTTACGACAGCGAGGCGTGTGTTTCGGCAGTTCTTTCGGTGTACGGGCCTGTCTTTCTCGGCGTCGCGCTTCTAACTGCTACGCTTCCTGCCGGTATAGAAACGATCATCGTCCCAAAGCTGGCGCCGTGGTGCTATCGGAACGCCAAATCGTCTCCAATGGCGCGTTCATGCCTAGCATTTCTCCTGGCAATAACATGGAACGTGTGGCCCTCACTCGTAGAGGCCGGCGTGTTACGTACCGAGTTTCCCCTAGGCGCAGCCAAACTCGATTACTTGGCTCAGCGCGTCGTAGAGCGGGCCTTTGTGCAAGTGATAGCGACCCTGCTCGAAGCGCTGACTTTTGGCATTGCAGTGCCTCTAGTGGGCAGCGCCTGCGCTGTAGCGGCTTTTGTGCAACTCTTGCACCATCGACATGTGCTTGGCCAGATTGTCAGTCTCGGACTCCTAGAGCAGCCAGCTGTGGTCGCAAATCTCGCGGGTTGCACGGAAATCCCTTTAGGCTGTGCGCTAGTTTTGGTGGTGACAGTGATGCTGGTGTGGATTAGCGTTGCCGTTGGCTACCTCGAACCATCGGTGATAGGAGTTATGCTGTCAATTGGGCCGATCGTGGGATTATCAGTTTGTGGTGGTGCCGCATGGTGGCGATGTTATCGCACCAAAGCACGACGACACTACGACCGAGTGCAAAGCACTGCCCCCTCCGATACAACACGGAGTATGCTTATGGAACCTCTAATTTCCGAAGAATAATTTCCGAAGGGCCAAGACAATTGAATTTATGAAAATTCGTGTGTGATGGATAATACGGCAAAACCTGCTTGGTGATTTATATCTCACGGGGAGGGGAGGAATTACAGGTGGGCGCGGCAAATGCATGTTATCGAGTAAGATATATGGATTGATATTGCTCCCATGGCTAGAATGGCCATGGCCGTCGATGGCTCATGAACGAAGGGCATATGCCACTCCAGGGCCGAATAGACAGGAAACTTGGCCAGCAAGGCCCTTAGGTGCTTTTACGGCGGCCATCGAGATTTTTTACGTAATTTCGACGAAGTTTCGTTTACCGAAATCCTCTAAACGCCTAGAACTAAAAAAGAGCCATGTGCATCCGAAAT
>Ga0307982_1001402_pt1 | contig 19625 bp, 13 predicted proteins | sample OrgLakmetagen989_FD_201847 | JGI IMG/M metagenome (GOLD analysis project Ga0307982, IMG submission 201847) | Saline water microbial communities from Organic Lake, Antarctica - #989 | ecosystem: Environmental > Aquatic > Non-marine Saline and Alkaline > Saline | place: Antarctica: Organic Lake... | reverse complement strand
TTCTCTGCCCCCCCCCCCCGTCTGAGGGCAGGTACGCCGATGCTGTCCGCACCGTGCGCTCGTGTCCCTGTCGGGCTCCCTGGTGCTGCAACCAGTCGGCACGGGTGGATGCAATCGCTGATGACTTGGCTGCACTGCTGGCCAGCACAGCGGAGCGGAGGGCCTCCTCTGAGCCCAGCACTTCACGGAGGCGGTTCTGTAGCACGGCCTTAGGCACGTGCAGCATGCCCACCTTGGTGCTGCTGGGCTGGATGACCACAGTGGGCTCTGGTCCAGAAGGGTCCAGCCATTCACCCCCCACTTTGCTGAAGGTGAGCTCCTCTTGGCTGCTGGCGCCCCCCCTGGTTGCGGCTGCCTCGGCCTCAGCTGTGATGGCAGAGAAGGCCCCACGGAGGGGCTTGGCACCCAGGGGACGGGCATAGGAAACACGGGCCCCACCAGTGCCGCCTCTGCGTGTGGTGCGTTGTGCAGCCCCCAGAGCCTGGGTGGTGCTGGATGAAGGAGCCACATCCCAGGCAACGCCATATGGCCGCACTGCGTCAGTGAACTGCACTGTGTCGCTGGTCAGTGCCGACTGAGAAACACTCCATGTAGAATAATCGTTCCAACTGATAAAGCCATCTGTGTTGCCGTCTATTTCAACAAACAGCTGCCGAAGGCGCAGCTCCATTTGCTCGGCACTGAGGCCTGTGACCTGAGCAACGGTAGACTCATGCACAGCAGCAGTGACAGCTTCCGCTTCAGATGGTTCAGACACAAAGGAAGGCACGCGTGGGGGGCGCCTAAATGATATGGAGTCCATGCCTTTCAGCAATTCCATGATGAGGTCAACAAATGCATCCTGCAGTCGCCAGCATGAAATCGGTCACACCGCGACAGTGTGGATGGCTTACCTCTGTGAGAGAGCCTGACTGCTTGTCGAACGCCGCCTTGAGTTGAGTGAGTTTTGTGTCGTAAATGTTGACCACTATGCTTGCAACCTGAGCGTCATACCACTTCAAACTCGCATACAGCTCAGTTCTGCAGGTTGTTAGTGCGTGCTGAGCAGAAACTGCATCGACCCAAGCTTACGCACCTAGGGGATGAGGCATGACCACCTCCGTCAATAGACACAAGACTATGCGACTGCTCCATACAAATTGTACCGCTTCGCCGCGCAATTTATGTACAGCACTTCCCTGTGCCGCGACAGCAAGGCAAGCGCGGCCCTGCGAAAAATCCGCAAGAAAGCTAGGCAGACGGAGCTCCCTTCTGGTGCTACGAAGAATCACGCTCTCAACTATATGCTCCTTGCAACTCGATTTCACGCAGGCTTTCAAGCTCACTGCAAGTACTGAAGTATGAGAGTAATCATTCAAATCCCCGCAGCTCAAATGTGCTGAAGGGGGGAGGTGCTGCCGCATGACAAGCCCCCAAGCAGCGCCCACATTGCAGGAATGGCCAGACAAGTGCGGATGCCCCCCAACGACACCACTGCACCTGACACAAGCTCAGGCAAATCCTCTGGTAGTGCAGGTTTCCTGCATTTGATCCGGGCATGTGCATGGGGGCAGTGAGCTGCCTTTAGTCCAGCCTGGGCAAGCCACTGCAGGCCACGCCCTCTACGATCTTGACGTCAGCAGTGCAGCATGTGCTGAATCATGCAGCCCCACACAGATATGCAGATTACAGCGCCCAGCTTGACGGCTACTTGCGGGACACGGGGGGCAAGCGCAGCTTTGGGGACCCCGGTTCAGGAAGGGGAGGCACAGCCTGCCACCCCCATCATGTGCGGCAGCGACAGCCGTTCCGTGCTCTCATCTGCACCGCTTCAGCATACTTCGCGTCATGTTGAGATGCTAAAATGGTGTGAATTACAGCTCAGACTGTTGTCTGAAGCATCCGCAAGCCAAGCCTCCACCTGGGCCAGGGGCACTGCTGGTCCTACACACAGCAAATCACGAGAAACCCACCCTTTGTACATACAACAACATGCTTAAACATCGGCCCCTGCAGCAGCGGCACCGCCAGTTTCCTCATTGAGCAGCGCTGAGATCTCGCCTGCAGTCTGCTGGAGCAGATCGGGGTCAGACGCTGCTGCGGCGCCCTTCACCCCGCTGATCATACGCTTGAATGTGTTGGCAGCCACCACCCGCAGGACTGCCTGTCGGAAGCGCTTGCGCACTTGGATCTTCTTGATGCCCTCAGCTGCGCCCGAGAGGACACTCTCACTGGCCTTGTTCACCACCCACGGGTGCTGCAGCACCTCTGCAGCAGACAGCCGTGCTGCAGGGTCCACGACCAGCAGACCATCGATGAGGCTCCTGGCTCCAGCAGACACGTCGTCCCAGTATGGGGAGGGGTAGTCGAAGTTGCCTGACTTGATTTGGGCAAACAGCTCTGCGTTGTTCTCGTCGTAGAATGGTGGAAACCCGCACAGAAGAATGTACAAAATGACACCAAGTGACCACATGTCACACTTCTCGTCGTACGGTGTGCCACACAAGATCTCAGGGGCGACATACCCGGGAGTGCCGCAGGCTGTAGCCATCATGTCGGCCTCAGACACCAGCTTGGCAAGGCCAAAGTCGGCAATCTTAATGGTAGCATCATCAGCTTCAGACTCGTACAACAGATTTTCAGGCTTCAGGTCGCGATGAACGATTCCCTGGGAGTGGCAGTACACGAGGGCTTCAGCCAACTTCTCCATCACTCGACGAGCTTCCTCTTCGCTGTACTTCTCCTTTTCGACGATGCGGTCGAAGAGTTCCCCGCCAGTCATCAGCTCCATAACCATATAAAAGGTCTTGGCGCAATCGAAAACTTGGCGCATGCGCACGATATTGGGGTGGTCCACGCGCTCCAAGATAGCAACCTCCACTTGTAAAGCCGCTTCATCGTCCTTCGTGAGTTTCATCTGTAGCACACAATACTGATATAGGAATTTAGCAACACCAAGGTGGGCATGGTACCTTATCGATGATTTTCACAGCCCAATCTGTCTTCTCCTCCTTGTCAGTGACACGCTTTACCTGCACTCAGTCGTTCGTGAGCAACATGCCCACACGGGTGAAGCATTCCCACGCACGGTTGCAAAGTTGCCCTGACCAAGCTTTTCTCCAAGCGTGTAATGCTTATGGAGTTCATCCTTGACAAAGAATGATCTGAGGTATTTAGCCATGGCGCTGCTTTGCTAAAGGCAGCTTGGCTTGGTTTTGCAGAGAGGACGTGCGGAACTCAGCTTTTGTCACGCAGACGAAGTTCTCGTACAAAGCTTCGCTGCAGCAAGACGATGGCATGGATTGTTTTTAGGAGTTGTTGGATGGTCGAATTTCTCATATCAACAGATTCGTCTGGCAGCAAACGCGCCGGTAGACGCAGCTGCTTTGGGGGGTGAGCGCAGCATTACTGCAGGCCCCACAGGTGCAGCAAGCAGGACCCACCCACCAGAGTTCACCCCAGCTGGTCAAAGCAACCCCCAAAGCACCTGTCTGTGCCACCATTCCCATTTAAAAGCTACACCAAAAATAGCCGTCAAGCTTGCCGCTTGCATTGCCCTCCTGGGGGTGAGACTACGGAGGAACGATGCGAGGTTGCACGAGCAACCTGGCAGCACGGCAAGGTTCTCGAGCCATAAAGGCTCTAAACGTAGCGCCATTGCACTCAAGCCGAACATCAGCTTGTCAGTTGTGCCCCAATTTCCTCACTGAGACGGGTGGTTTGGGTTTGTGTAGCGGCGCCCGAAATCAACACGCGACCAGTTGCACTAACATGCTGCACCGTCAAATGCCCCCCGCGAGTAGAGCTTTGGAAAGCATGCAAGCTCTGCCCGTGCATGTGAAGCTGCTGCTCCCAAAGCGGCGCCAGCAAGCAGTGCGCGCTCCCTGTGACAGGGTCTTCATTCACACCTGCATTCGGCCCCCAGAATCGAGAGCGGAACTGCACATCCCCTGTTCCCTGTGCAGTGACGATAACGCCCCTCTTGGGGATTTTGGCAATTGCGCTGAAGTCCACAGCCGCAGCTGGCGGCAACGCATCAAACACGGCAGGCTCCACATGCACAATGCCATCCATGTTTCCGAAGTAGCAGCCAAGAGCAACGAAGCCATCCTGCCCAGTTGCAGCTTTCACATGCTGCACCCACTCCTGTGTCGTTTCCGGGGAGCATGCGGAGACGGGCTCAGCTGGGAAGTCAAGGGTGATCAAATCTGAGCTGCGGGACACAGAGACAGGGCCCAACGCCGTGACAAACTGAATGCGCGTTTGATCGCGAGGAACCACTTTGTTGGCCCACATGGCCGCCGCAGAGGCAAGCGTGGCATGTCCACACAGCGTGACTTCCGTGCCTGGGGTGAACCACCGCAGGGCCCACTGCCAGGGCTTGGCGGCACAGCGCTGCACAAACGCAGTCTCACTGAGGTTGTTCTCAATGGCTAACTTCTGCATGTACCCAGTGCGGCTGTCTGCAGCGTTGACAGCCTCGGGCAAGCAGCCTCTGCCAGGCAGAATGACGACTGCGGCAGGGTTGCCTTCGAATGCTTTGCGCGCGAAAGCATCTACAGTGTACTGCCTTAGTGCCCTATCCTCCCCACGGACATGCAGCTGCAAATCGTGCCACGTGTCTTCACCATGCTCCACGGGTGATGCCCCGTGACTGGTGAACCCACATCGCATGTACAGCCCGGTGTTGTGCTGCTTGGCAAGCAGTGCCACCCGTGTCACCTCTGGGTGCGCCACCAACACGCTCTGAAGGTACTCAGTGAGCATCCATGACGCAATTCCCATGCGTTGGTGGGTTTGTAGAGTCACAACTGAGTGCACGCACAGCACATGCCCACCTGCATCGTGCTCAGTCATGGTGTCCTCATCTGTGAACAATGCTGCTGCAAATTGGCAGGAACAAACGATTGCCAAATAACATACCTAAAGCATCTTTCTTGGTTGTTGTTCCGCAAATATAGCCCACAAGTGAATCATTTTGGTCAAGAGCAACATGAAAAAAGTCACCAGCATTTCGCATACGGAACTCCAGACCTTCTGCCGAGGCTGCTTCGTCTGCTGGATATAAGGCGGCTTCAACATCTTGCACCTGTTGCAAGTATTTTTCTGACATCGGCACCATGCACGTCCCCACCAGGGTGGGCTGCTGAGCTGCCATCACTACAGCTCAAGGAAATGTCGCGGAGGGTACCTGTTTGGAGGACACTCGTCATCTTTAGGATGGAAAGGGACACTGAATTGGGGTCAAGTCTGCAGCACTAATTCTTCAAGTATCATAGTACCGTTGCATCCCTGCTGTGCGATGTAGGGGCCCCAAAGCAACACCTGTTTGAATTATGCACAATCGGCTAGCTGCTCAATTGCTTCCTGCCGCAGCCGCTCGAGACGATGTTGTGACAGCATCGTCATATGTCCCCACGATGGGCATGCCTGGGAGCTGCATGACGGAGTGCAGCACCCGGTAGCTGGGAGATGCCAGCTGCTTGCCAAACGCGGTTCCAGCTACCACGTCAGAGATCAGTGAGGCGTCCAGGTCATTCAGCGTGTCTGCTGTCACAGCAGTGCCACCAACAGCGTATGAGTTCGCTTTGTGCTTGGGCATGAACTTGAAGCCCTCTGGAACCTTCCCCAGCAAGATCTCGCTCAACTTCACCCAGTCCTCTGCCTCAGAGCTGGCCATGAGGGTCTCCAGGTCGTTGCGGCCCACAAACACAGGGGGGCGGTCATTGATATGCTGGGGTAAGGTCTCTAGCAGGCCCACCGGCACATACCGCCAGGTGAAGGAGAGCCACTCCAGGAGGAATCGCCGGGTGCGCGCGATGCCGTGCTCGTCCCCCCCCCAGTGCTCAAGGCCGTACTGCACAAACGTCTTGAGGATGTCCAGGCGCTCTGTGGAGGATATGTCCCAGTCCCTGCGCTCCTTGATTTCAGTGGGCAGCCACGGCTTCATCAGCGCCCCCCGCGCCAGCATGTTGGTGCACACGCCCGTCTCAAGGCCTGCCTCCCAGTCCTGCCATGACATGACGTCACCATTGCCGATGATGGGCATCTTATGCAGGGCCGCTCCGCCAAGGTTCTCGTGCGCAGCAGCGGATGCTGAGCGGATGTAGTCCCAGTTTGCCGCGCGGGTGTACCGTTGCTCCTTGGAGCGCCCGTGGATGCCCACGGCGGAGATGACACCAGATTCACGAGCCAGCTGCACCAGCTTGTGCGCAATGGGCTTCTTGTCGTCGATGCCAATGCGCATTTTCAGGGTGAGGGGCACACTCATGACGTCTGTCATGGCTTTGATGATTTGGCGCACCTTGGTCTGCTTGCCCATCAGGGTGCTGCCCATGCCCTTGCGGCACACTAAATCAATGGGACAGCCCATGTTGATGTCCACAAAATCCACGCTGAGTTCGTTTTCCACAAGCTCTGCCAGTTGCCCCATGACCTCGGGCTGGGAGCCAGCGACCTGCAGCCCAAAGATCTTCTCGCAGGGGTGGCGCTTCACCAAAGCCCACTCGTTTGCGGAGCCCTTCAGCAGCTGATGGCTGAGCGCCATTTCGCCCACCGTCACGTCTGCACCAAAGTCCACCATGAGCCGACGCCAAGGCAGGTTGCCAACAGTTGTCAAGGGGGCAATGTAAATCTTCTTTGAGAAGTCAATCAGCTTGCGCTCCCGTGGAAGCTCACGTGCAGGCTTGTCTGTTGCAGAACCAGCAGCTTCCTCGGCTGCAGCGGCTGCAGCTGCCTTCCCGGCGTCCACAGCTGCGTCAGGCTTGCTCAGCTTTGAGGCACTGGATTTACCACTGCTCTCCTCGCGAGGCCGTTTGCCTCCATTGGCATGTTTGTCGGTCCACTTCTTGCTGTTTTCAGTTTTGAACGGGTAGGTATGCTTTCGAAGCTGCATTTTCAATTCTTGCGAGATGACGTTCAGTTCCACCCCTGCAGAAGAAAATGTCCCGAAACGCTGGCGAAACTTGCACGAATTGACAAACCTAGTCCCTTCTCTGGAAGTGCTGTCATCGCAGCGTTGGATGCCATGCCTGTAAAAGTGTGCATACTGTTTGCGCAGCTGTGTCTTTAGTAAACATACCCCGTTCTTCTAGCTTTCTTCGATTCTGCCCTTGTCCAAGGGATTTGTGATTTCCGGGAACCACCTTCGACCCAGTAACCTGGGCAACCCGTGCGGCCCTTGCTTCGCTGATTTGCTTTAAAATATCATTCGGAATCACGTAACTGAGCGCAGGAAAACATTTTCTCATGAGCAGTGTCAACTTGGGCAACCAAGCAAACTCACCCAGCTTTGATCGGACAGTGCCCAGGCTGGTGCCGCGCTGTCGCCTGTGGCGTTACGGAACCAGCTGCTGCCATTTTCCAATGCTTGAATACGCAAAGAGCTTTGACAAATCTGTTCAAATTTGCGCAAAAAATGCAGCGAATAGGGTGGGTTAGCAGACGTCCCAGACCTGGACGAATTTTCTTCTGCCGCGAGAGGGCCCCCTTCACCTCCCTCCCAATCTTGCAGCAGGTGTACAGCCTGGCTGGGTCACACCACATACGGCAGGTATATTAATTCCGATCTTCCAGAGAGCACTCAATGGCACAGCTTGGTTTTGGGCTGTGGGAAGAGACCCCCCAGCACAAGTCTGGGACTCCCGAGGCGGAGCATCTGGTACAAGCTCACCAACTGAATGCCAACGCGTTCGGTTTTCAATGCATTTGCCCCTCGCAGCGACTCGTGCCTCACTGACTGCCCGCGTCGCTTTCGTTGTATGGGGGGTCTCAAAGAAATGCAAGGGGGTACACTTGCACGCTGATTTGAGTGAGGTTTCCACCGTAAATCATACAAATATTGCTGTGTAGTGTTCGTTCGCAAATGCTGAAATATTCAGACGGCCTGATGCTTTGGCAGCGTCAGCTATTTGGTTCTGCTGCGCAGGGTTTGCTCATTTCAGGGTTGGTCTGAAGCTAGTCTGAAGACGCTTTCGATGGGAATTCCACGTGATCATGGACCGCGTATTCAATATTTTCAATCAGCATGCATACGGCATCAAGCGCCTGTTTGAGTTTTCGTGTGCAGCAGCGCACTCAATGACCCGGGCTGAGCTTATGAGACTTCTTCGCGCAAGCGGTGTGGTGCCCGTGAGTTATGATGAAGCGGTACCAGTGCAAATCTAGTCATCATTAAACATGCTCTTGTAGGATTTTATCCCCGTGGAAGCGGTAGAGGCTTGTTTTGAGGCAGCCACAGGCTCAGCTGTCCAGGGGTAAGCAATTTCCGCGACTTGTGAAGCCAGCTATTTTTGCATCAGCCTGGAGTACTGCAGGCAGCAGACAACACTCGATCTTCACGATTTTGTTGAATGTATATATCAGCTACTGGAAGTGGCGAAGGGCAATCAGGTAGGTTGTTTCCTGCCTTTTTTCATTGCACTGCCGTTAACAGTGACCTTTTCAGGCAAGTGCTGCTGGCAGCGCAGCACCTACTCCGATGGATGCAAAGACATTCTTGGGAATGCTGGACCATACCCACCAGTTCATTCATTTGGATCCAGCTTCAGATGAATTGGTTTCAAGGCAGCCTGCTTTGCTTCTGTCGCCCTCACCGGCTGAGGCTTTGGGAGCGTCCAAGGCGTCAAGCCTCTCCCTGTCTCCTGCCACAAGCGCATCTAACATGAGCTTTCAAACAGCAATGTCCCACACTCCAAGTCGAACGATGCCGACGGCGTATTTTTCATCAAGCACATCAGGTGCTGTTGCTGAAAGTTCTCCACTTGCTGTCGCTGGAAGCCACACCCCGCAGACCTTTGCTTCGCCAACTTCAATGCTCAGCGGCTCTATATCCAGTCCAGAGCATAGCATGCATGTTCCAGGGTCTGCGGGCTCCAGCTCCGTGGAATCTCCCGAGCCTGTGCCACATAGCATGCCAGCTGAATCCGTGAGCAGTCCTGCAGCGCATGCACAGCGAGCAAGCCCAGGCGTCCAAGCTGGGCATGCAAACGAGCATGATATAGAAGCTGGGGATGCTGACCTGTCTGCTGTTCCCAGGCAGATGTCCTCCGGCAGCTGGGCCAGTGGCATCAGTGAGATGATGGCAGCTGCAAGCGCCGGCAGCAGCCCCCCGACAGCCTCGCACTCGGAGCAACAGCCCTGTGCACGGCAAGGCCACACTGGTGACCAGGTGCAGGGCAAGCGAGTCGTACTGCACACGAAAGCTGGGCACAAAGAGGGGGGCAGCCACCAAGGCGGCGAGCCTGCCCACGCGTTGGCCACGAAGTCCTCAATGTTTGCACCAGCCCTACTGCGCAGTGCGCTCAGATTTGCTGGTGCCCAGCCAATAGTGCCCCCAACGCGATACTCCACACCCCAGACGGGCTCCACAGCATCTCATCAGCTCTCAGCTGCAGTGGCTCAGTCGGTGCAGCCTCCCAGTGTGCAGGCTGCGTGTGCAGCTAAGCAGCACAGCTTCGCTCGCTCCAGCTCCACGTCAAGAATAACAGCCGCGGCAAATAGACTGCCCACAGCTGCTCTGGACACACAGGGGCGGGTGGTATATGCATCTGGCTCGACGGTGCATAGAGCGGTCACCCAGGAGGTGCGTAAGCGGCGGACGGCGCGCAAGAGGCAAGCGGGTGCGCCGCTCAGCTCTGTGCAGGCCCGACTGGCAGACGCCCTGGATTTGGACGTGTGCAACTGCTTGCTGAAAATGTTGTTTGCCCGGTTTTCCTGCTACGGGGACAGGGCCAGCACGCCGCTGTCTGATCACGTGCAGGCGCTGCTGGGGGTCGTGTCGGGCGGCGAGGTGCCAGCCAGCCAAGCCGCAGTGCCGGATATCGATGTGCGCGACGTGCGCATGCGCTCCAACCAATTTGCACGGCTGGCTGTTGCATGCGGCGTTTGCAACCACACCAGCGACTGGCCTCTCACTGTCTCCCGCAGCGATGTGGATGTGGTGTTTGCCAGCGCCATGTCGTCAATGGTGAAGCCCCAGGGGGGCGGCGCCCCAGGGGAAGGCACTGCACGCGTCTACATGTGGAAAGAGAACGCATTCGATGTGAAGTCTGTCAGCAAGTCCATGCTGCGGCTGCGCATTGACTACGGACACTTCACGCAGGCTCTACTGCTGCTGGCCTCCAAGAAGTACTGCCAGCCCCAGGGGGCTGACAGGTTCATGATGGCTGAAGCCAGCGATTCATCAAGCTCTTACACAGGCTTGGGCACATCATTTTCGTCCACTGGGCTGCTAAATGCTTCGCTCGCGGACACACTTGTTGCCTCTGAGGCGCTGTCTGACGGCGGCTCCCCACGCAGGGCACAGCGGGGACACGACAAGCCTCTGCGCCCCAAAGATGTGGACCCCCCCTTGGCACTGAAGCTTCTACTACTGAGGCATTTGATTCCACTGGCAGTTCGCTTCGGGTTTGTGGGCGCCACCACCAGCGTGCTTGACCGTGCCCTCTCCCCAGCAAAAGCACGGCTGATCATGGCCACAGGACCGCAGAGCCCTGCGCCCCCAAGGAGCCAGCACAAGGACACAAGAGGGAAACAAAATCCTAATGCTGGCATTCCCTCTGTATCTTCTGTGCCTGTTGCCAATGTTGAGCTGTCGGACAGTGATGTGCCAGCGGGGCCCCGGGCGCCCCAAAGTGGCCGTTCTGCAGCTGATTTCTTCCCGCTACGTACACCACAGCAAGCAACTTCACAAGGACGCAAATGGGCAGTACGTCCTCTTTCATCTGCAAACGCTGAACCAGCCCTGATTAGCCTGGGAGCTTCGGTGGCGCTTGGCCTCCCGTCACCCGAGGCAGCCCCTACCCCAGAGGCGGAGCAAATCGCAGCGTACCTGGAGCGCACTACATATGCTACACAGCACTTGCAGGCAATCACCCACATGGCTGTATCAGCTGCCTCAGCAGCAGGCCCAGCTGGCTTCGTTCCCGGTGTGAGCGTGCCCCCCCCTGGCAATAGGCACGCCAGGCCCCCCAGCAGTGCACCCCGGGAGGCCTTGCCCCCGCTTGCGGAAATGATGAAGCTCATACCCACTGGTGCACCCAAAGGGCATCCAGTGCCAAAACCAGAAGCTGCTGCAGCACCTGTGCGCAAGCCTGTGGTCCGGCCTCCGTCAGCAGCTGACAGGGGGGGCCACGGACTGCACCCACCTGCACAGCCTGGCAGCTCCTCTCGCAGTGCAAGCATCACAGAAGCTGCCTCTCAGTCACTCTCCCGAGTGCAGGCTTTGTCCAGCACCGTTCCCTCCCACACCACGGCGCCCACAGCCAGCTTGGCCTCCACCGGGCCAGCCCACGGGGCCGCTGTGTACCGTGGGGTGCCACTCAAGACGCCCGGTGCAGCAGTCAGTGGGCAATCGCAGGGGCTCAACACGCGCACTACGCCATTTGCTCCGAGCGATGATTCAGACAGCGACGAGTGGGGCATCAGCGCTGCCTTCAAGGCTGGCCTCACGCCCGCTGGAGTGCGCCAGTGGGCCCCAGCAGGACCCTGGGGCAGCACCAAGGCTGCAGATCGGGACCTGCGTTACGGAGAGGCGGCAACATTCTTACAGCCAACTGAATCTCACCAGGCAGGATTTGTCCCGGCTCCTTCAGCTGCAAGTGTGGACGGGGACAGCAATGGAGACGCACAGGAGGACGTGCACGTGGGCAGGCCGCCGTCACTGGCACACAGACTGACGACCTCAGGTATGGCTTGGTCTGGTCATCACTCCCCTTCAAGGGGCACGTGGTCGCAGAGCGAACTAGATGTCCTTCCAAAGCGAGACTTCGGGAACTCCCCGACAAGCCACAGCCCAAGTGCCACAGGCTCTCAGTCCCTCCACTCGCCAAACACAGCTGCCAGTGGATCAAACCGCATGTCCAAGCTTGCCATGTCGCCTTTCATGGCAGGTTTTCACTCGGCTTCGTCCTGGAAAGACGGCACTTCCCCAATCAGCTGTGGCAGCCAGGACAGCCTGCAACGAAGCATGCCCCTCAGTCCAGGGAGCCACGCAGAAGAGCGTGCCACCCCCTTCTCACAGGGGCGAGTGCGCTTTACTGAATCTGCAGTGGACCGCGATGCTGCACACACCTCTCCCCCACCCATACCAGTGACGCCTGGGCAGCGCGCTGTACCCAAGACCCCAGCTACAGATAAGGCCCAGAAGGATTGGATGGCGCAATATGCTCTCAGCGCTGAAACGAAGAAGCGATTAGCGGGGTACGATGTGGATTCTGGGGATCCAATAGGCACAGCATACACCGGCGCACCGTCAGGCACTACAGGTGTGCCCGCTGGCAGCGATGCCAGTGCCGCTGCTCGCAGCACACTGCGCAGAAGCTCAGCAGTTGCAGCTGATGAAGCCCCAGTATGGGCAATGCACGGCAGCCCTACGGCTGGTATCAGCTCCCCACACGACCTCAAGGCACTGGGGCGGCAGTTGGATTACTCCATCGCTTCTCATGCTTCCAGGCAGTCCACTGCGTCCTTCGGGGTGCACGACATGCAGCACTCCCCCCCTTTGCGGGCACCCATGGCGCCGACCCCCAGCCCAGCAGCACTGCTAGCACATGCCCAAAATGCGATGCAATTCGCAGAAATCGACCATAGCGCCGATTTTACAGGGGTTGGACTTCTTGACTCGACGATTTCCCGCGCTGCCGAGCGCACAGCTTCAAGAGACAGCTCCGCCAGCGGTGGCACTGCCGCAGCCAGCCATGCAGTCAGGCAGCACAACGAAGTGCAAAGCACCCCCCATGTGATAAACCCTTCAATGACAGAGGCTGCGGTAGCGCAGCACCACGCCAGAGTGACCATTTCGCCGGATGGAGCCATTACAATCCTCACCCCACACAGCACAGCACCACAGCAGACGACTGAGAATCAAAGCTTGACTTCTGCTAGCACGCGCCATACAAACTCCGAGCAGCTGTCTACCGTACACAGCGGTCGCAGTCCATCTATGCACAGCAGCGGAAGTGCGTCATACCGCATACACGTGGACGCTACTGGTGTGAGCATTCAGCACTTCGCACAAGACCCATGCGTTGAAACAACCACCACGCAGCGAGCAGCAAACAGCAATCTTGAGCCACCCAAGTGGCATTCTCCAGCAGGCAGTACTACTCATCATGTTGAAGCGACACAGCCTTTTGCATCGAGGGCACACAGAGAGCCTCATACTGCGCAAGTCAAGCTCTCCCCACGGCCAGCCGAGGCCGAGGCACCCAGCCCTACGCTTGTCAGCAGCAGCAGCGGAAGGGGGCACGGAGGATTAGGCACATCTCCAACCTACGATCGCCAACGCCACAGTATTACCGGTAGTGAGGATGTGTATTCATCACATGGTGCAACCACCGCGGAGCACTTTCGCCTTCCCAGCGAGGCCACCAACGAAGAGCAGCAGCCGTGGACCGGGCTCGCCCCCTGGACCCGGCCTGCGAACAACAGCCACGCAGATAGTTTCACACAGAGAAGTGCCGTGGGGTATGCACTGAATCGTGTGCGGCACAACATACGGGCAGCACACACCCTGCGCAGTTCCTCTGTGCTGCTGTCCTCCCAGCGGCTGGAAACACTGCAGACTGCAGACAGCTCGGGAAAGCAGCAGTGGGAGGCCGCTTCAGAAGCCCCCGTGCAGGCTGTGGCAGACATGAGTGCTGATGAAGCCACAGGCGGCCCACACCATGCTTCGCCATTGCCCAAGCGGGCAGCTCTTGCCACTTACACTGCTGCCGCTGCCAGGCCTGCCCGAGCCGGGCTTGCAGCTGCACCTGTGCAGACTGAGCTAAAAACTAAACCTCCTGAGTACAGCCATGCTGTGACACAAAGGTCAAACACCTCGCGCAGAACCGCGCGGAAGACCCCCTCGTGCAGCGGACTCACAGGGGCGCCTGCTGGCCTCGAGGGGCCCAGCCACCACAGCTCACGCCAGGGGGAAGCTCCCCCCAGCCTACAGTAGGCCCAGGAGCAGCCAGCCTCAAAGCAGACCCAGCTCAGCTTCATCTTCATCAGCGTATCTTGTGGCTAAGCGGGCCATGAGCTCTGCTGTGGCGCTGGCATCGCTGGGTGAGCACGTGTCGTCCTCGCTGCCTGTGTGTGCGTAGCGCCCAGCCAGAGCCACGATCCACCACTCAAACAGCAGGGGTGCTGCGGCTCGAGCTGTAGCTGTGAGCGGGAGGAAATCAATGTCGGTGCTGGCTGCGTCGTCCATGCGAGCTCGGAAGGTGTTGATTTTGGTGCTCAGGTGCTGCACCAGCTCAGGCACCTCCGGCACCGACAGCTGGTGCATGGACAGGCCCACAGACCAGGGTGACCAGTTCAGCGTTGCATGTAGCCAATGTGGCGGGTAGTAAATGGCATCGCCCTGGTGAACCATACCGAACGTGCAACCAGCTTCTCCCATTGCAGTGCGAGTGGCTTCATAGCGCCAAGCAAAGACATCGTCCGTTTCGTCCTGCGTGTCATGCCAGGCCGGCTCTTCGGCTTGCAGCGGAGGGCAAATTACCCAGGCCTTAGAACCTGCTAGCTGCACCTGCCATGCAGCTGTGGGTGTGTCGTCACTGTGTATTTCGAAGCCACGGCCTGCACAGCCCAGCAGCAGGATTTGCCAAGGCGTGCCGGCTTCGAGGCCCTCCCGGATGCGGGGGTGATCCCCAAAGAAGAAATCCAGCCACACATCATGAGATTCGAATCTGTGGCGAAGGACCGCCCTTGGTACATCGTGTAGCAGCGCTTCCATGCGCGCATGGCCTGTGGACGTGCTCATGTACTGAGCGGCGTGCATCTCACTGCAGTTACCTGCCTGCTGCTCAAACACGTGCTGCACAGCCCGCCAGGGGTGCATCATATCAATATTTTGGTTAATAGATGCGCCAAGCATCAAATCCAGCATGCTGAAGGCTGTGTGTCGGCCATGCTTGAGCAGGTCGCTGAGACGTCTCGGGCTGCTGGCTGACATGCTTCCGTTGGACAAGATGGCACCTCGCAAAATATACGGCATGTTTCCCCGGGCATACTTCCAATTCATTGCACTGTGGAATTCATTCATGGGGACAGCTGCCAAGCTGGGAAGCTCCTCAAATCCAACAGTGGTATCATCAGGCCGATCGCTGTGGGACTTGAGCTGCTGGCAAGTATACCGCTGTAAGTTGTGCTGTGCAAGAAAATCGCACCGAAGGCGAACTGCTCGTTCGAAATTGAGTTCACTCCCGGGTTTTTCAGCTCTGCCGCTGACCTGCAGGGCCGCATTGCTTGCAGCTGCTACAAGAAATATCGCGGCCAGAGCTTGGTGCATTTGGGCAGCGTTCAGATTCTTTCACCAACTCCAATCAAGCCCACATACGTAATTTCGGATGAATCACACGAAATAGTTTGCTGCTGGAAACCTCAGCTCTTGTGCAGGCGAGCAAATTACTGGGCACCCCCCAGCTCTGAATGGCTTGCCTCCTCCTGGTCGACTCATCAGCAATGGCATGCCGTTGCCTGCTCATGCCAACACAAACTCGGCCTACAATCGTGCATGTATCAAGTGGTTTGAAGGGCTTTGGGCAGAGCAGCATGCTGCGGCGCTGCTCATTAGCCAGCAATCGCTTCCAGCTCGGCATCGTCATCAAACGCGTTTGTCCGCACAATCCTCAGAGCTTCACGAACCTGTGTGGCTCGATCTGCACGAGTACAGCTGTGGTCATGTACCCAATCCACACCACGACGGCTGCTGGTGTATTGGCCTGTCAACCCATGGCGCCACCAGTCGAAGCAGCGAGGGGCGAGCTGGCGTGCACTGGTGGTGTGCGGCATGAAGGCTGCATCAGGATGATCACCACCGCTGGCTGCACCACGTGGGTAAACATTGATCTTATGCTCCATCTGCGCTGCCACAGCCTCGACGTTGGCCAGCTCGACCTCACTCCCGGTGAAGCCCACCGACCAGGGCTCAGTATTCACGGTGGCGTGCAGCCACTTCGCAGGATACCAGACCATTTCTCCAGCATGCACAGTGCCCATTTGGCATGTGAAGTCCCCTGGGAAATTATCTTTGGCGTAGTCCGGCGCAAAGATGTCCAGTGTGCCCCGGCCTTCTCTCGCCCCCAGCCCCCAGCGATCGGGGGGGCAGATGATCCAAGACTTACCCCCTGCCAATTGCACCTGCCAGCTTGCTGTGGGAATGTGGTCGTCATGCAGTGACGACCCAGATCCAATGCCACCTAGAAGAAGCAGACGCCAGGAGGTGCCACTCACCCAGCCGTCCTGCAGGCGGGAGTGGGGAAGACACGCCTGCAGCCACGTTTCAGTAGCTTGCATTTGGGGTGGACGAGGAGTACCGATGGGAGACAGCAGCTGCCGAATGCCATGGACGCTATCACTGGTGGACATGTACGGAATGTCCACCAGGCGGGCCCCCCCGTCCTCCTTCGGCGGCGGCTGTCCCTCCCGCAAGTACCGAGCGTGCGCACCAGGGGATAGCGCAGGAGTATCACGGGCCATGTCCTTCCAACGCTGTGTGTCCTGCACACCGCCCTCCAGCATTACTCGCTGGAAGTACTGTGTGACATTCTCATCTGGGCCACGCGCGAGAAAGTCATCAACATTGTCCGCGATGCCATTCACATGTGCGTCAAAGTTGGGGTGAGCAGAGCGCCTGAAAAAGTCAAGCATGGCCTCTGGGGCCCATGTTGCGTCTTTCGCCTCGCGCCATGAGCGCCTGGCACCCGAAGTGGTTGGTCGCACAGTAAGGTCCGTGATGATCACAGGAAAGGTTCCTGCCCTGTACTTCCAATTCTCAGGTGCATGCAGCTCCGACAATTTGATTCTTTTGATAGGGCGTGTTGCCACCCGTGTTCCCACCTGCAGACAGCCCTCGTGCTGAATCAAGCACAAGCACCTGAGAGCTCAGCTCGCCGCCTCACCTTGGGGTTACAGGCGTGGTGCCCGCGCTGATCAAAGCGCTGTCCAAACCACTCCATGGCAAATCTACAGCGGAAATGGATAGCTTCCGCGTTCTCCATAGCATCTTTAACGAAGTCTTGGTGCTGTGGGACACTTGCTGATACAGCAAGCAGCATCCCAACTGCAGCAGCAGCAATCAGTAGCTGAGATCTGGCATGCTTTCGTGGCATGTTAGTTGTTGCCAAAACAGAGCAGAAGCACATGTTGCACCAAAAAGTCATCTTCGCAGTGTGTGGTGGAGTCGCTGTTGCGGTATGGTATTTGATAGATGGCGCTCAGCCCCGCTCGCGATATTTCGTCAAAAACATTGCCCCCTTGTACTGACTCACAATTCAGCATGGCTGAGGCAAATGAACGCAACCAGGAAGAAATCAAAAACCTTGGCCATGCTGTGTGCTGTATCTCTGTGTGGGTACAACTCTATCATTGCAGTTTGTCATGGCAGTCCGTGCCGCATTTGCTCGTCGCAACGGACGACAACGCCAGGGTCAGAAAGCCAAGGCCCACAGGTCCATCGCTGCCAAGAATCTAGTTGCCAAGCAAAGAGAAATTCTTGACCTGTTGACTCCTGTGCAGTATGAGTACCTCCAAACACAGTTCGAAGAGGTGTGTCGCCGCGACCTGCTTGCCCACATCAGGACTGCAGAGAACTTTCGCAGTTTGCGGATGACGACACAAAGAAACTCCCAGCGAAAAAGCTAGCACCATTACTTCGTCATCTTGGGGACCATGTGACAGCGTTGGAAACTCGGCAGTGTGTACAATGACGCCTCATAGTGAGAGCATCGCATGGAGACGGTTGGCTTTGCGCAGACTCATTGCCATGACCGACGCTGATGGAAATGGGAAGATTGACCTGGAAGAACTCATCTCAGTGCTTGCTATCCGCAGCGTTCACAAGCATAGCCACAGTGAAATGCTCACAGCTTTTCGCTTGTTTGACACTGAGGCTGCTGGCAGCGTGCCCGTGCCCTACTTCCGCAGCAGCTTGCGGGCCATGCTGCCTGGAGACGTCACAGACGATGACTTGGAGGAGATGATAATAGACGGCCTCGGCGGCTGGGAGATCGTGGAGCAAGACGGGCTGTTCATTTCTCACGCGCTGGATGAGCGCGTGGCGGCCAGCGGCATGGGGGCAGACCTGCCTGGGCAGGTCGACGCGGCACGGCGTGTGTGGCGGCACCACCAGGAGTCCCCGCCCCGCAAAGGCGCTAAGGCTGCAGCAGGCTTTACTCCTGACTCCAAAAAGGGCCCGGCCCACACTGCAGTCCCCGTGGGGCCGGCGCAGGGGGGCAGTCAGAGCGCGGCGGCAAAGACGCAAGACGGGCCACGCGCACACAGCCAAGGCGGCCCCCAGGAAGGTTTCTGGTCCTATGAGCATCTGAGCATCGAGTACATGCCTTGGATGGACAGGCTGCTGAGTGTGTAGAGGGCAGTGCAGCCCTGTCTACATGTCATGCAGCAGCGGCCAGAAAGTTGCTGGAACGGGGGCTTTCCACAGCCCCACAGAGTGCACACCAAGGGAAGCCAAGTAGTCGAAGCGCTGCTGCAGCTCCTTGACGGAGTACGGTTGCCCGTTGCTTGCTTTCGTGGTCTCGAGCCCTGCACTCATTCGTCCCTTGTATATGTAATGTGAATCAGCCGCGGTGCAAACGCAAGACTTACCCACGACCAGCTGCTCCCGCGAAAAGGTGCTGACTGCATTGTTGACATACTTTTTCCAGGCCACGCTATCATCCGTGTACGTGCCCATGGTCATGAAGTGGTCAACAGAGGTCCCGGCCAAAGCAGTGAAATTCCAAATTGCGCCCCAATGAGCGATGTCAACTGTTAAAATCGCATCAACTTTATGGACTGCATCAGCAAGCGTGTCCAAGAATTTTGCATATGCTAGGGCATCCTCTGGGGTGACATCGGAAGTTGTTGGCTCCCAATCTCTGCAGAGAAAAGTCGTCGAGCGTGATTCACTTCTCAGCACGCACAAGACCCACATATTCACCCCAGAAAAACTGTTGGCCGAGATCTCATTTACAAGGTCAGATATGAACGGCTTAGGCGTAGCAAAAACATCACGCATCCAGTTTCTGCAGTTTGAACAGGTGTGGAAGGATCAAGACTTGGCAAAGTCGCCCTGACACTCTCACATCAATTGCTCTACTCACATGAATTCCTTTGGGTAGGGAAAACTCGACACCATAGGGAGCGTCTTAAGGCCCATACTCTGAAGTTGTGCAGATGGATCTGTCAATTTGTTGCGCACAAGCGTCGAGTTCGGCCCCAAGTTGTACTTCTGCACAAAATACATTCGTGGTTTTCGTCAAGCCCTGCAGTACGGCGAACCCCAAAGCCACCAACCTCGAACGAAACCGCTGTGAGAATATCGTTGTGGACCTTAAATTCGTCAAGGGCGAATTGGATGCTACTTGCATTGCCTCCACACCTCTCCAAGCACATCCAGGGCATCACAAAACGCGAAGCAGAGGCAGCTGCTACAGCAGTTGCCAGCTGCACGATGCGCAAAGCAGCCATCGTAGATGTTGCAGCTTGAGGAGTACTCGCAACATATCTTGGGAAATTTTCATTTCAGTATTATGTGTGTGTAATGTATTCTTTAGCGACATCAACCCAAACAAAGCTTGGGGCACGCAATCCCTTGACCCCACGCAGAGGGGGGTATGCAGGATATGACAACTCGTGAAAGGTTTACCACAAAACCG
>Ga0307982_1001401_pt1 | contig 19626 bp, 10 predicted proteins | sample OrgLakmetagen989_FD_201847 | JGI IMG/M metagenome (GOLD analysis project Ga0307982, IMG submission 201847) | Saline water microbial communities from Organic Lake, Antarctica - #989 | ecosystem: Environmental > Aquatic > Non-marine Saline and Alkaline > Saline | place: Antarctica: Organic Lake... | reverse complement strand
TCAATGCGGTATGTGCCGGATTCTAAAGGCTATGTTATACCCCTTTGATGAGAAGACAGTTTGAAGAGAATGTTAGGTGCGCTATGACATTTTGCACAGCGAGCCGCCGTTGAAAAGGGTTGTGAAATATGACAATCAAATGACCTAAATACGTAAATAAAGACTACGAAGTCGAAACCGCGTCCTCGACGTCCTCGTCCTTGCCCTCCGAACTCCAAATTGAACTACATAACTTCAGAACCGCGAATTCGAAACACATGCTCAACACGCCCTAATTTGGGGCATAGGAAATCAAGTGAAATATCGAAGGGGGGATCTTCATATGTTTTCGACTCACGACACCACACATCCATTTTCTTTTGGCGTTTCTTTGTTATCCTCTGAGTGCGACGACGCCCACTCGGGCACTACATTGCTCTCTTCACCACCACCAGTAGCACCAGTGCTATCCTTGGCCCATGCAGGCACAGGCTGGCTATCTGCTAGAGCCACCGGCGACGGCGGCGGCCACACTCGCATGCCGTACGCAGGGTGGTCGGGGTGCTGAGGCGCCGAAGGGCCCGGGGCAGTGGCAGGCATCGCGCAGCCAGTAGCATCTAAGAGTGCAGTGGGCTGAGACGAACGGGCTCTGGCATCTTCCTCTGCGATAGCCACGGCGCGGCGATGCATCTCAGCCGCAAGTGAATCAGCATCGTGGATTTTGGCATTGGTACTTTCCACAGATGCTCCATTGCTAACCTCACTGCACGGGGCTCTGGCACTTGGGTTCCTATAACTGTTGCTAGCAGTGATAGTAGTGGTGCTGCTCTCTGGTTGTGGGTTCGAAGAGATCGCATCGTTGGATGTTGCCTTCTCGGTAGCTCCCTCTGAGATCGATGCAGCCGCAGCTGTTGCAGATTCTCCCACTACAGTAGCTGATTCTGGCAACAGTGGCGAAGTTTCTAATTGCTCGAGGAAAGCACCAAGCCTCAAAGAGACAGCCTCACAACGGCGGTCTTGCAAGCTGCATTGTGCCTCGAGTGCAGAAATGGCAGTGGCAGCAGTGCTCATAGCTTGAGATGGCTTGGTGAGTTGCATGAGGCGCTGATCTACGGTCTTGGCTGAGTCCCACATGTATTTCATTGGCCGCACTTCTATCAATTCCGTGGTCCACCCAAGTGACTGTAGTGGTAACGAAAACAAACATCGAAGCAAGCAAGCGCAAAATGAGCTAACGTTGATTCAGGCGCGCAAATATACACAGAAACTCGTGTAATCAACTTCAGGATTATAGATCTATAGCCAGAGGAAGCACCATGTTAATTTTTAAACCCTAGGTCTCTACATGTATTCCAAACGCCCACCTCAGCTAGAGTGAAGAAAGCATCGTCAGCGTCTTCGCATCCGGGCACATGGTGTGCGTAGCTCAAAATCTGCCATCAGAGAAAGGAAAAAGCGCCAAGGGCTGAAATATCTAGTCTTGTACCACACACGAGGGATAAGATGCCTCACAAATGAAAATTTAACGAGGAAAATTCTCATAGGAGCTCTTCTATAGGAGTACCGCGAGGCCGCCGGGGCGCAGGAAAGCGCTTATCGAGTCTAGCAAGGCTTTGTGCTGCGGGTGGTTCCACAAGCACTCCGCGACCTAAAACAGCAAGAGTAAAGCATGCAATCAAAGAAGAAGTGAAGTATCAGAGCAAGTCATTCGCAATGCAAAGATATTCACATCGAGTTGACGATTGAAGCGACTATCACTGGCTTAGATATACGCGCCCTTTGTTGGACACGTACCAGAGCCACATCGAATTCGCCTTGCAGAGATGCGTCCACCTCAGTGCCCCACAAGTGGCCTTCGACTTTGCAGCGGTGAGCCAAATCTGAGCCGAGCAAAGATTCGTTGGCCGCTATATTAGCGCGCACAGCGTTCAGCACATGCTCACTAGGATAGTCTGTCACGCGACTTAATCGGCAGCCCAGATGCAGCGCAGCCAGTGAAGGAAGTGCCGCTGCAGCTCCAACTTCGACGACCGCCTGTAATATGCCAACCGTGTGAATAGTGCGACATCAGCCAAGTAACGGAAGGAATAGCGGTTTAAGCTTACGCGATGCACGCTTGGACGGTTGATTGGTACCATACTCATCGCCTACCTAACAAGGCAGAGTGTCATTACAAGAAAAGTACAAACCTGGCCAGCCACTAAATGCGGCTGCGCTGCTAAATGTTGTGCGACTTGCACCGAGCCGCTCCACACCGTGTATGCAAAGAGCGCACCAGGGGCGCCACCGTCGTTGGGCGCGCACCGCAGCGAAAAATCGACGCTGCCAACGCGCTCTCGCACGATAGGCGCGAGTCCATCGTCGTCGCTGTCACTATCGCGCGCAAACAAACTGTTCATTGCGTCGTTCTCTTCGTCGGAGTTACCTTCCATGTCTTGGATACACTGCAGGAAGTCTTATGATATCACAACTAATTCTAAGTTAGAACTTCCTACTCTTTTGAGCTTATAGCACTCTGACCCACAATGAATTGAGACGATTCTTTCACGCTAATTCTAGCTAGCATACCTATTCTATTGATGATGGGTGTTGGCTACCGTAGCATATGGGACACTATAGCGTCGGTCTATCATATCAGGCTGCTGCAAAAAAGGTGCGAAATTATTATGAAAGCATCGCAGAATTTCGCAGAATCGCTGGAACGGCGTTTTGTTCGTTGTTTCAGAAAACCGATGAATCTTCAGATTTTCGGTTGGTTCAATTCGAGAAGAGGCACAAAAAGTGAGCGCAGTTCGCAAAACGTATTTCGTGAAATAATTGTGGAGCGGAGTGTTGAGCGCGTAGAGTTATTTCGGGAGTTCAGTATAATGATTTCATTGAGCTTATAGAGGCAGGCTTAGTAGAGCTGTCGTGATCGGCCATGAAGCCTTGGAGGCCTAGCTGGTGCCTTGCTGCTTTCGGCGTATGCCTGCTTACCGAACCGACAGAACCATCTGCGTCGCCATCGCCTCCGTCGGCAGTTGTGTTCCCGCCCTGGACACACCCACCAGAACAACAACTACACGACGGCAAGGCGTTGGGCTCTCGAGCAATTTCCACTGCAGTAGTAGTGGAAACGCAGGCCTGGCAGCCCGGCATCGGATGGACTTCTTCACAGTGGTCTGCGCCCGACGGCGCTCCATCCTTATCGCCAGTTGAGCTCAGTGGCTTTGAGCACACCGACGGATGGGCATGGTGCGGCGAATGGGCTGTTGACAAATCAACTACTGCAGTGGATAACATAAATGGAAATGTATTGAATTTGGAGTCAAGTGCTGGCGTTACTCATAGCTCTATCAGCAGTGACGCTGATGGCACTAGCGATAAGGAAGTAATAAGTGAGGACCTTGGCAGTGGCGACGGATGGTGCTACTCGGCTCCAGTGAATAATGCTTCGCCATCTGACGGCCATATTCGATGGAGGCGCTGGATACGGCCTATGCGGTCGCTTATGACGTTTTCGCAGCCTAGTACAGCTTCAGAAGTCAATTACAACCTCGATACAGCCAGCAGCGGCAACAGTGCCATCAGCAGTAGCGACGGTGGCATCAGTGGCCATGGCGGCTCTGCGGGCAGCTTCCGTGGTTTTGGCAATTATAAGGGCAGCGGTGTCATGAGGTCGCCGCTTCAGCCGCATACAAGGATCATCGCACATAACGACGACGATGACCTCATCTCCGAGTCGAGCCCAGCGCGTGCTCTTCAGTTGGAGAGGTCGGAAGGCCCTACATGGGCCGACACTGCCTTCGCCACGCAGACAACTCTGCAGCAAGCAGTGTGGCAACCGCCAGTGCAAAAACACGCGCCTCTATCGCGGTCACCTCTGCCTCAACCACCGCTGCCTCCTCAGCCGTTGCCTCCTCAAGCAACGCAACAAGCGTTGTCTGGAAGTGAATCGTCGGAACTGAAGAGCTCGAAGGCTGCTTTAGTTGATAACGTGGCCTCAAGTGAAAATTTGGAGTCACAAGCGCAACAAATTGCGCTTACCTTCCGAGATGAAGTGGCCTCACTGAAATCTCCTGCCACGGCTACAACAGCAGCACCACTAGGACCACCACCAACAGCGGCGAAAACAACAACCACAGCACCAAGATCAACAGCGGCAATTCCAGAGACAGCGCCTCTTCCTCCCTCTGTAGGGGCAGTAACAAGCGCCCCGAAGCGGTCGTCCGAAGAGCGGCGGGTGCGGAAATGGGCTGCGAGATTGAGGCGTGATTTCACGTTTACTGGCTTCGTCCTGGCATGGTAGTTAAAGGCATGTGTTCGTCCATATGCATGCGCTGTTGAGTTTCTTTTTCTCTGGAGCTGTCTCTGCCGATGTTTCAAATAGTCTTTCTCTCCCTCTCTCAGCTATTCTTGTTTGCTTGTCAACTTAAGATAATCTTCTCCACCCTTTTCACAGGTTTGTGCCTCTGACGTGCCCCCAAATGTGTGGGCCTTTGTTGCGACTTCGACTCGGGCACTGCTTTCAGTCGTGGGCTCTGAACGAAAAGTTGCCGCTGGTGACGGTGCACTTGGGCATCAACCGGGGAAAAATCTTTGCTTTTTTTACCTTGGCTTACCGCATTGACACGTACCTCGCTGCCATTGATTGGATGCAGCAATACAGGTTCTTGAGTCGGCGCTCCATGAGCACTAGTATTGGTTCGAGCAGCAGTAGCACTCGAACCTCTTTTAGCGAAATCTTAAGTAGCAGTAGCAGCAGTGGTGATGCCGCTGCCACCGCCACCGCTGCTGCCGGTTCTGCTAGCGCTGCTTTACCAACAGAAACTACTGCTGCTTCCGATGGTGTGGCTCCCAGTGCCACCACTGCCAATGCTTACGCCCCTTCTAGTATTACCACCTCAATTGATGGAGCGAGGAGCAGCAGCAACCTTCTTGGTAGTGAAGGAAGCACCAAAACAGCGGCTCTGCAACTTGGAGGTGGCTATCAGCCTGGGCACCACGCAGGCTCTGCGCTTACTCGGCCGCCGCCTCCAACTCCTGGCGATTTCGAACCATCACTTGCTGCCTCAGCTGGAGCTGATGGCCCTGGAACTTCTACTACTGGTACTGCCAATGCAGAGGGTGCAGGTCACACTGGTCCTACTGGACTAGCGACCTCATTAGGTGGACCTCCGTCTCTTGCTAGCCATAGTTGGGCCTCTTCATCTTCTCTTCCTCAATCATCCTCCACAAGAAGTACTATCGGCGATGGCAATTCTGTCTCTGGAGGTGTGCGGCGCGGACTCAGCACCGGTGTTAGCAGCGGTAGCAGCAGTGCCAGCAGTGGCAGCAATAAGGATGCACACCCGGGCTGGGCATCGCCCCAGCGGAAGCTCGCGTATCAGCTGTCGTACGTGGGTTGCTCCTTTGGCATGAAGTACGAGTGGTTCAGCGAGAAGCACGGCGCCGTGCTCGCACCTCAGTGGACTCCTTTCAATGGCATTTGGGTCTCCGCCTGGCCTTATGCCGAAGACGTCCTGAGGACCGCTGCGCGAGCTTTGCCCGTCAGCCGTCACTCTGGCACTGCAGCCAGGTGCGCTTTCGGCAACTTCTGGAGTAGGCACAGGAAGCGCAGCAACATGAACAACTGGTACGACAGCAGCAGCTTGAGCACCAGCAGTAGCAGTAGTTACGCTGATGCGTCACCGTTCCCTAGCTCGGGTAGTGTTCCAACATCAGGCTCTGGTCCACGTACCGGAGAGGCAGCTAGTGCTTTACAGCCTGAGACAGCTCCTGGTGGCTTCTCCTCTGCTGACACTTCTAGTACTGCTGCGCCGTCCGACGGTGCTGCAGCTCTCTCTCCATCCTTAGGGCGGAATGATGGCACACCAACGGTAACCACGGCGACCTCCAAATTGGCTGCTCTCCTGGCCACTTGGTTAGAGCGTCCGTGGCAACTGTGGCTGACTTGCCTGGCGACCAAGCTCTGCCAATTGGGTGGCGCCATTCACTGCAAGAGCGACGAAGGCTTTGGCGGTATCGCTGCCTTTCAAGTTTCGCCCGTGTTCCTGGGTTTGCCGTTCGTGAATTGGCCGAGGGCTAGGGCTTTAGCGCGCGCGCAGTTTCGATCAACCACGCCGCCACCTTCTCCAACTCCTGCATCTCCACAACCGCCGCTTCCAGTGTCACCGCCGCCGTTATCAACGAGCCCACTGACACCTCAACCAACTTCTTCAACAGCGCCACTACAAGTGCCATCAACGTCAACAACGTCCTCTTTGTCTCCAACGCACTGCACGGCTGCAGAAGCTGCCAAGCCTCTTTCACAGTCTGATGCGCCAACTTTTTATAACGTCGCTTGGCCTCGAAGAACGAGCACTCACTGGCCTCATATTGATCATGGAGTGACAGCTGCTTCGCCAAGCAGCGAGACTCCACTCCCTGTAAGGGAAGCCGTGCACTTGTCAGCAGAACCTGCCGCGCCTCATCATCAATCAGTGCCTCAAGAACCAACAGCTACGGGCAGTAGTCCGGGCTTCAAGAACGGTTTTCATAGTAAAATCCAAGCGAACAAGGCAACTGATGATGGGGCTTCAACCAAGGGTATTCGTCTGGAGGGTCATTCCCAGGCTGCTGCCATCTCTCAAGCACAAACCGAAGCAACCTCGCCACAAGACGGCAGCCCTCGTAGCGAGGCTGCTGGGCCACAGCGAATCAACCTCATCCCTGGACTCCCCCCACAAGAAGGGATTGACGTTGTGACCAGGAAAGATCTACCTCTCCCCGTAATACAGGGCCGCAATCACGAACCCTCTGATTTACTCGGCGGGTATGCAGCTGCTCCTCATGATGGTGTCAATGGTTCCAGTGATAACGACATCACTACAAAGATCCAGCGATGTTGAATCATTGACTCGGGAGTCCAGCGCCCCAGGCCATTTCTATAGTGAATATAGAGAGCCAGAGTTAGGTTCTCTGGTGCTTTTATTGATTGGCCTCTGTCGCCTACTCTCCCGAACTCCATTAGTTTTAAGCTACAGGGCACTTTGGACTTCGCCACTTAAAATCCATTTCTATTTTTAAATTCTAAAAACTCAACGATTAACAATAAGAATTAAACATGTTTAAAAAAAAAGAAGAAGAAACCCAAGCAAACTCACCCGGCACCCGGCACGCGGCCATATCTCGTATTGTTACGTAACATCGCGGGGCTAGTCGTGCTTAATCCAAGATGGATTTAATACAGCCACTTTACTGGATATAGGTTGGTTGTTGGAGTTGGCCAAGTGAAGTGCAAAGTGCACTCAACACGAAACACGAAAACGAATTATGTTTCTGCCGAGTGCTAAACGTCCAGTCTACCGGCCATTTGGCAATTCTTAGTTCAGCACAAAAGGCTTAATCGTAAAAGTAGCATTGTATGGCCCACGAATGCGATCACGGTCTAATAATGAATTCAGGAGACAGCGCAAAGTATGCAGTGGCACAGCGGCTCAGCACGCAATGCTAGGTAGAGTCAGTCCCCGAAATGCTGAAGAAGAAAGTCACCTAAGAAATGATCCCAGAGGCCAGAACTAGGCTCGCACTCGCGGCCATAAGAGTTGAAGTGCATACCGTCGCAACGGACGCCTGGGCAGGTGTTTGTGAGCTTCGCAAGACGCAAGTGCCACAAACTGCCTCCTCTTCCACCTCCTCCTTCTGCACCTCCTTCTCCTGCTTCCTTGTCACTGCTGATGATTCTCTTTCTTTCCTCCTCCTGAAAAGCTCGTACTTCCACGGCGTCCCATAGCGTTGGCAATGCCAAGTCATTAAAGTCCAGGAAATCGTGCTTGGCAGTGGACATCATGATGGTGGCGGCATCGACCGTCGGCACTCCGACAAACACCACGGCGACACCTAAATTGACGGCCAGTTGATGGAACATCGCCAGATAGCGCCCAACTACCTCTTTGTGCGGCTTTGCGACCCCACTGGCACCGCCTAAACTGTGCTTGTCTCGGAGCATGTGGTGCAACCCTAGCCCTCCTAAGAAAGCCAGGTTGAACGGTTTCTGTGAATAGGCCATTTCTAGCCGGTCCTTGTAGGCAATAACTCCAGATGCATTCAGGCCGGTGTCTCTCATGGACACGAACGACGCTGACTCACTTCCTAACATGCGCTCATAGCTCTTGTATATCTCGTTTATGACCGAGTCCCCAACGAACACAGCGTTTTCTGCGTTGCCTTTAAGCTTGATTCCTGAGGCTAGGTAAGGTTGCGCTGTCAGCGTGGTATGTGACACTTCGCGAAATTTTGGAAAGAAGCGGCGCCTCGACCCTTCAGCCTCCATTGCTGCTTTCGCATACGAGTCTAAGGTAACGTTGAAACATATTGAGGCCAAGCTAGGTATCTCAGATGTTTTTTCGAGCTCGAACTTTGTCAACTCCAGTGGCTTTGCCAACGTGACAAAAAGCTGCACCAAGTCAGCAAGTGCACACAGGAAGAGCGCTCTTGTTACCAAATAAGTACGCATTTATGCTAGGGCTCTAAGGGTTGATGAATTGATGAAGCAAGCTGTAAAATGAATGATGACGAATGCTTTCGTTGCCATAAACGTTTATAAGTTAGCTTCATTTAGCGGCAGTTATGAATGCTCGCTTGTGCTCTGCTCTCTGCTCAACAACTGTACAGATTCTAAGAATACGTCAGTTAAAGGATCAAATACGTCAATTTCATTTTCGAATTGCCTTTGCCTTTGCCCTCTTCCTGTTGACTGTTGAGCAAACTGGTGTCGGTTCAGGTGTTGGCGTGCCCCTTTCTAAAATCGAACGATAAAAACCAATTGCACTCGGAAATTTTAGGTCAAGCGAACAAAGCCCATTAAACCACCGCTATGAAATATTTCCTATGGCACTTGAGTTAACGAGTAAACGGCAATGCCAGCTAGCAGTGGTGCCTCTCGCCCGTTTTTTTTAGAAAGGGATTTGAACAGTGAAGTTTAGCGATCAGCAGGAACACGTGAATAATAACTCGAATTGCCGAGAATATCCAAATCCATAGCATGCACGAGATCAAGATGCAAGATGAACCCTCGAAGCTAGAGCTAACGGATGTAAGCAGTGTGCGGCTGAGACGCCCCGATTTCTTCCAACTCGAAACATTTGTCATGTAAAAGTAATCAGCTCAAGGTCGAAGGTAAGTGTGCAATTCGGAGGAACGAGGCCAGGAAAGCCTCTTTCGCCATAGGCCAAGCCCGGAGGGATGAAAATCTTGGCCCGCTCGCCTATACTGAGCTGCGCAATCCCCTGCAGTCGAGAACATGTCAAATGCCACCAGATAATTAAAGTACATTCACGAGAAGAAATGAAATGGATGAATGGCAAAGATAGCACAGTAGGAAAAGAATATGCCGTGGGGGCGGGTCCATTCCTAACTCAATTACAATAGTCCACGCATCCGCGACAAGGCTCGAGTAATCCTAGTTACCCCATTCACCAAGGAAAGAATGCGCGTGAAAATCGGAGTGCGTTTACCTTGTCTAAGCCGGGAATTACTTGCTCGCATCCAAGTTTAAATCGAAACGGTTTTCCACGAGCGCGGCTGGAATCAAATTCTGCGCCATCAGGCAAGTATCCCGTGTAATGCACCACCACCTGAGCCGATGAGTAGCCCCGTGCACACACAAGTTAAGTGCATGAATACGAGTTACCGGTATGTACATACACAGAGCCCGCTGCGCACTTGCATACATGCTAATTCGCACAATGTAAATATACTGTATTACATTAAAAATTGTAAAATGCGCCAAGAAAACTCATTCTAACAATGCTTAGAAATCTATAGCGATGCGAATGGTTCCAACTTCCATCTTCAGAGCCGAATGTTTCAGCTCGAAATACTAAATTAACGAGCTTTCTAAACCGTACCATCGAATTTGTTTGAGGGTAGTTTATCCCGTCGCCAGCAGCAAAAATTTCAACTCTCACATCCTGAAGAAAAAAAACGCAGGGAGTTGCATTGAATATGGCCGCAAAAAATTAAACCGCTCCTATCGTCAGGAACAAGCACGAACGACTCCTTTAACTGACATTCGACATGATTGAAAACAATCCAGCTGGTTGTAAGAGCTCGCAAGGGCCAAAGTAGAATAAGTCTCGGCACGGGCTAGGGTGCTACTAATATCGTTAGAAGGTAGCAGGTGCCGAAAATTATGGCGGAGGGCGCTATTGTTGTTGTTGCAAGTAGTAGTTGTTGCAAGCAAATGGACCACTATTGATTGGACCAAACAACAGCCAACAGGAGCTAATAATTATCAACCCCCCTGTAAATTTTTACTTGGCGGAAAAAATGTATGGCGTGGTTGGTGGTTCGGCGAATCAGCGAAAATCAGTCGAAATAGCCTGCGTCTCGCTGAGAGCAGAGGTAGTCTATAGAAAAAGTTCGCAGGCTGGCAGCACTAGTTCATCAAGCATCTAGCAAACAGCAAGCAGTCACTTGAAAGTATGCGCCATCTTCGAGCGAAGCAGGGCCGGAAAACTCTTAGTTACTACCGCATTAGTTTTGGTATTGCGCCGCCGTATTCTGTTTTGCTGGACGGTAACTTCATCCACCTGGTATGAGATCGAATTTTGTGCATGACGTGCAGCACGTTAGCTTTGAACAATATTGACTCCCACCATTCGTTATTGCTAACAATTTTATTTTGTACACTCAGGCGATGACGCAGAAGGTAGACCTGCATAGCCGTATACGTAAGCACTTAGGCGGTGAGAAATTCAACCTGTTTGTGCCGGAATGCGTGGTCGCTGAGCTGCGCTCTATCGGGGCACCTGTTGAGCTTGCACTCGATTTTGCGCTCGCACACTGCGAGGTGGTCTCTACCGCACAGGGTGCTCGACCAAACGACGCTATCAAAGGCCTAGTTGGGCGCACTAACCCTAGGCGCTTCTTCGTTGCTACCCAAGAAGAAGACCTGCGGAATTTCTTGCGGACTTTACCCGGCGTGCCGCTGCTGCATTTGCAGCGCACGGTATTGCTGCTAGAGACGCCGTCTTCTTCGAGCCGAAAAGTGAGTTCGCAGCTTTATAACCTAGATATCTGAATAAGAAACGTCTACCCTGTTCTGTTTCATTTGAGCCTGCAAGGCAAGAAATGAAAGCGAAATGTGTTCGTCTCCGTGCATGTGTGAATGAGCTTGAGTGATTCTTTTTCAGTTAAATAACCGATGCTTTCATTTGTGTCGCGATGGCTGTTGCGTGTTGACGTTTCTTTAGGCCAGTGGTCGAGAAGAAGCCGACAAGTTGACTGGTGGTGGCCATCAGGACGCTATCATTCAGGAAGCCATCGCTCTGAGAGACCAAGAACGCGCAGAAAAGCGCCGCCGCGACGGTGCTGCGAGTGCGAAACTGGGCCCAAAGAAAGAGAAAGCCAAGGGCCCAAACCCTTTGTCAGTGATGAAAAAGAAAGCAAAGCAACCTGACCACCAACAGAAGTCGAGCGGTGGCGGGGCAGCAATGAGAGATAGCAGCGACGCAGCCGATTCGAAACCAAAGAAAGTTCGACGAAAGTCGAAGGGTCTCAAGTCTGGTACTGCCCTTGCTGCTGCAAGCGATGCGTGAATAGTCCTTGTGTAGTTGCCTATCTGTGTGAATTATTCCAATTTTTCTAGTAGCATACTCCGATAGCCGGCAGCCGGCAATACCGCAAGTAGGAAGTAGGTGGTTTGATAATGATTAATGGCAGTTTTTTTTTGCCTAATTGGCCGATTGGGCGTTGCCGTTAGCATGGCTCCTCGAGCTCTGTGTGTATATACGTGGGCCGATTTGCTCCCCAAAGTAACCAGTTCCAGAAGCAACCCTACCTCGATTACGTTTTGCGTTTTGCTTTTGTTTGCACCGAGGTCCAAGATGTAATGTTAATGTGCTTAGAACAAAGACCTGAGTTGTGCCTTCAGATAGGAAAGAAAATCCCTATTCCTCTTCACTCATACATGCGTCTTAAATCTCAACTCAGGTGCATCTGATTCGAGATAGTGATCCATTTCATTGAGCATTAGCGGCGAGGGCGCTTCGTTGTTCGTTGCGATGTAGAGCCAGTTGCTTCGTTCAATACTTTCTTGGCTTGCTTCTCCAAGGCCAAGGCTAGCAAGAACACCTCACTGCCTGGCGCGTTGTACGCGCAGCAATTCTGAACAACCAGACGGAGGTCAGCGACAAAAGTAGCCAAGGAAGAATATCCTCGAGAGCCGCTGTAGCCCACCTGAAATATCACCGAATATAAAAGGCGACATAAATGTTGGCTTCGAAAAAATACAAGAATTAAAGAGGAGCATTCAAGAACCGTGGAAGATGAAGTTGAAGTAAACAGGAAAAAGAACAGGATAGAAGCTGATGGCAAAAACTGAAGAAGAGATTCAAGTGTTAGCACTATGAACCTCCTGACAGATGCCGGGTAACTATTTTGGTTTAAGTATTCTACTTCAAGGATCGCATTACCTTGCTTTGCATCGTGCTCAAGTCCATCGGCTGGTTCACCACATCCAAGTAGCCGGGCGCCTCGTTGACCACATCCACCGGGACGCTAAACAACCCCCCACTCTGGGCTTCGTCCCATGCCAGGAGCTCGTGCAGCACGCCACTGCACAGTTTCTGGAGTGTTCCCCCCGGGCGCCCGCCGTTCACACTTCCGCTGGGCTCGGGGTACACTGGCCACGGCGATAGGTGTACAGCACTCCCAGCACCAGCCACAGCAGCAGGTGGTGGCGCGTCTTCATCTTCGTCATCATCATCTTCTTTGACGTGTGCCACGGGGCGAATGCGAATGCCCTTTTTGGGTGGCGGTGGTCGCGAATCTTCTTCATCGTCGTCTTCATCGACGTCGTTGTCGCTCTCGTCGTCATCATCGTCAACATATTGCGGCTTGGTTGCGCCCCGTGCCTGCCTCGTGCTTCCTCGCACCGGCCGTGCCGTCTTCAGTGTAATTTTATGACGCGACGATGACGACGTCCTGGAGGTCGCACTTCGCTGTGGCCTCTTTTCTGACTCCGATTCATCGTCCTCGTCATCATCGTCCTCGTCATCATCATCATCTTGATCGCCGCCCGACGAATCATCTCCTTCTTCTGATTCGCTTGACGAGGTGCCCCGAGGCCGCTTCGACCGTCCACTGGTCTGACGAGAGGCCTGCCGAGGCGCCGCCCTGCGGCTGCTAGCGCGGGTAATGCTACTGCTCCTGCTCTTGCTGCCGCTGCGACCGTTCCGCTGTGCTGCTGGCTGCTCTACAGCTCGTGCTCTCGAGGATGCCCGACGAGATACGCGATTCTCGTCGTCTTCATCTTCTTCATCGTCGTTTTCATCGTCCTCGCTACCTTCATCATCGGAGTCCACAATTCGCGAGGCAGCGCGGCCTTTGCCCTTGCGCTCATTGAGCACTGGCGAATGTGCGAGCTCCTCGTTGGGCCTATCCTGCAAGTTGGCATGCTCTTCGGCCGCTGGTGTCGTGCTATATTTAACCACTGTTGACGACGACGATGACGACGACATTGCCACCCCATCGGACATAAGTGGGCGAATCAACTCCGCCGTAACGTACTTTTCCTTCTCGCCGTCGTCGTAGTCGATGTCGAAAGTCCCGCTGGAGCGCCCGCTGAGATGCGCGCGCTGAATGACCCCGGGAAAGTACTCAGCTCTGCCCCGATACCGCACTTTTACCCGCATCTTTTCGCAGAAAGGATTTTGCGCGATGCGTGGATTCTCTGAGCTACTGCTACTGCTGCTCCTCGAGTTCTCAGCCCTCTTTGACGATGATGATGAAGAAGGGTCTTCTTCTGGCGCATCGCACGACGCTAATGTAGTATTCCACGAATTCATGCGGCAATACCATGCCCCCTCCGGGAGTTCATAGCCCTCCTCTGCAGGCGGCAGCACCCGCCATTTCGCACATTCGTCGCACTGCACCCACTCGGCCTCAACTTCACCTCCATCAGAATTGTCTTCTTCGCCCGCACGCCACGCAGCTTCCAGCTTAGTGGCACACGCCTCGGCTTTCCGCACAATCGCCGAGCCGTCCTTGTTGAAAGTGCGCGCGTTTTCGTACAAGAGCCACCCGTCCCGGCACACCGCCTCGGGCTGACGATAGAACCCCGCTTCGAGGCGTCGTGCCATCAAACTCAGGTCCATGGGCAGCGGAATGGTGCAGCGGTACGACGGCACTTCGGCGTCGTTCACCGATTGCGCAAAAGGGGCGCAGGTGGGGTCGTCGAGCATGTCATGGACTTCTGCGAGGAGGGCATTGAAGGCAGCTTGATGCTTCTTTACCGAAGATGACGACGACGACGACGACGAGGAAGACGACGACGACGACGACGACGAGGAAGACGACGACGACGACGGCAAAGTCAGAGTTGAGGTATAAGCCTCAAGCCCATCGGCCGGTTTGGCTTCCCAAGGGCTCAACCGGTCGCTTTCTTCTTCTTGCTCCTGGTCTCCGTTGTCCCAGTCAATCTCTAAACACTCCCAAAACGACGGCCCTACGAACCCACTGCTGCTGCTGCTGCTGCTGCTATGGCTACTACCGCTGCGCCCGACACCGAGGCTGTTGTGACGAGATGACCCGCCGCCGCCCCCAGAGGCAGCAGAGGACCCTGGCGCAGCTTCTACGGCCTTCACGGTCCCTACGTACTCGTTCAGTGTCCCGTCTTCGCCGTACTGGGCCGACACCACTCGCATCCCGGCGCGCCACGGCACCGCCACAGCCTGATCCACGTGGCCCTTGTGGACCAGGAACTCCGCCCCGTCCCACGCCCGCACCTGCACCTCGAACTCCGGCGGCGCTTTGGCGTGCCGCGTGTTGATTCGCTGGTAGGGGCCCCACTCAATCACTCCACTCGGCAGGGTTTTGGCCACGCGCAGCACCTTGAGGGTGGTCTTCAGCACTACAGAGGGGGGTCGAAACGAATCCCCCCCGTCGCTGGTTACGGCAGGGAACTCGAACTCGGTGTGCTTGACTTCCGTTTCGACCATCGCAAAGCGGCTCGACATCCCCTGCCATGGAGGAGGCCTCGCTTCGGGAAATTCTTGCAAGTAAGCCTCGTGGCCAGCGCTGAAGTACACGCAAGTGTCTCCTACTTGAGGCACGTACACGCTGCCTTCGCCTGAGGAATACGTAGAACAGGTCGTATCACAAACAAAAAAGTGAGTACGCAATAGACGAAACCAAGTTTGGGGAACATCAAAAGCAAGACGCGATCAACAGCACGTCCATTATACCTGAATGAATGTGCTACTTCTTCTTTTTTGACGTCTTAACAGATACAGCATCTACACCTACAGGCATCATTGTCTCACCGATGTTCCGCATGGGCGCTTCACTCAAAAGCCAGTCACGGTCGAGAGGAGCCCCGTGCGGCCACCCGAATTGATGGCGACGCTGCTCGTTGGTGGACCGGCTGCTGCCGCTGTGCTCGCCCTTCTTGTTCTTCTTCTTCATGCCCCCCTTTGTGGGTGGCAACGCGGGTTGCGGGCGGTGTTTGGTGCAATAGAAAGGCACTGCTTCCCCCGTCCACTGGTCTCGGCACACCCAGCCGGTCGTAGATTGCGCACAGGGAATGTGGTAATTGAAGCGGCACGCGGTCACGAGGCAGCCTAGGGTCGCGCCAAACAAACTACAGGCGGAGCATTTGAGGAGCTCGCCTCGTCGGACGCATTTTTCGAGCGCGCACCAGTGCTCCCCGTTGTGAAACACCTCCGGAGACAGGGCCGCGCAGTCGTCGTGGAGCCACACCCGGCGCGCGTTTGGGCGGCTAGGGTCGGGCCCCAGTCGAAGAGGGTGTGGGCCGAGCGCGGGTCCCGGTAAAGGAGCTTCACTAGTGTCGCCGCCGCCGCACAGCGCACACTTCAAGGTGGACCGATCCACTACGACAACGGACGACGAAGACGAGGATGACGATGACGACGACGACGACGAAGGTTCAGGTGACGAAGAAGAAGAAGATGAAGGCTGCGGTGGTTCAGCATCGATTTCCATCTGCTGATCTGAGGAAGACCTTTCTCCTTCGGTTTCAACATCTTCTGCACCTGGAACAGAGCCACTGGCCCGAATCAAGGGGTCAAACAGGTCGGCTTTTACTTCAACTTCGCTCGTGCCGCTCTTGGCTTTCCCCTTGGCTTTCGCTGCGGTCGTCGCCACCTGCGCCTGCCGCCGCGCCGCGCGCGCCGACCGGTCTTTCTCCGAGTGCACCAATCGCACGTTCTCCATGAGGTCGTCGCTGTCGAAGGAGTCGTCAGTGCCAGCTTCCCGGTAACCACCTTCGTCGTCGTCGTCGTCCTCGGACGAGTCGTTTGCTGCTGCCGCCGTAGCTCTGCGGACTGGACGCATACGCACTCCTCTTCCGCCGCCACCGCTTGCGCCTCCGGTAGCTCCACCTCTTCTGAGCCGGCCTCCTAGACGGTGGCCAGCACCATCGGGACGGTTGCTCGGGCGCCGCCGTGTCGTGGGACGGCCTGTGGTGAACTCATCGCTGAACTCATTTTCGCTGTCGTCGCTGCCACCACTGTTGCTGTTCTCGCTGTCGCTTTGCATACCAGCGGTGGTGTTCACGAAATCGCCGTCGAAGCTGTTGCTGTCTTGGTACCCATTGCTCTCGTGGCCGTCGTACGAGTCAATCGTGATCCATTGCCGGTCGTGTGTGGCACCCGAAAGGTGAGGCTGCGACGTGGAAAAGCCTTGCCTGCTCCTGGGTGGAGTACCCCCCTTGTAATGTGGAGACAACAAAGACGCCTGCAGGCCACTGCTGCTGCGCTGCCGCAACAAGCGCTGGCGAGCGGCGCTCGAAAGGCGGTTCGCCAGTAGATGTTCGGCTGCAGCCGCCTTGGCTTCTAGATTCGTTCGCCTCGAAGCAAGCTCTTCTTTGCTCAGGCAAGGAATGTGGTTGCGGCTCTCGAGCGGCAATGGTTGGGTCAAATGCGGCAACAGTTCAAAATTGCACACAGGTCCGCGGGGCACTAAATGGGGCTGCAGCTGCGTTGCCGTGTCAATCGTGTTGCCATGGTCGTCCATCGCAATTTCACCGTAGTCGTTGGCAAAGTACTGCTGGCCCGGTGCCTCGGCCCATTTGGGGCTGCTGGAGGCGGCGAAGAGCAGCACGCTGCCGCAGGCATCGCCTACCACAAACTTGAGACCATCGGGGGACAGCGCGCCTTCGTGCAATTTGAGCGCGTCTCCCGGGTTCAAGTCACTCGACAGAGGGCCTTGGGACTCCGACGCGACATGCGCAAAACGCTTCAGGACTCGCAATTGGCTTCCGGCGCCGCTACTGCGACTTGAAGAAGAAGAAGATGAGGGCACATCTAAAATGAGCGCGTGGCCTCCATAAGAGGACGCAAACATCAGCGTCGGCTCCGTCGGGTGCGGCAACAGCCCGTGCACCGGTAACGCACTGCTGCCCCGCAACGTGTGCAACACTTGCCCCGTGCTCGAGTCCCACACTTTGAACGCTTGCTGCCAGTCGTGGTTGGAGGCTGCCGCAGCCGACGTGGTCGTCGGCGGTCGCAGCGCTTGTGACGTCACCACGAGGGCGTCGTCCCGCGTCCAGGCCACCGAATCGACGCAGGGTAGCTTCGGGGCTCCGCCGGCGCGCCTTCTTGGCATTTGGGACCCGCTTCGGCTAGGTGCAGCAGTCGCAGCCGCCGTGCTACCAGTGGTGGCGTTGCTGTCTGAATCGTTGGCACCCACTTTGAGGACGAGCTGGTCGATGCGGGTGTAATTTTTCGACCAGCTCCACAGGCGCACGGTGCCGTCTTCCAGGGAAGCCGTAACAAGTCGATCGCCTTTGTGCGCCCACACTACTTGAGATATGCCCTTGGTGTGCCCACCGAGCTCAACTGCCAACTGCCGCCGGGCTGCCACTACCTCCGCTGCAGATGATGATGACGACGAGGATGAGTGCATCGACGAGAAGGAGTTCACTGAGGGTAAAACCTCAGACGAAGGCGACAGCGGTGGCTGTAGCGCCTCTGGCGAAGATTGCATCGCAATATCACCTGCACCATCTGCTGTTGCTGCTGCTGCAATTTCGCGCCCTAGCACTAGTGTACTAGGAGGCAACGCTTGCCAGATGCGCCCGATGCCATCCGTGGAACCGGTCACTAAAGCGCCTCCATGTGGGTTGAAGCACACGCACGTGACTTTCACAGAGGAGGAAGACGCCGCAGCAGGAGCAGGGGCGGTGGCGTAACTAGTGCTGTGCGATTGCTGCTGCTGCTGTTGGGCCGCGACGCGGCAGTGCGCTAATGTAATACATGGCACAGCATCCTGCCAGAGCGGAGGCAACGCAGCGCCCGTGCTGGGGTCAACTAAACTACCGGAAGCGCCATTGACACCCCACACTTTCAAAGTACCGTCGTCGGAGCACGAATAGAGCAAGCCGTCCCATGGGTCCCAGATGACCCGGTTCACTTCGTCGTCTGCTCGAAAATGAAAACACGTGGCAGAAAAAGAAGAAGAAGAAGAACAGGTTTGAGACAGGCAAAAATTGGAAGAATCAATACAGAAGCTCTCACTCATGAACACCAGCAAATAATCAAAGAAAAACATCAATACAAGCTTTCGCATGACCGTGTACAGTTCCAAAATATATATATATATTTAATTGTAGTGATTCGGCTAGAAACCCCTGTTATCTACACGCACCGTGCTTGAGGACTGCCACCGGCGCTCCCGTAGCCAACGCCCACACGCGAACCACTTGTTTGGTGTCGGACGACGCGAGCAAGACGTTGTTAGGGCTCACGGCCAGGTCCGTAATTTCGCCGAGGTGGCCTCGTAACGAATGCAACAACTCGGCCGTGTCCAATGCCCACACCTGGTAGAAAGCAGCAGAGAAAAGAAAGTGTTCAGACTGAAGAAGAAAATGGACTGCTCCGAAATTCTTCATGTGCAATGAATGCCGAAGCAGAATGTGTAAATAAATAAAAATCTGGAAGGATAATCGATTCGGTAATGTCCACACGGAGGGTGGCAGTGCCGTGTAAGGCCAAACCTTAACAATGAAGTCATCCGCGCCGGAACAAAGAAACTGGCCAGTTTGGTCGAACGCCACGCAGTACACTTCGCTGATCCCGTGCCCGTTGAGGACTTTGCCGAGGTCGAACCGCCGAGGCAACAACGCCGCAGCAGGGCAGGTGTTCTGCACCGCACGAGTGCGGCAACTCCCAATCGCGCGGCGGCGGCCACCTGCAGCGAGAGGGGCGGCTGCCAGGTACGCAGCGAGCGAGGCGGTGGGTTGCCGCGCCACTGCTTCTGCTGCTGATGCGGCTCCGCCACCTGCTGCGCCTTGGGTGTCCGCACCGCTGCTGCTGCCCCTACTAAAGCTACTGCGAATGCCACTCACGCGCAGCAACCGAACAGCGTCGGCAATCTCCGCCATGCCTCCACTAGCCAAGTACCGAGCTTCGCGGCTCGTCTTCGTAGCTTCCAAAGAGCTCACCGTGCTTTGGGTCTCCAAACGGCGCCGCTCGAGCTCGTTTTCCTGCCGCCGCCCAGCACTGGCAGCAGCTCCCTCGAAAGCAACTGCCTCTACCATCTCTGCACCTGTACTAGTTGGCGCTGGCGCAGCCTCTACTTTGATTCTTCGAAGAGCCTCTTCTAGGGTGGCTAAGTCGTGATGCGCCACTCGTAGGTCTGCGAGCACCGAAGCTCTCGCCACTG
>Ga0307982_1001398_pt1 | contig 19637 bp, 16 predicted proteins | sample OrgLakmetagen989_FD_201847 | JGI IMG/M metagenome (GOLD analysis project Ga0307982, IMG submission 201847) | Saline water microbial communities from Organic Lake, Antarctica - #989 | ecosystem: Environmental > Aquatic > Non-marine Saline and Alkaline > Saline | place: Antarctica: Organic Lake... | reverse complement strand
AAAAGGACACTCAGCCCAGTCAGACTTGTTCTGGAGGTTACATTTTTCTGTTGCTATTTGCCACAGTGGTGTTTCTTTGTATTTTGGGGAGTATTAACTAGACTAGACTAGACACCGGCATTGCAGGGCCATTTCCCTGCTAGTTGGGGCGCTCGGCGCTTTAGTTTCTTTCTGCTGATATTATCCTGCGTGAATCTCTGTCGAGAAATCTTAGTGCGTGTGCTGCGGTGTAGGCGCATGCCTGAATGCGTTGGGAGGAGGTGGAGGAGGAGGTGGTGGTGGAGGAGGAATTCTGAGGGCGTACTAAATCCAGTGCCCCCTTGCGTGTGGGGGAATGGGGGGGCTCAAAACACGCAGAACGCACATGGAAGAATAGTTTTTACTGTTGGACTGCGATGAAGTAGACGCCAAACCAACTGAGCCAAGTGCTTGGCGTCTGCTTAATCGCAGTCCAACATGAACAGAAGCCCTATTCGATTTTTTTTCTCAACAGTCAGCAGTGCAGTTGACCAACTGGCAGCTAAAGGGGGTCTCTTCTGAAATATCGCCCTTATTGGCCATAGTACACGCAAATCGAGATGGGATTCCCCCTAACCGAGCTCATACGGGCTTACCACTGTGGTCCGATATTTTGACCATATCGAGGGGGAATTCCGATGCCAAGGAGCACGAAATTCTATTGAATTCATAGTTCAGAATACGCTAAAATCGCTCAAAATCCGCAGTTCAGCCAGTGCAGCCGAGCTGCACAAGCTGTGCGAAAAATGACCTAAAACGAGATTATGACGTCCAACGGACAAATATATCCGTGGATTTACGCCACGTTACTCTTGGGTACACCACATGCGACAATTCCAGAGCTACTGCGATCATTAAACAGCAATTGCGATGTATAATATGGCCAAAAGGGGTATTATTTTCCGCTTTTGCGGAATTTCCGCTTTTGCGGAAATTGACCCCCCTTTAGCTGCCAGTTCGACAGTTGAATGACATAAGGAATAAGCAAAGAGGAAACGGGAATTCGTCTTTAATTGGAGGAAGGTTAAGGGATTGATTAATGGTATTGGCTTAAACTAAAAAAACGGGAATTCTGGGTTTTTCATTAGGCGACTAATTATGATTATCATCATTATTTTCTCGCGGATCCTTCGGCTTTCAGAGAACAGAAACATAACTCGGGTGTAGGACATCGGGATCTGATTTTGATTTCTTAACCCCGCTTTGTGCTTCAATCACGAAATCCGGGTTGTAAAGGAGCAAAACTTCATTGTACTCGATTCGATTGCCCTGACCCTCACAGTCGCTTTCTTATCTGCATATATATGTGTTGGTATTAGCCCAGCCCTCCAGGCTGCTGAACTGCTCAGCCCTGCTATTGATTTCTTCTGCCTGGGGACTTCAGCATTGCGGCTGCGTCGATACGCAAAGCAACAAAAGTTCTCCCAGCTCCCAGGTCAAAGTCACCAGCCTTCTTTTTCCCTGGCAACTGAACTGGGAATTTCAACACCCAGGCGCTCAGCCAATGCGACATGGGACTCGATTTCCTGGATATAGTTCGCAAAAAAAAAAAATAGAGATATAATGAGTTGCAGGTAAAAAGGGCGACTATCCGACATTTATCAAGGACATTTCTAAGAGAAAGAGAAACAGAAATCCTCATGAATAAAACCAAAGCGAATCAACACGTGATCTACGAAATGTCCAAGATTCCAGGATTGTGATCTCGATCACATAACTCTGCAAGCTACGTTAGGCCGCTGATTCCACGAAACAAAAAATTAAAGGTGCGCCTAAGATTTGTACCTGAGCGTTCCCGAAGGCGTCACCGCCGCTGTGCCCAGCACCTGGCAAATCGTAGCGTAAACGCACGCGCCTTTTCCATTTGCCTGGACTACTGTTACCGCCACTGTTACCACCACCACTGCTGCTGCTGCTAGCGTGGCTCTGATGAGAAGATCCTTCGCCTCGACCGGCGCCCCTTTGCTTCCTTCCGTCATGCCGTGGTCGTTCGACTCCAGTATCAATTGTGGAAGATGCCTTTGTGCTACCTCTACTGCTGCTGCCGCTGCTGCTGCTACTGCTGCCAAAAACGTTGCTGTCAAAAATGCTTTCGCCATTGTTATCGGCACTCGCGCCATCACGACTTCGATCGTTGTTGTCGTCTTTGTCGTCTTCGTCTTTGGCCCATAGCACACCACCCGACATGGCTGCTCGAATCTCAAGTTTCTATGATCAAAACGCAGGATAACCAAACCGATGACAAGAGACATACTTATGCATTAAACAAATGGGTATGTTGGACACTCATCAAGCAAAAACAAAGTCGCCCTGTCAAAACATGCGGTATGCGGCTTTCATCAGTAAGATTGGCATAGACTACCAGCCAGTAGCGCAGAAAAACAAAGCAACAATTAGCATAGATGGCCCAAATATACCTTAGCAATGGCGTTGGCCCTGCTACGGCGCGTAGCTTGCTTCTGGAACACTCGTGCGAGTGGCGCATTCTCAGCGCCGACAAGATCTAAGTTGTTGTCATCGACACCGTTACCGCTAGGACGGCTGCCTAACCTACCATTGCCAGCAGAACCACTAGGCAGTAAACCTTCTTTCGATGCACCCCGCAAGGCTACTTTCTCCGACGGCTTATTGTTGCGGGGCAAGCCCGCGGCGGCTGCTGCCTCAAGGTTGCCGTGCTGCTGCAACAAAGCACCAGCTTGTGCCGTATCAGCATTCAAAGCAGCTTGGAGGGAAGCAATTTCACGCTCTAGGGCTGGATCAAAACCTAGTTCATCGCGTAAGCGCTGTTTCAGGGTTGCGATGTGTTTCGCCCGCTCGGCTAGATCAATCTGAAACTGTGCACGTGCTTTTTGCTTTGCGGCAACTTCTTCGGCAATCCTCTGCTGGGTGGCTTCTTTCTCTGCTTCTGCAGCAGCTACATCTTCGGCCGAGGGCTGCTGGTCGCGAACAACGGCACGGCAGAGGTCAAGCCCTAGTGGACAAAATCGCCGTTTGTGCCCACCGCGGTGCCGTCGACGCGGCGGCGCCTCAATTGTTGAGGACAGTAGGAAAGCATCTCGGGGTGACGTGACTGTGATGACAGCTAGAGCAGCACAGCAGCAAAATTTCGTCAGACGAGACATTCAAAATCATTCAGTCGGTTTCGAATGGCTCGACGAGTATACATATACAGCACATGCACACTTTCATCCTATTCATTATATATGCTAGAGCCATCGAAGCTCTATTTTTTCTAGCTGTTAAAATCTCCTCGGGCCTCAGGTGAACAGTACAGGTGAACGTGCTATTAGGATTTACTTAGCATGAAGCACGAACAAAAACTTCCTTCTTGTGGAGGACTCACGACGGCTCGCGGCATGTGCACAAAAAAAGTGTCTGTACCAATCGAAGTACGTACTTCTCTGCTTACCGTGTAAGAACCACGGTCCGCCCAAGAACCGACCGGGTAGAACTCGGGAATATAACCTCAATGACGTCAATTACTTACGGAATGTACCTGTACAGAGTACAGACCTGAGTAGCTAATTAGCTACAGTAGCTAAACACCACATTCTGTTTTGTAGATACCCTTGCTCAAAGGCTCAAAGCAGAATGCAACAGCGCAATACCCAATAGCACCCAAGCATCCAAGCCAACACTTTTATCTCACTGGCTTCTTCAGCTTATTCTCACGTTTATACATCGCAATATGTGCAGCAAAGTAGACCGCGTGCTCCTACGGTGGCTAGCCTCTCAGTATGCATAATCAGTTTACCCGAGGTTTCGCCTCTTTACACGAGCGCATACTATCAACCTTGACATCGCTGTTCTGTTTCTTTAAAAAGAAATAAGATTTTATCTATTATGCATTCAAATAGTGGGCATACCCTTGGCTATTGTTACTCTAGTTGGTGCTTGGCTTGCAGCCTGCCTAATGCACGTTGACGGCCACGCTGCAGCTAGAAGCAATCCGGTGCGGCTTTTTGTTGCAACCATTGTTGTCTATTGGAGCCCTTTATCAGTGGTCTTTAAAGTAGGTAATGCGGGCATTGGTTAGCTGGCAACCGCCCCGATATCTTTGGGCTTTTTATTTTGTGCGTCAGTATATTCAGCCTACTGCACGTTTTCGACTCTCTCAGTCGGTGTTGAGTTGAACCTCACATGAGCTCACAATATTTTGCTAAGAGCTGGCGGCGCGACTTGACGGTTTTCGACTCACAATCTAGAGCCTAGGTCGGTGCAAAGAGTCCCACCTTTCAAACTCGCATGTGTTTGCTCATAAAATGTGGCAAGGGCACGGGCACTTCAGCAGGGATTCAGGGAACCCGGCACATAGAACGCAATTCGAGATGCACTATGAGCGGGAGCGCAACCGCACTCAACGCAGCCCCTTTTGCGTGTCAAGAATTTACTAAGTGAAATGAAAAAGGCGCCGAAAGCTTCCTTAGAACCAAGAGAAAGCCCAGTAAGATCAAACGGTGCCGTAAAGCTCCTTGGTTCTTAAACCGGAAAGAAGTTCTGCTTATCTATTACCCAGGAAAAAGTTAGAAAGAAGCACTGCAATATCCATGAATGGCTGTTTAAAGTAAGGACTTAGATGGAATGCATTCATGAATAACGAACAGAAAGGCCCAGAGCAAAGTGTGCTGGGCGCTGACCTCCACGGAGAACTTGTTACTTGTTACTCTCAGGCTCGAGAGATAGGATACAATAAGGTTATAGTAGGCAGCAGATTCGGACTGTATCGCCGAGTAAGACAAAGAGGGCGCATCATCTAAGTGGCGCGCTATGTGCCAAATGGCGCCAAATGCTCGCGCTCCTTGCTTCGACCGTGCTAATTGAGAAGTAGTACACGGAATTCTTTGCATCGGAGTTTATCGGAACATTCACTACAGTAGCAGTCAAAGAATTGGACAATAGCCACGGAAGTGCCTTGTGCTGTCTATACAAATATAGTACACCGCTAAAGGTACCAACCGATTGTAAATAACTAACTCGCATTACGAAGATAGGCTCTGAGTTCAATTATCAATTATCACAAATTTAAATTATGAGAATGAATTTAGTCATATGTTACGTAAGCAATTAAAAAAGATGTTTTATGACCACGGGTATCGTCCATCGTGTTGATGGAAGGGACTTATATTTATATGAGGGCCTAGCTCTATGACTCCACGGTGTTGACTTGTGATTTTACCCTCCTTCTGGCTTTTTGACCCCGATGGAAACTGGGCAACAGAGCGGGGTGCCATCTTATCGCTCTTTTTATCTTGACACCCGGAGTAGGATACGTAAGACTAACAGGTCATTTGTTATGTACAAAATCTTTGCTGCGCAAAACGCTCAAAATTTCCGCTTTCGTTTGAACGAGACAAGTTACTCAACTTCCGCTGTTTGTTACATGCCCTTCTTCGTAAAAAGCATTAGATGAAGGTAGAGCAGCGTACACTTTCTTATTGTTCCGGTGTTCATTCGATGTCCTTCTTCGTAAATAGCCTAAGGCGAAGGAGTAGCCGCGTACGCTTTCTTATTGGCCGTCATCTTGAGGGTCGCAAACTGAGTAGCTGCTGGGACACCCTTGAACTTGCTGTGGTGCTCGTGCGTCGACTTGCTGATGGTTTCAGTCGTGCCCGAGTTGCAATAGGAGACAGAGGTGTACTCGTCTTGCTGTGCGGCGGGATCGCAATCCAAGGATGGCATATCGTAGGTAGCAATGGCGTCGCCCGTGCAGAGATTATCAGAGTAGTAAGACATGGTCCATGTATTATTCGACGAGTCGCAATTGTAGGACGCGTGTACGGTTTCGCCGTCAGAGCCCGCGGTGTCAAAGCACGTTCCACAAAGGTATGACCCAACCGAGTAGAGATTATCGTTGAACGTTTCATTGGACTGCGGGCACACCCCTCCAACGCCTTCGTCGTAATAGAAAGTGTTCATCGCGGGTGATGGCGCCTCGTCGAAATCACCACTCATGCAGAGCGTATAAAAGCTGAACTCAGCCACGTCATCATCGAAAGGGATTTCCGTTACGCAGCCGAACAACACAGGTGACGGATTATATGACGAAGGCGTGCCGCTGCAGTCAGTGTTCGAGTAGACGTTCGTTACTCCGTACTCAGTGTTCGAACAATTCAGCCGGGAGCTGGCGGGGAGACAGAACACATTCAGATGAAGCTGAGCAAAAATGATTTACAAATATTTGATACACCAGGGATGACATGAAGAACGGATAAATATATTCATAAGAAAAAAAATAGCAAAAAACGTGGCTCAGTGGGGCTGAGAAGAATCGATGGATGAGTTATGTGTCAGACACATTTCAGGTAGACAGCAGACACCTGTCGTCTCTCTTAAGGAAAGGCAGTGGACAGAAATAGGTGCGTCGGGGCACGCCCGATAGATACTCAATCACAGCGAAAGTAGGCGAATCAAATGAAGTAACGCTCGTGCACAGAAGATAAGAGAGGTAAGGCACCTCGTGGAGCCGCTCACTTGGCAGCCGAAATCGGCTTGGAGTTGATACGACGGGGTAGAACTGCAATACGTGTTCTGATATATTGTCGACTGCAAAATGTAATCAGCCGATGCGGTGGGTGCAAAAGCAGCGAGGGCCAGAATGATTTTGTTCATATTCACGTGATAAACCGCGAAATTGACCTGACCATTGTAGTGATGGAGAGGTACAGAAGAGAAGCAATTATTTAAATGCATGCAAACAGAAACGTCCAGGAAAGAATGTTCATGCGCCGTGAAAGGATGTCGGGTTGACTTGCGGGTTCACCTCGCGCCTTGAGTAATAAGATTAAGATTATGATGTTGTGGCCTTAGATTCGGCGTGTCGAAGAGCCAAGAATGCTCACTTCTATTGGTGCAGAATGAGAAAGGTTTGGCCATCTTGCCTGCATGGAAGAGCTCCATTGGTGCAATCTAGTGGGAGATGCGTAAATACCGGCTCGTACTGGTGCAAATAAGGAATGAATAGCTACGGCGAAGATAGTGCTTATGATAGCCACATGAACCCCAGGCCTAGCTTTCAGCCCGGCCCAGGAGGCGCTCTAGACGCCACTGAAATGACACTCTGCTCCCCTGCTCTATTGAATCCAGGAATCCAGTTTTCCGCTGAGGAGGGGGAGAGTCAGAAAAATGCGCATCTTGCGCATCGCATACTGTATTTGCTTCCAATAACTTGGCAAATGCGCCGGTTATGATGTGCAATGCACACTGAAACTATGCCCCTTTTTCTTCCAGGGATTGGGAATTTCACTCAGTGACCGGAATTCAATAAGAGTTTACCGGCCTTTCTAATGTACATCTGCCCGCAGCATTAGCTTTCTGTGTCATTTGGGTCTGTATTTTAAACCGTCTTGGTGTGGTGCTCGTGCTTCGAATCCCGATTAAATTTATGTCATCATTCGGTAACTTCCTGGCATAAACGCCGTTTTGCGGTATTCTAAACCACAGTCGTAACCGTAGATGATGTACTCCTTTTTTTACGATACAAAATTCACCTGTAATTACGCGATAAAGTCATAGAGGGCTCTTATTGAGAACATACGGAGTTTTGCGGTCCTCGTGCTAAGAGGAGCCACTTCCATCCCGCTTGCCCACCATTTCCTTACATTTCCCGATTTAATTATTGATTCCCGACGAACCCCAATTTCCTGATTTCTTGGCTTCAGGAATTCTGATTTGTCTTGGTGGCGAGTTTACCCGACGACAAAAAGGGCGCTGGAAAGTGTTTGACCGGTGTGTACAGATCGAAAACTAGAATAAGACTTGGCCGAATACAGGAGGATTGGGAGTGTGCAACACCCACAAATACCTCGTTTTAGCAAAGAAAGAAATACCGGGACTTAAACCATACAAAAAGACTTCTCACCGTGAGCAGTAAAAAAATACTCATTTCTGAAAGAGAGCCACCACTTCGGTGTACTTAATTATACTGTTTGGCAATGCCCAAGAAGGGCGACCACAGCAGAGTGGTCATTTGATTTGGCGAGGTCCAAGGCCGTCTTGCCACGCTGTGGGTGAATATACACATATGGCAGCAACATGCACACACAAAAACCAATCACAGAGAAAACGCGACAAAAACAGTATTTCAGGAGTGAAGATGACATTTTTTGAAACGGGGAACACGAATTCTCGATTTCCGAATTACGGGAAAATAAATCGAAGGAGAAAATAGAGAAAACAGTATGTGTGCTAGTCCGCACCAGTGCACACTTAAGTTCATCGAAAGGCGAAGAGGTAATGATGCCTCCTCCACATCTCTTCAAGAAGGAAGCGCCACATACGAAAGGACAACAGGTATTCTTCTTACATGTGGCGCTTCTTGATGGGCTCTCTCACACAGGGAAAAAATGTGTGGGTGCGTGTGATTCTCTATCTTCCCATATCTTACCACATTCCTCGCCTCCTTGTCAGCCCCAGCTCCTAAGAGGACCTCCACAGTTGCGGTGTGACCATTTTCCGAGGCGTACATGAGCGCTGTCCAGCCCTATACAAACATGGAGGAAGAGGGAGACACAATGTCACAATAGTAGCAAAGAGTGAAAAGGGGAGAGAACACATGGAGTTGGAAAGAGGGGAGTGAGAATGGAAGAGTAGACGAGTAAGCGGCAAACATGTGTACCTCTCTCACTATGAGACGAAGGCCCCAGGCTACATGTATTAGTAGCCGCAGCCGCAACAACGGAAAAATATGTCAAATGGTGCTTTCTCCAAACTATCTTGTCAACCACGTGTGTGTGTGATTCTCTCTCTTACCCGGCCCTTGGCCTCCTTGTCAGCCCCAGCTCCCAACAAGACCTGCACAGTGGCGGTGCGACCGTTGGCCGAGGCCTCCATAAGTGCTGTGTTGCTGTTCTGTGCATACATGGAGGGAGACAGGGCACGCCAAAGAGCAATCAGAGCTAAAAAGGAGAACACAAGAGGCACGAGAACGAGGCAATAAACTACATGTACAAGTGCTCGCTCAGGAGTGAGCAGGTGGTAATAAATTAGAAAAGTCTTGGAATTCAATTTCAAGGTGCTCCAGAGCTCAAAACAAAAATCTGACAACACTTGACCGCCGAAACATGACTTTTCTGATTTCGAGAATAATGTCAGAACTCGTATCCGACACGATTGATACAAGGAGTGAGAAAAGTGAACTTGAAACAAAAAAACTCTTCTTTAATTGTTCTGTCAATTCATCAACACCCTCGAACGCACCCTCAGCTCCTCATTTGACTCTCTCAACCTCTTTCAAGAAACAAGAGGTGCCAGTTAATATTGAGGAAAGCAGACATTGTCTTTATTTTTGGCACCCTTTGCTCTCTCACCACGGGGAAATAAAAAAGAATAGAAAAGGAGCGCGAGCGACCTCACGTTTTCAACTAGTAAGAAGTAGGCTCTCAGCCAACGAGGAAGAGGCTGTGAAGCTTCTCTACCCCTCCATGAAAAGAGAAGGAAAACAAACAGCCAGTTCTTTACGCCCCCCCTCTTGATGGGCTTTCTCGTAACTGAAAAAAAAAAGCGCAGCCAATTTCCGCCCCAATGCACATGTACTAGTAGCCTCAGCCACAACAATGGGATGAGGTCACATGGTACCTCCTCCAAATCATTTTGTCAGCCACACGTGTTCGTGTGGTTATCTCTCTCTTTGTCTCTCTTACCACATTCCTTGCCTCCTTGTCAGCCCCAGCCTCTAAGAGGACCTCCACAGTTGCGGTGTGACCGTAGATCGAGGCCATGATGAGCGCTGTGTTGCCATACACCTACACATTCATAGAGGGAGCGAGGAACTCCATAGTAGCAAAGAGAGAAAGACGGGAGAACACGAGAGAAATCACGATGGAAAGAAGATAAAAAAAAATGGCAAACATAAGTGAGTGAGTGTGTGTGGGGGGGAGGGGTAATAGAAGTGCTCGCTCAGAAGAAAAGAAGCAATACAAATGCACTTGTTCCCGAGCTCAGATAAACAATCTGACAACACTTCACCGCCGAAACACGACCTTCATGATTTCGAGAATAATGTCAGAACTCGCATCCGACACGATTGATACAAGGAGTGAGAAAAGTGCACTTGAAACAAAACAACTCTTTTATTGTTCTGTCAATTCGTCAACACACTCGAGCGCACTCTGAGCTCCTTTTTTGACTCTCTCAACCTCTTTCAAGAAACAAGAGGTGCCATTTAATGAAAGGGAAAGCAGGCATTTTCTTGCTTTTTGGCACTCTTTGCTCTCTCACCACGGGGAAATAAAAAAGAATAGAAAAGAAGCGTGAGCGACCTCATGAGTGCAACTAGTAAGAAGTAGGCTCTCAGCCAAAGTGGAAGAGGCTGTGAGGCTTCTCTACCCCTTCATGAATAGAGAAGGAAAAAAGAAGAAACCAATTCTTTTCGGCTTTCTTCGGCTTTTTTTGATGGGCTTTCTAAGAACTGAAAAAAAAAAACAGCAAAAAAATGCGCAGGCAAGCTCCACCCCAAAGCACACATGTACTACAGATATCTTAGTTGTAGCCTCAGCCACAACAATGGGAAGAGGTCACATGGTAACTCCTCACCAAACTATCTTGTCAACCACATGTGTGTCAGTGTCTGTGATTCTCTTTCTTTCTTACATTGTCCTTCGCCTCCTTATTTGCCCCCGCTTTTAACAAGACCTGCACAGTTGCGGTGTGCCCGTCGGTCGAGGCCCAAATGAGCGCAGTTTCACCATTCTATGGATACATAAAGAGAGAGGCACACCATAGTAGCAAAGAGAGAAAGGAGATCACATGGTAGAGAAATAAAGGGAATTGAGAGATGGAAGAGTAGATGAGTTGGTGGCAAACACACGTGTGAGGGGTAATAGAGCAAGGTGCACTTGAAACGAAAGAATCCTTTTTAATTGAAAAAAAACATGTATATTTTCTAAGCACTCGAACGCACTCTCAGCTCCTCCTTTGACTCTCGCAATCTCATTCAAGAAACAAGAGGTGCCATTTAATGAAAGAGAAAGCAAGCATTTCTTGGTTTTTGGCACTCTTTGCTCTCTCACAACGAGGAAATAAAAAGAATAGAAGAGCGAGCGACCTCATGAGTGCAACTAGTAAGAAGTAGGCTCTCAGCCAAAGTGGAAGAGGCTGTGAGGCTTCTCTACCCCTTCATGAAAAGAGAAGGAAAAAAAAAGAAGCCAATTCTTTTCGGCTTTCTTTGATGGACTCTCTCACGACGGGGAAACAAACAAACAAACAAACAAACAAAGAGGTAAGCTCCACCACAATGCGCACACGTACTACTAGTAGCCTCAGCCACAAAGATGGGAAGAGACGTCACATGGTGACTCCTCACCAAACTATCTTATCAACCACCCGCGCGTGTGTGTGATTCTCTCTCTTTATAACCTCGTCCTTGGCGTCCTTGTCAGCCCCAGCCTCTAAGAGGACCTCCACAGTGGCGGTGTGACCTCCGGTTGAGGCCTTCATGAGCGCCGTTTCGCCATTCTACACAAATACAGGGAGAGGCACACCATAGAGCAAAAAGAGAAAAAGAGGAGAACATCAGGGGGTTGAGAATGTGAGGAGCAATAAAGTACAAGTATAGACGCAAACGCAGAAATGGGCAGGTGGCAAGAAGCAAAAACTTGAATTTCAAGTTCAAGGTGTTCCCGTGCTCAGATTTCGAGACAAAACAAGTGATCTCGAGACAAGTCTCAGAATTCGCATCCGACACAATTTAGATTGGGAATGAGAAAAAGGCACTTCCAACATGAAAATTCTTTTTATTCATTTATTTATATAAAGAAAATCAAAACACCTGAGCGCACCCTCAGTACCTCTTAAGACTCTCTCAACCTCTTTCATGTGAAAAAAAGGCGCATTACAAAACGGAAAGCAGACATCCTCACAACGGAAAAATCAAATTAAATGAAACGCAACGCCGCTAATGCTAGGTACCAGGGCACACATGTACTAGCCTTAAACGCAATATTGTGACGAAAGGCCGTGGCATAGATCTATACCTCCTTCTCCACTCGAGCACCTCATGTCAAACACATTCGTGTGCGATTCTTTCAACCTCACTCAAAGACTCAAAAGGTGCCGTACATGAGATAAGAGAGGCATTCTCTTCGCAATTCACACCCCTCGAAATACTCTCCCTCAATGAATAACAGCAACACACAGGTCAAAGAAAATGCACGACAGAACACCAGAGGCAAGCATGGAACGCACCACGTTAGTCTCAATGTTGGCCTTTTTTGACAGGCAGTCCTGCACGGTCGCCAGGTCGCCTTCTTCAGCTGCTGGCACTAGATCAGCCGTTGCCTTTTCCTGAGTGACAAGGGCAAGAACCAAAGTGGAGCATGAGATGAAAGACAATGAGATAATGAGGTACGGGAAGCTCTAGAAATTGTACGCTCTATCTTTTGGAAACACTTTACAGCACCTACCATGACTGCAGGTGCAATCACTGCGCGCACCCATGCGCGTGCCTCAGGTGAAGAGCAGTGCTGTGCGATGTGCAGTGCGTCTGTGCGCGTCATTGCCATCCCAAAGATTTCCAGGACGTCACCGGCGGGATCATCCTGCAGTCGCTCAAAGGGCTGGGTTGTACCCGCATGTTGGGCTATTAAAGCATCTCGTGCCCAGGCAACCACTGCAGAGCGTGCCGCGGGTGGGGCCCACAAGAAGCAAGGATCAAAATAACGTGCGCGCAAGGACAACGCCGTCGCAGGCAATCGCTCTTCTGAGGCTGAGAAAGTAGCACAGTGAGCAAGAGCAGCGACAACGAGCGTGGTTGGATCTTCAGTGATAGAAGCATAGACAGCAGCATGGTGCTCGAGAATGTCGCGGCAAGTGTCGTCGGTGGCCAGGTCAAGGGGTGTGGCGCCATTCTAGCGACGTAGGCATATGAGGTAGCCGTCATCCACAAAATAGGAAAGACGAAGGAGTCATGTCAAAGCCCACAAACATCTCTTAGAATAAAGTCTTCAAGCACTATTGCCTCTACTCTAGTGTACCGTACCGAATCCTTGACGTCGATCAGCCTTGGACCAGCCACGACCAGTGCTTCCACCGTCGCCGCATCCCCGTTGACCACGGCTACGTGGAGCGAGCTGTGCCTATGCTGTAGATCGACACGAGAACACAAGCACTTGAATTTACGAATGCATGTTCTCTATGGTGAAATTGCGTCAAAATGGCGCATAGCGGCTAGAATTGGTGGACGTGATAGCTCAGGAGAGAGAGAGAGGGGGGGGTTACTGTGAAGCTTACCTCGTTTGTTGCATAGCCTCCCACTATTTCAAGAGCCTGCGCTAGTTCAGCGGGGATTGATGCCCCATGCTTTGCAAGGGCGGCGCGGGCCGCTGCTGGACCTTCCACCAGAGCTGATTGGCATTTTAAATGGGCTGCTGCAGCGGTCAAGTAAGATTGAACACCCACCTTATTTTCCGGATCTTCAGGGGGGCGAGACATCTACCATTGAAAAAAAAAACAAGAGGCGCGAAAGAGGCAGATCTTACTCAGACAACAGCACCATATTCTGGCGCACATGGTTTGTACAGGAAAGCAAGTATGCAAGTGCATGTGGCTGCACTATTCTCAGCTGGCACGCCGGCGCAACTAGTAGCCTGATAGAGCAAGCTGCAGGGTTACGAGAAATGCGACGGGAATGCTCTGAATAGACTCACTTCCATGACGATATATTCTCCTTACCGCTGTGGTATTCGAGCTTGACTTCACGTGGCAGATTATCCTTGTCTTGTAGACTACGTTTTAAAAAAGATACTCGAAGCTAAATTTTGCTATGAGAAGCTTCAAGAGACAGGTCTCGAAGGGCCGGAATTAGAAGGCTATCAGGTAGAGATGGAAAGCAAATCAGCGCAAACTAAACCTGAGAAGCTAGTCTAGTCTCTAGCTAGCGAAGTAGTCATCAGGCGCACACATATGCCCAAGATTTTTGTTTTTTTGTTCTTCTTACTACAGTAGGTCTGTACAGTACTACAGTACAGATCTGTGCAGCACAGTACTAATTACTACAGATACGATACTTGCGCGACTACTGTACCTTCTCCACTGTAAACAGCAAGGACGCGCCATCCATACGCACGGCGCTGGCCTCGAGCAATTGCGTGACTGTCTCATCGCGGCCAATTTTGGTCACAGTTGGCGTCTTGAAAAACGCTTGTCAAACCCTGAGGATGGCACCAGCTGGCGCACTGATATGATTGGTGTCGATAACAAAAATCGTACGGTCCTCATCGACACTACGATAACTTGCCTCTCTAGCCAGTCGAACTTGAATAGTCGCGTGGCCGATTCCCAAGGACGAACAATAGCGGGCTTGAAAGCAGCTGAAAACAGGAAGAAAAGAGACCCTCACATTCAGTCCATTGTCAGGGCTTACGACGCTCCTTTTATCCCCTTTGCCATGTCGACGAATGGAGCTCTTGGACCGGAAGCTTCGAAATTCCTCACCGTTGTCTTTAAACACGTCAAGGCTGCCGGTATGTTCAGTATGCGCCATAGCCATCAGGACACTGACTCGACTTGGAACACCACATGACTCTCGACATTCTGGCGTCAACGGATTTCCTCTACTGCTACAGCTACAAATGCGGCCTTCGTTAATCGCATCCTACAGCGGGATTCTGTTTTTCAGCAAGATGGCCCTTCTATTGCCAAGGCGTCACCTTACCCTCGTTTCTACAACTACGACCCCAAGCTAAACCGGCGATCGTGTAATTACCGGAACCCCCATTCAACCCGGGATAAAGCTAGCTAGTAGCAGCACAGTTTTTGAGACAGGCCCCGAAGGGCCGGAATTAGAAGACTAACAGGTAGAGAAGAAAAGCAAAGCAGCGCAAACTAAACCTAAGAAGCCAATCAGGCGCACATGCCTGAGTGGCCATGGAAGTGATGGTAGCGGTCCTAAGTGGCACGCTCCTCCATGCTCTGAGAGTGCCGCTCAAAAGAAGAGTTTCCGCCCGCAGAGGAGGGGACTACAACGAAGTCCTTCAGGCGATCCAGAAGAAGAGTCGCCCATCCCCGAGCAATTGCGTGACCCCATTTGCGTGCAAGCTTCTGTCTGAACAAGGCTTTGGCTTCTGAAAAGCCAATGGCACAGTTTTTCTCTCGGATTTACTGAGTGTGGTTTTTCCCTCTTTTTTCTATACCATACTTACTACTGTAGAAGAGCCGGTAATTTAACAATCGACCACATTTATCGATCGGTCGGTATCCTCGGCTACAGGGGGGTATTAAGCGTATGTTGATAGGCTAAACTAAGGCTAAATGCGGTACTTATAGCTAACATTAGGCCATACTCAGTGCTCCAAATAAGCAATTCTAAGCAGCTGTGATGTATATTCAAGAGTGGGTTGTTTAATTCATCCACCCGCTGCCTTCTTTAAGCAACAAAGGGGTGGTTGGCCTTATGGGTGCCTTCCTTACGGCGTTGCGGCGTGAGCCCATTCGATTGATTTCTTCAAAGTAGCCGAGAAGACATAGACAACATTGCTTTCCACAAATGGGTAATTCGTTCTGGACGCTACGCTTGACTTGATCCATCGAGTCGCAACGATCGAAACAGTACATCATGAGTGCTCGGCGATATCGACAACCCAATGCACATGCCCAGGTCATCGTTCATTTCCTCGAAACGAACGAGAAAGGAGTGCAAAACTTGCCCAGCAATGGTAGATATGACATCATAATTTAGAGGATCTATATGCACTTATCACCAAAGGTAGAGACGAGACACTGAAAAAGTTGTTCTAGAAGTAGTGACAAACACGTTTTTAGTCACCGCAAGCTTCTTGGTTTCTCCCCATTTCCTGCTGGGCTTTCACAGCCATCCTTTCTCACATTCGTCCAATAAACTCGCCATATATCCAAATGAAGTTCATCTAGATGGTGTAGCTCGCACACACCGAATTCGTCTCATCGGAACCGGACCTAGCAGCGGAAGATACTAGATCATCACTCGAAAGCTTGGGTGTTGATCTCTATCAGGTGCCTAGTAATGAACAAATTTGTCGGAATGCGATTCCTAATTGCGGCCGACATCGTCAACCAGCCACTGAGCAACACGCTCGCACGGCGAGCTGGATGCGAACAGACCGAGCCACGGGCTCGAACAAGGGAACTTCGGAAAGTTCCAAGAGAATGATTACTCCACACAAAAGAGAGTGCTGCCAGAGAGAGCACCAATATATACACAATAGAGTGTATTTACCGAAAAGACAAAGCACCAAAAGCCACAACCACGGGGTTGTCACAAAAATGCGCTGACGTTGCACCAAACGGGCCGCTAGGGCTCGCACTGCTTTGCTAATAATAGTACCAAGCCACCCAGTAAACTTTCCCCTTACGAGAGGTTATGGGCTACACTTGCGCGGAGGCCGATGCGTCATTTCATCGCATCAGGCCAACTCTGCGACCTCCGGTAGAAGATGGAAACAGGACGCAAAATCCAGGGAAGCATTCACTGAGTTTAGACAGGAGAATGCTCAGAACTAATCATGCGTTGCTTGTAGTTCAAGCTCTAGCCTTTTGAAGCCCTATCGCTTCTAGAAAGACCTCGGAATGGGGGCATTTTCACACCTATTCGGTGCACCGATCGATAATAAGATCGTGCTGTCATTTGGAGGGTGACTTTTTTTTTGGAAAAGCTTAAAAAAATCGAGGTGAATTTTTTTTTCAGGGGCATGTGCGCCTGATTAGCTTCTTAGGTCTTGTTTGCGCTGCTTTGCTTTTCTTCTCTACCTGTTAGTCTTCTAATTCCGGCCCTTCGGGGCCTGTCTCAAAAATATTTATTTCAACAGCAGATGCCCCGAACACATACGTTTCTGCAATGAAAGAAAGAAAAGATCGAAATAGGGCCAAGGTAGAATTATTCTAGCTAGCTAGTGTTAGCCGATTGGTGCATTGCCGGTTCTTCTAGTCAATTTACTGTACAGCCAGTTGCGGGTGAAAAGAAACACTCACGTTAAGAATTTGAGGGGTCAAATTTAGTGAATTTTAAAAGAAACTGAGGGGTGTTGGCTCTGGTTTCTAAGAAACGGCGGCCTTTCTGCCCTGCCTGTCTGCCAGTCACCTAAGAAACTGAGGGGGGCTCACGCGGAAATCTAAGAAATTTCCTAAGAAACAAGGGGGTCGGCCGTTTTCCTGCTTTCTTGTCACCCGCAACTGGCTGTAGTGCAATTTTTTTTTACACCGTACAGCTAGAAGCTAGAAGCTAAGTAGACTGACTACAGAGCTATTGATAGATTGATAGGTTTCTAGTTTAATTAGGCAACTTACTAAGCTAAGATAGCTGCTGGCCTTGCAGCGCGCATTGCTACTTTGCCCAAACTCTCTATTTTTGCTTGCAGCATGTACCGCTAGCCGTGAGGTTACTGTTTTTATCTTAAGAATTGACATCCAAGCAACTTAATTTTTATCCAAGGCTCTATTTCCAGCATAGCCGGTTTCCAATGAAGTGCTCGCTTGGTCGAGTAGTGTGCATTCTTTTCGTGGGCTTGCCCATAGCTATTGTTACTCTTATCGGAGCTTGGCTCGCAGCCTGCCTAATGCACGTTGACGGCCACGCTGGAGCTAGAAGCAATCCGGTGCGGCTTTTTGCTTTTACTCAAGCATCCTTTAACAATGACGTCTGTAGTTGTTGATGCGGGCGCTGGCGAGCAAATAGTTGCCTTCCTGTTTCCGAGCATTCCATTTTGTGTGTCTAAAGTGCTTTACGACTTCTTCGCATTTTGAGTCAGTCTCTCTCTTCATCTGCCGACAGGTGAACCTCCTGTTAGCCCACAACATTTTGCCGAGAGCTGGCGGTGCAACTGGACGCTGGTCAACGCACGAGCTTGAGCCTAGGTGCGTGTGTTAGTATCTGCGCGGCACCACTCCTTACTTTTTAAAAGCTGCTTCTATTCCTTCCTGCAAGTATTATAGAGTACGAGCTCGATTGGCTAGCATGTGTGTGTGTGTGCGCGTTCATTACATGTGCCAATGGGCTCACCTGTGCACGTGTGCTCATGATTGATTCGTGCCCGCTTTGGCTGTAATTCAACAATTTTTTCGTGGTTAGGGCGCAGGATCTTCAGCAGGAATTGACGGCAGGCGGCTTATGGAAAGAAATTCGAGACGAGTACTTAACATGGGAGAACAATCACACCCAACGTGGTGATGCTGCTCCTTTTGCGTGTCAGGAGTTTCCGTGGCAACGCACCCTCAGTTTTCGAATGCTCAGCAAGGTTTGTGTCTCCATTTCACTGTTTACTTTCACCACATCTTTGCTTGTACTCTTGCTAGCTTGCTTGATCTGGATCTATAGCTACAAGTAGCTCGTCCGCTCGTTGCTTGAATTATTGTCATAATTCAAATGGATTCAACACGTTCGTATGCGCCCTTACGTGTGTGCTGGTACCTGCAATCATGTGTGTGTGTGCATACGCCCCTATATATTAGGACACCTCTCTGGTTGATAGCGGCGAATTTCCAGTGATTGCTAAGCTTCTGAAACGCTATCCCTGGGTCCCTACGGTAAGACAAAAAAGAGCTACTGTAGTGCGTAGTGCACTTCTCGTTGCTTTACGTATGCCATTCAAGCAATCTGCAGTTTTGCATGGCCTTCCTTGCGAAGTGCGCCACGGCGTATACTTTTAGGAGACGAATTGGAACTATGCCACTTGTTATGTCTCGGATCATGTGATTGCTTGGGCGAGAAACTCGTAGGTGTAGTCCATATTACCTGTAGCATTGCTAACACACCTGTGCTGTCTGCCCGACCCTGTCGTTGCGCCTACCTCTCTCTCTCATGTGTGCTTGAATGAAAACACCAACCCCATCCATCGGACCAGTTGAACGTGTTCACCCTCGAGCCGGGCTTCGCCATGTCGCCGCATCGCGGGCCTTTTGCGGGGGCGATTCGCTTGCAGGTGGGCGGGTTGCGGGTTGCGGGTTGCGGGTGTGGGTGTTTGGTTAGGGTTGTGGTTGATGTTGATCACTTGCAGTGTTTTTGGGGCTACTGTGGGGTGGAAGGTGGTAGTAGCAGAAGGAGAGATACAGGAGCAGCAGTGACAGTTGAAGAACTGGTGCAGGTGCAAAATTGGTGTTGCTTGCTTCCTCGAGTATTCTGGCTGCAGGCTTCATTTCCCCAACTATGATCTTTAGGCTTGCGGATGTGTGTAGGAGCGGATGTGTGTATGACATGTAGCGGTAAAGGTCTGTAGGAATTGAAGTAAATGTGGCAGCATAGCGGCAGCAGCATGAGCAGTAGAAAAAGATACGCGTAGGATATACATGCATACGATTTTTTTGCCTTCTCTCTTTCTTTTCTCTTTCTTCTATCCTCTCCTTCTCCCTCTTACATTACTTCTCATTGCGAACCCTCTTAAACAGCTCGGCCTGGAGTCGCCCCCATCCACCACCAACGCCTACTTCGCGCTGTGCAGAGAAAAAGAGTACTTCGACCCGGGCGACTGGTGCGTTGATTCTGTTTTTTTCCAGCAATCACATTATATTAGGAGGACAGGATTTAGAAGGCATAGGAAGTGGGAGATGAATGGAAGGGAAGGGTGGACAAATATGTGCTTTTCGAAGGGGTTCATTAATGGTGTGCAGTATTCAGAGTTTCGGTTTGACTGTTTTCGTCTTCTTCCCACCTTTGTTTT
>Ga0307982_1001397_pt1 | contig 19652 bp, 11 predicted proteins | sample OrgLakmetagen989_FD_201847 | JGI IMG/M metagenome (GOLD analysis project Ga0307982, IMG submission 201847) | Saline water microbial communities from Organic Lake, Antarctica - #989 | ecosystem: Environmental > Aquatic > Non-marine Saline and Alkaline > Saline | place: Antarctica: Organic Lake... | reverse complement strand
GTCTGCCCCGGGTCATTCCCCTCCGTTTCCGTGAGGCACGCCGCTGCCACCACACCATCGCAATGCGAGCCTTCCCCAGCCTGCTCTGCCCCATCCACGCTGCGGGCGGACTGCACATCGGAGGCTGCGAGACCCAGCTCTGTGTGCAGCCCATCGCCTGGGGTCCCCACGCTGCTGCGGCGCCCACCTGGAGCGCCTGCGCCACGCCCACCTGGAGCGCCTGCGCCACGCCCACCTGGAGCGCCTGCGCCACGCCCACCTGGAGCGCCTGCGCCACGCCCACCTGGAGCGCCTGCGCCACGGAAGCCTAGGCTTGCAAACAGCCGCCCGTGGCCTGGGGAGCTGGCCTGGGCGGTGAAGGGAATATCAGCATCGTCAGTTTCGTCAACGCAGGGTGGCAGGCTTGTGGTGTGCCCGCCTTCTCTGCTGGCGTTACTGGACAGCGCCCCGCTGCTGGCCTGGCTGCTCTCCAAGCTGGAGGGGGCCTGTGAGGCGGGGGGGGCTGAGCTACCACCTTGAAGCATATCACGAGGCACCAGAGTAACAATTGGAGCTGCTTGTTCGCGCCCACTGGATTGTGCGATGCCGCTTGTTGCTCCAGTGACACTGATTGTCGTTTCACGGTGTGCTAAACTTGCAGCATTCTCAGCAGTGCAGGCTGAGTCAGTGGACGCCTCTGTACCAAATGTCTCCGCCTGCACAGGCGCATTTGCTGTATCAGCATCTTCAGTCAGACTGACGTTTGCCGTGGCCTCATCGAAGGTGAACTGCGTGGTCACGCCCGGTTCGTCGGCCAGCAAGCTATCTTGCAGGTCAATGCAAGCTCGCTCCTCCACCAGCGCTCCCAAGGCACTGTTGTGTGATGATTGTGCGATGCTAGATAGCTGGCGGCTGGAGGTGAAGGAGAGCAGGGAGGGGTCCCCCCCCCCCAGCATGGAGGTGGAGCCCCCCGTGGAGGGTGACAGCAGCAGCGAGTCCTGTCGGAAGCTCTTCGCACCAGGCTTCAAAGGGGCCAGTTTGACGGTGCTCAGGATCTTGCCACTGCCTGTGCGCTGCACATGGCCTCTGCTGCCCGCGCTGTTGCCACTCATGGCGGCGCCACGCAGCACGCTGGGCGGCACGTCCTCCTCCTCCTCGCATGCGGCCCCAGGGCTTATGTCTGTCACAGCGCGCCGCAGGGAGTGCCTTGCCATCTCCAAGCTGTCTCCCAGTGTTGAGCGCCGAGAGGCTTCCAATTCTCCAGAGGAGTCTATGGGCGCTAGCTCCACGGAACCGCGGCGAACAGGGGTGGTGGTGCCGGCACCAGATGCAACAGCACCAACGCTGTGCGCCCTGCTCATGGAAGGAGACGATGCCCATGGTGACAGCGCAGTATGGGAGTTGCTCGTGCGCGCGTCTGAGGCAGGGGGTGTGTGCTCTGTTGGAGGGCTGCTTTCCCCGTTGAGGTTGGTGGCTGTGCCTCCGGCGCTGGTGCTGTGCCCATCGTGGGAAGAAGAAGCGATCGAGCTGGCTCTGCGCCGCCCTGGGTTTGACGTGTCGCTGCTCAAGACGCGGTTGGATGATGCGACAGACGAGCCGCGGCCCGGTGGTAGTGCTGGGAGCTGCGTGGGGCTAGCACCGCTGCCAGAGCTGCCTGCAGAGCCAAAGGGCCACGCTGACGTATGTGCAGCTAAGGCTGCTATGTTGTCTGCGCCATTTGCACTCCGGACCCGTGAGACAACGCTGCCTTGCGACACTCCACGAGGTTGTGGTGCTGCTTGCCCCCGGCCCCTCAGGCCGGAGATAGCGTTACCGCTGGCGGCGCGTTGGCTGTAAAAACTGTCATTGTGACTGATGGTTGAAGATTCCTTGCTGCTTATGTTTCGACTTTCTTCAGCCATGCGGCCCTGCACTGCGCGTTGCCAAGCTGACTGCGCCGCACTCCATAGCCCACGCAGAGAGCCAGAAGTGACATTGTGGCGCAGCCCCAACTCAAAAAGCGTCGAAGTGAAATGGTTGAACCATGCTGGCAGTATTGCATGCAGTTCTGCATGCAGCTCTGCATCCTCTTCCTGCAAATCACTTTTGTTCCACCGCCCAGTATGCTGTGAGCAGACTGCAGTTTCCGGTTTATAACTTCTGGCACTGGCTTGGCTGCGGGCCGAGAGGAGCCGAGCTGTCTGAAGCAGTCGGTTTGCAGTGGAAGAAACACCACTTTGGAGCACCAACTGTGGACCTGATAATGCTGGGGGTGCATGTGACGCGGCGGGTCTGGTGCTTGGTCTGCGTGAAGCCGGTTTGCTGCCATACCTGGCATGTGCCTCGGCAGCAGCTGCTGCCGACGGCGCAGCAGACAATTGGCTTTCAAGCGCCGCAACGGCACGTCTCTGGAATCAAGTGAAGGTATCAACGCTGCACTTTGTGTGAGCATGTTATTCCACTTACGATTTCAGCTCGCCAGATGCCTTCGGCGTGCCGCGTGCCAAGCTCACTTTCAGCTCGCACAAGCAGAACTGTCGCCAATTGGCTCAGCTGTGATTCATGAGGAAGCACTATGACACGCCAAGCATTGGGCAAAATAATCGAAAGGGATTGGCGAAGAATGCGATCTGCCTCCGGACTCTCGTCAGTGTTGTGGAATCTGAAGTGCAAAACATGGCTTTGTAGACTCTGTTGCGAAAGCGGCATAGAGCACCAACGTACCTTGCAGACCCCATACACAAGTTCATTTTAACCATAGTACAAACAGTTCGAACAACTGCACTGATGTGGGGCACTCGCTTCGTCGTTTCAGGGAGCTGCGCACGTGATTTGGCGTTGCCGCGTGAGCTTTTGAGCGATCGCCTGGTGCGACGTGCTGCCTGCAGACGGCTGGTTGACAGTCGCCCATCCATAGAGCCAGACCGCAATCGCTGCGATGCTGGTGGGCTTGGTCGAAGTCCTCCGGAACCTTCACCGTCAAACACACTGGCACTGGACGCATCGCTGCGACCTTCAGCGGCAGACGACGCCCTGGACCTGGAGGACGAAGTTCCCGCGGCATCAGCCTGCTCGGATACCCTCGGAATCGATCCGCTATCATCTTGTGATTCCCTGGCCCCCAAATTTAGCTGACTTGGATCCGAGTTGTCCACGCTGTACAGTACACTTCCCGTGGGAAGGTGCACCATCGCAGCGGCAAAAAGCATTGAGCTAAGTACTCCAACAGGCGTAGCTCCAGCCATAGTTGCCATATGAGCTGCGTATTGCTACGGAATCACCTCGTTTTCTTGTCAATATTTTGGTGTGGCAGTCGCAAAATAATTGCAACGGGTTGGCGTGTGCGGCATGGCTGACTGCGGTGTGGAGGAGGGCCCTGTGTGCTAAACCTCGGCAAACTGGGCACATTTTGCAACAGCAAGCAGTGCACACAAAAAGCCCCACTGTTGAATGTTTAAAGCCGTATATCCAAAACCTCTGCGGCTTCTAGTCTAATTGGCGCCCTGGTCATGAGGGCAGACTTCTGCTAAGGCAGACAAGAAATATTCAATGGAGCAATCGGACGGCAGGTCAGCTCACGCTGATTTTGATGCCCTTCTGAGGGCGCAATCGGGATCTATTACTACTGTTGAGTTCTGCCAATCTCGCGGAAGCCACGGGGGTGTACTCTCAACACGCTCAGTGCCTGAAGCACGCAGCAATACATCTGACGTTGTGCAGCAGTGGTGGAATGTGTCTGCCGCAGAGGCAGATGCTGGCCTAGTTCTTGAGCCTTGCCCACCTGGGGGGATCATTCAGGGCCATATGTATTCACGTCTCAGCCCAAGTGGACGATTCACAGCTGTCTTCCGCAAAGTCAGCGCAAAAAGTGCAGCAAAAGAGTCTCACGTGCTGGAGGTCCGCAGCACAACTGGAGTAGTTTTGGCAAGGACAGACCTCAAAAAGGCCCATGGAGACGTGCTGAGCCCATCTTGGTTTGGGGGTGCTTGTTGGTCATCAGATGAGCGATGCCTGTATTACACAGCTGAAGCGCAGCGCCCAGAGGTGACACACTTCTGGGAAGCTGCCGACACGGCACGAGCGACCACGCCAAGTTCCCAGTCCGAGGAATCAGGCGCCGACACCACAAGCAGCCCGTACGGCAATGTCCATGACTTTCTTGATGATTGGGGTGAGCAAAACACGGGCATTGAGAATCCGCGTGTGTTTCGAGTGGAGCCTTGGACTGGTGCGGCCCCCACCCAAGTCCCCATCTCGCCCTCTCTCACAGCTCGCTTGGGCTGGGGACAGCCGCACATCACGCCCGATGACAACTGGCTCATAGTCACAGCGTGGGCTCTCTATCCTCGTCGCCTGGGCAGCATTTACTGCATGCAGCGCCCCAGTGGCATCTACGCAGTGGAGGTGGGCAGCTGGCTGTCAACGCCCGACAGCAGCACATCTGGAGAAGCCAGCTGTCGGGCGGTGCTACTATCCAGTGGCGAGGTTCAAGCTCGAAGTGCGCGCTTGTCCCCCTGTGGGCGCAAGCTGGTGTACCTGGGGCGGGACGGGCACGCCGCCCCGGGGGACGCAGTGGCAGCCGCCAACCCGGCACAACCAGGCGTCCTGCGCACCCACAATGGAGCCTTTGCGCTGCGGGCATTTGCCATGGGGGCATGGCAAAGTCAGGGCTGCCCCTGTGTGCCCTGCGCCGACGCTGCCCCTGCTCCTCTCTCGGACGGCGCCGCGCACACCCAGGCAGTGCAGTACAAGCAGGGGCTGCTGCCGGTGCAGGAGTGCGCCGATGCGGCGTACCTAAGTACACTACTGCCAGTGGTGGATGAACCTGGTATCGCCGTGCTGGAGGACAAGCCCATCCCCTGCATGGGGGGGCACGAGGCGTCCTTCCCAGGGCTGTACACGGTCAGCTTGCCCCGCAAGGCGTGGAGTGCCGACTCCTCTTGCGTTGCACTGCACACGTCTTGGTTCAGCCGTATGGTCTCCATTGTGCTCAAGGTAGGCACAGACTACGGGGGCAGCGGTTCCCAGCTGCAGGTGCAGGGCGCCATCTCCTCCCTGGCAGTGGGGCCCCAGGGGCTCACCTCCCCCCAGGAAGCCCTCAAGACCGCCCTGCGCCAAGTGGGCGCCCTGGCAATGCCCCCGCCCGGCACCCCAGGTGGCCTCAGCCCCACAGCGGTGCGTCGCACCGCCCACAGCGCCTACCTCAGTGTCACCGCCCACGGCTGGGCGTGGGACAGCGTGCTGCTGCAAGTGCACAGCCCTGTGGCGGGCAGCTACCTAGCCACAGCCAGCGTAGATTGGGAGGCTGGGTGTCTGCACTTCACAGCACATACGGCGCTGATTCACCAGCATGTGGGGGACCTAATGGCTGCGCAGCACGCCAGTCAGTTGTGTGCCCCCCTGCACCCCAAAGCTGCCGCTGCTGCCGCCAAGCGCACCCCGCTGCAGGTGGCCACCGCCCTGGCCAACCTGTCATGGAAGGTGCTGCGCGTCAGCCCCTTGCACAAGCCAGACGTGGGCTTGGTGGAGGGCATTGTGGTGTTGCCCCCCCACGACTGCCCCCGCCCCCCCCGTGGTTACCCCCTCATCCTCATGCCGCACGGGGGGCCACACGGGGCATACCCAACCGTGGCATTCCACTCGGTGTGCTTGTTTGCACTAGCAGGGTATGCTGTCGTGACTGTGAACTACCGCGGCAGCACGGGCTTCGGTGAGCGTTCCCTGGCCGCCCTCCCCGGGGACTGCGGCACCATGGACGTGCTGGACTGCGTGGACGTGGCGGCGGCAGTGACGCAGCTGTCGCCTGGCGAGGCCTTGCAGTGGACAGATCCCGAGGCACTGGCAGCATTTCATGCCGCTAGTGGGGCTTGCGTTGACTGCGGCTCGCCAGACAGGGAGGCGTTCCTGCAGCGCTGCGCGGCCCCCGGTGGCGGGGCTGGGCAGGGCGTGGTGGACTTCGGCCGCATCTCAGTAATTGGCGGCAGCCATGGAGGGTTCCTCACGGCACACTTGATCGGCCAATTTCCACATGTGTTTAAGGCTGCTGTGGCCCGTAACCCAGTGATTGACATCTCCCAGATGGTTGGCGTGACGGACATCCCGGACTGGTGCTGGGTGGAGACTCTGGGCATTGCAGCACCCAATGGGGGGTACGACTACAGCACCTTCCAAACACCAGCAGGGGACACGCTGGCAGCCATGCGTGCATGCAGCCCCATCGAGCATGTAGGCAAGGTCACTGCAGCGGTGCTGTTGACCACCGGTGCCAAGGACAGACGCGTGCCCCCCAGCCAAAGCGTGCTGTACTACCACAGCCTGCGGGCCCTGGGGAAGACCTGTCGCATGCAATGGTATCCTGAGGATTGTCACCCCCTCTCCAGCGCCAGCACTGATGCTGATGCCCTGGTGCACATGCTGCTGTGGCTGCAAGAGCACGCTGGCCAACAGGAGGGTACAGGGGGGGCTGCACAGCCATGAATGTTTGGTACGCTTGGCTGAGATGGCCATTGTCCGTCAATGTAATTGAGTTTCTCAGAACTTGAATATTTTGTGCCGTTCTTGTCTCTTGTGTTGAGTATCGTAACGAAAGCTCCCGTGCTCACAGTTGAGTGTTTTGACTGATACTACCTGCGCCTGCCGTTCGTCTCAAAAGCTCTCGACCTAGTCATGAGCGACTCGCAATTCAATCATTTATTTGATGAGTTTTTGAACAAGCTGGAAGGTGCAGCGCCCCAAACAAGGGAAGCTGGCTTTCGGCTAGTGCAGGGCCACCTAACTGAAGTGCTTCAGCTTGTGGAGCAGCATGAGCAGAAAGCGAAAGATGTGGCTGACAAACTCCGAAAGCAGCAGGAAGCAGCTGTATTGGAACAGCCTGGTCCACAGCCTCCCACGCAGCGTGTGGAGTCTGCACCAGTCACTTCCAACTTGTCACAGGTACCATGACAAGCTGATCACACCACGCCGTCACTCCTGATTTCTTTTTTTCCCAGATTGAATTGGCGATCGCAGACCGCATTCAACAGCACAGTAACCCACGAGAAGCATTTATTGCTTTTGATCAGGTCGGGAGTGGCACTTTGAGCAAAACAGAGTTTCACGCGGCTGTAAATGCTGTGAGAATTGAATTGCTGTTGATTGGGGCGTACTGGCTGGAAAGCGTCTTTTCGCAGATTGGCATCTTCTTATATGACGAAGAGGTAGAAAGCATCGTTGCAAAATACGATATCGATGGCGATGGCACTTTGGATTACTCTGAGTTTGTTCGCTGCGCGGGGCAAGTGCCCACCCACATGTACAGCGCGAGCGACTACGACAACGCCCTGGCTGGACGCCCAGACCCTGTGCCCCACACCGAGTTCGTGCTGGAAGCATCAAGAGAGGAGCACTTGGTATCGCTGTGTGCCAGCATTCGCGAGAAAGTGGACGGTTTCTCCGGCCCCCGCGAGGCCTTCCTTGCCCTGAACCGCCTGGGGGACGCCCAGCTCACAGTGCAGGAACTGCGACGGGGGCTGGCAGCGCGCGGTCTGCGTGTGCCCACCGACGATCTCCGCACCCTCCTGCGTCCCTACATGAAGACGGACACACGCAAGCGCTACTTGACCATTGGGGAGTTTACCTCTTTTGTGCAAGGGGACCGGTGGGCGGGCGAGGCGGTGCCGGTGGCAGCCCGCCACAAGCAGCTGCCATCCAGCACACCCGTGCCCAAGGCGCTGCAGATGATTGTAGATGCTGTGCGGGTGGCTGGCAAAAGTGCCCTGGAGACCTTCCACTCCTTTGACGCTGATGGAGATGGGTCGGTCACCCCCGCTGAGCTCCGGCGCGCCCTGCAGCACTGGGGACACTTCGTAGACATGTCTCTGTGCGTTGCACTCGTGAAACGCTTCGATGTGTCCCGTAGCGGCACGCTGAACTACCGCGAGCTGGTGAAGCTGCTGAGCAGCGTGCAGCCTTCCAGCCAGTCGCGGGCGCAGATACAGCCCCCGGCGAGCATAGCAGTCACTGGGGATGGCGCAGGCCGAGCCACCAGCAACCTTGTGCGCAGCAAGGCTGCTGCATCTGCACGCCGCCGCCGCATGGTGCGATCCTCAGGGGTGTCTGACGCGCAGCAGGAGGGTGTCGCATCCTTCCCGCCCGTGCCCCCCCACGTGGCAACCGCCGCGCTGGAGCAGCCCGCAGCAGTGGCAGCACCCTCCACCAAGATCATGTCTGACGTGAGCTGGGCGGTGTACCACAGCCGCTCCGGGCCCACCAAGCTGTACCGGGATATGAAGCGGCACGGACAGCTGGGCGTGGATGAGGACGACCTCATTTACGGCCTGCACCGTGTGGGTGTGAAGCTGTCTCAAGAGGACGCACGTAGCTTGATGAACGCCTTCGACAAGGACCGCGACGGGGTGCTGTCCCTCACGGAATGGCTGAAGCTGCTGCAGGAGGCACAGGCTGCCTCAGCGTAGAGCCCTCAGCGTAGAGCGTACATACAACAGAAAAGCAATGTGATTTTGTGCATTTAAGTTCACGCAGCTGTGCTTGCGTGTTCATTGTGGCCCGTGTGCGCTACCTGCGCCGATAGCTGCGGTCGTATGCTGCTCGCTTGTCGGCGCTGCGCAGCACCTTGTACGCCGCCAGGATGTGCTGGGTGCGCGTGGAGGCCGCAGCCAAGTCCATGCCAGTGTTTTGGTTGTGGTCAGGGTGGTACTTCATCAGCTCACGGCGAAACGCCTTTTGAATGTCTTGCAGGGAGGCGGCGGGGCCTTGAGACTGCAAGCCCAGCAGGGCATAGTAGTCACTGGGGTCCACACGGGGAGGCTGTCGCTTGGCCTGAGACGAGGCTTGCTGCCGTTGGCTTTCACGCGCCTTGATACGGGCAGCGCCTGCTTCTCGCTGCTGTGCCTGCTCCCGCTCCTGACTGCGTTGCTGCTGGCGCTGCTGCCGCGCCCGCCCGGCACTGTCCGCATGCTGGTGCTGCCTAGAGTATGCGTCGTCCGATGCGGTGCGCCCATGTGTTCTGAACACCCAAGTGTCACTCATGGATGCTTGGGCGACTTTCTCGGCCCGTTTGATCTCCTCCCACTCCTCAAATGAACTCTGCTGGGACTTCTTGGAGCCAAAGTACAGCGAGGCCTGGTAGCCACCAATAGCAGCAATGCTTGCAAACGCAACTGGGGGCATAAGTAGCAATCGTAGAGTCAGAGCCACAGTCTGGATCACAAACTTGGCTGCACTGGGCATACTCAAAGAGCCCAGCACGCCGCTAGCTGCAAGCACGGCCAGCCAGCGCTTGGTGCCTTTGATGCCCCCCCCCACAACACCACCGATGATGGCCTCTTGCAGGCCAAAAGCGTCTCCCGTTTGCCCATTGATGAAGACGCGGTATGTGGCCCCCATGTGTGTGTACTCCACCAGGTGGCACGGTAGCATCACCCGCCGAGAGGAGATCTCACTGAACAGCACACGCACATCGCTGGACGGAAACAGGGGCTGGTACACGTGCTCCTCGTGGCGGATGACTGCAGCTTTGCAGTGCGCCAGGGCCGTGCTCTCGTACACCTCCCATGAGTCCACATCCACCATGATGGGCCTGTGACCCCCCCCCTCCACCCCCTCATCGAAACCAATGTCCAGCATGTTGGCCTGGAAATTGCGTGCGGTGTCCACGGGTCCCTTACATACCTCCAGCATGGCTCGCCTGAAGCCGTGCCCAGCGTACACCTGCATGTCTGGCCCAGACACGCGCCGGTGGAAGTGCTTCGGCCCTACGGTTGTCTCCACAGCACAGTCGAACACCCAGAATGGGAGGAACCAGGAGGATACACTGGTAACTGTTGGTGTAGTGATGAATGGGGACTTGTTCTTCACCCACTTCCGGAAAGCCTCAGTCCGCTTGGAGGCAACGAGCTCAAATGGAACGGCCTGTAAACGAGCAGGCAGTGGCGTATCTCTATGCTGACATCATCGGCATGTGCATTCCATACCTCTGTTCCAGCATGGGAACTGGCATGGCGGCACAGGGGCACCCAACAGCTGAGGAGTGCTGGCTGCCGTGGAGCTTGCCCCAGGCGAGACACAACGCCTTGAGAGAATGAAAGCCGGCACACTCTGCGGCCACCGTCCACGGTTATCCTAAAAATTCTTTGGACAGTAGTATTCATTCTGTGCAACATTGGGCTTGCAGGACCAGCACACGGCACAGAAGCGTCCTGCTTGTACACAAGAAGCTGTGGGTGGCTTTTGGGGTGAGAGCGAGACTGCCTCACACACTGGACCGCACCGGAGCCAATACAATGAAATATATGCGCCCAGTCGAGACTGACGAAAGCTAGTCATGATGGTGCAGCATAAACCCAAAAGTTCAGCTCATCTCTGTGTTTTGATGACTTTGGGATGAAAGGCACACGGGTAGTAGAAAAATCCGCGCCGAGCTTTGCCCCCCTTGTATGGCGCCTGATTGGGCAACAGGACCAGCAACACGTTGGGCTCGGGCCCACCTGTGACCAAACAAAGTATGAACATATTCTACAGCTTTGCAAGAGCTTGCCGCAACCGTGCCTTCCCAGACTGCTTGCAGCCGCTGGGAACGCTCGCCGAGCAAGTGAGCTCAACCGCTATCAGCAGCTGCCGCAAGCATGGCTTCCAATGCAACAGATGCAAGCACCCCGCCAGCAGATTCAGAAGCTCGGGATGTTCGCCTTGATTCTGGCACAGCCGATCACAAGCCGCAGGCTGTCCTGGATGCTGAGGCTTGCGTAGCCCAAAATCCATATGACACGGATTCCTGGCAAACCGTCATGGGCTATGCAGCGAAGCTGCCTTCTGAGGAGGCCAGACCTTTTTTTAGGGAATTTTTGGATGTCTTTCCTACGGCAGTGAGTCCCTTTGCTTTGCTAACGCAGTTTTGGGAATTATTCTCACCACCTGCAGGCTGAGTTTTGGATGGCGTACACCGAGAGCGAGCAGAAGGCAGGCAACCTCGTGGAGGCTGAAGCCATTTTGCAGCACTGCTTGCCTCGTGTTCCCTCCATGAAATTGTGGAGCTTCTACGTCGACTATGTGAAGGACACACGCCTCAAACCTGCCCTGGACAGCACTAAATCCGCAGATGATGATAATGCCGGACGTGACGCAGTCATTGCAGCGCGGGAAGAAGTCACAGAGGCATATGAATTTTGTCTTGCTCGTCTTGGCAACTGCTTCGGCGCAGAAGTTTTGTGGCGAGGGTTAGTTGCACATTTGAAGGCATCGCCTGGGGAGGGATTGTACGAGGAGGGCATTCAGCAAGCAGCATTGCGCCGGGTGTACCAGCGAGCTGTAGTATCGGGACACGCAGCCTGCGACCGTATGTGGGGTGAGTACACACAGTGGGAATACAGTGTGGCTGGTGGCGATACCTTGGCCGCCCAGGCTGCAGTGGCCAGCGTGGAGGCCCGGCACCGAAATGCAGTGCAGGTGGCTCGCCGCCGCGGCGCCATGTGGTCTGGCGTGCAGCAGGGCATCCTGGCGCGCCCCATCCCAGAGGGCGGCACGCCCAGCGACCGCAATGCGCGGCAGCACCTGGTCAGCCAGCTGGCCCTGTGGCAGGAGATCGTGCGCTTCGAAGTGAGCAACCCGCTGAACCTGCCCGACGACGAAGCTGCAGCTGCCCTTGCGCGGCTAGCCTTCGAGCAAGCCCTGTTGTGCATGCGCTGCTTTCCTGACTTGTGGCACGAGTACGCCCTGTTCGTGTCCCGGGCTGCAACGGTGGGCGGCCCCGACAGCACTGCGGAGATCTACACGCGTGCCCTGCGGGCTGTGCCCAACAGCACAACCCTGGCGTGTGCTGCTGCAGACTTTCTGGAGGCGTCTGGCCGCGGAAGCGACGCAGTGGGCGTGCTTGAGTCCCTCCTGGAGCGCTGCCCCTCTGACGTGGGCTTCATTCAGCTTGAGCGGGCAACACGGCGGGTGGCAGGCATCAAGGCGGCTCGAGCTGTCTTTGCCCGAGCTCGCACAAGCGCTGTGCTGACACCAGCAGTGTTCCTAGCCAGCGCCTCGTTGGAGGCATACGCCAACAGGGAGCCCTCCACCGCTGCCCGTGTGCTGAAGCTGGGGCAGCGGCGCTTCCCCAGTGACGGGGGCTACGCCGTGGCGTACCTGGACTTCATGCAGCGCATCAGCGACGACAACAATGTGCGGGCTCTGTTTGAGAACGTGCTGGCATCGCTGCCCAAGGCGGCAGCCAAGCCAGTTTGGGACCGCTATGTGGACTTTGAGTTGAGGGGGTGTGCAGGGGGGGGTTCAGTGTCTGCCCTCAGCCGAGTGGAGCGTAGGCGAGCAGAGGCATACCCGGAGGACGCCGCCCGATACCGCAGCCCCCTGCTGGCCACCCTTCACCGTTACAACCACTTCGGGGCGCTGCCCAGCAGTAGTGCTGACGTGGAGTTCATGCGGCGACACGGCTTCCAGCCCCCCCTGTTGCACACCATGGAGGGGCGCCTCGTGCCCTCAGACAGCACCGTCGCTTCCTACTTGAACGCGCTGTCTGCGGCAGGCATGGTCGGTGGCGGCGCTATTGGCGCCCCAGGCGGCCTGATGGACACCGCGGCACCTGCAGCTGCAGGTAGTGGCGCGTCGGCTCGGGGGAGCAGCCTGCCCCCCGGTGCCCCCCCCACCCTGAACCGGTACATGACCCTGCTGCCGCCATGGAACAGTAGCCACACGCCGTCTGACGCCGAGGTGGACTTCCTGGTGCGGAATTTGCTCACTGCACCCATGCCCCCGAAGCCTGCCGTGTCCCTGGCCGCGCTTCCGCCGGCAACCCCTGAGGAGCAAATGGCAGTGGCAAGCATGCACGGCGGCCGTGGTGCCCCCCCCATGCACCCCGGCATGCACCACATGCCCCCCCACGCCGGCCCCCACCACGCCGGCCCCGGGCCAATGGGTGTTCCCCAGCAAAGATTCCCCGCCCCTGCGCGGGGAGGGGGTATGTTGCCCCCCCCTCAAGGCATGCTGCCCCCCCCAGGCAGCATGCCTCCGCGCCCTCACATGGGCATGCCCCCCAGCCGCATGGGCATGCCCCCCCACGCACACGGAGGCATGCCCCAGCGGCCGGCGCCGGGCGGCTTCCAGCTGCAGGACACCGCTGCGGGTGGGCAAATGCGACATGCTCCCCGCCCAAGGCGGTGATGCAGTGCACGCCAGTGCCTACACTAACACGCCCTCGCAGATCAATTCATTGCAGCCTCAATCACAAGCTCGCACGCGCAGACAGTCCCAATGCACAACACACCACACAGCCTCTCAAATCGCCCGTGCAGCTTTTCGCCGACCCTGGCCATCGCTGGCTGCCGAGCTCAAGGAGCGCTTCACGCCGCCACGCCGGGCAGCGTGCTCGTCGGCGGACTCCGCGTCGTCTGACGAGTACACCAGCACACGCCCAGGGATCGGGCTGTTCTCTGTGGCACCTGCCAGGGAAGTTCGAGGGACACATGCACGCACTCTCTGCTCTCGCACTGGGGGCTGAGCAGCACCCCCCGTGAACCCCCCCTTGCCAGTACTCGCCCGTGTTCCAAGCAAGGCCACTACGGTGTTCGGGGTGACCATTGCCAGTGGGGTCTTGGGCATACCACCACCTCCTACTGATGCTGGTGAAGGCGCAAGGCCTGCTGCTGACGCCACTGTGGTGCTTGGAAGTGGCGCTGCTGCAGCTGGTCGTGGCGGCAGGGCAGCCCCCCCCAACAACGCCCCCCGGCGCACACCACGGCGCGCAGCTGGGGGCAGTGGGGCCCGACCTGCTGCAATGCCGCTCGCTGCTTCGGATGGTCGCCTGGACTGCCGCCGCATGGCAATGCCCCCCGCAGCGGCCCCCGCAGGCCGGCGCCCGCTGGAGGCCATCCCGGTGAGGGCCTGTGCTGCTGCCAGAGCATCCCCCCGCGCATCCCCCAAGGGGGTGCGGGGGTGGTTCAGGGGGGTTGCAGTCATGATGAGGGGCACCTCCACCCCCGTGCTTTTATCGCTCCCGTCGCCCCCATAGCTCACGCCGCGCTCCACAGAGTCCCGCCCCACCCCGGCGCCAATGGCTGCAGCAGACACCCTGGGTGTCTGGGGCGAAAACACACCATGACGCCCACCCACTACGGACCGCTTGGCAGACATGGGGTGCTTGAAAGCAGCAGACCCCCCCTTGACCCCCCCAACGTCTTCCCACTCGGCGCCAAGGCGGTCAGCAACCTCTGGGCCTTGCATGTCGGGGTGCAGGGAAGCCAGGTATGCCGCACTCTCTGCTGTTGCCTCGTCTTCGTCATCCATGGCAGCACCTCCATCGGTGCCAGGCGAGGACACACTGCTTGGGCTGGGCAGACCAGAGGCCCCCTCAGGGCCACTTCGGGGTGGGGTCACCACAGCCTCTGCAGCATCACCTCGGGGTCCAGCTGCAGCCTGAGAGGGATTGGAGGCACCACCGACACGCCGGGCTCGAGGACGCTCCACCACTCCACCCCCCGCAGTAGGCACGGCCCGAACCCCCCCTCCAATGCGCGCTGGCCCCCCCTGTTCGCTGCCAGTGCTGGCGGCGCTTGCGCTGCGGCTGCCCGCAGTCATGGCAAAGGGCACACTTGGTGCAGCACTTGCGCTTGTGCCGTTGCGAAGAGCGCCTGTGTTGTGCGTTGCCTGGTCTGCACTTCCGATGCTAGGTGCGTGCAGCCTGTGCCCAGCGGCGCTGCTGGACGACAAGGCCACTGCACTGCTGGCTACAGCAAAGCTGCTTTGCAGGATTTGGCCGGCGGTAGAGGCGCTCATGGCCAGGGGCGCGCCGGGGGCGGCACTGCGCTGCTGAGCCATGATGCTCAGCAAATGAGCTGCGTTCACGGTGGGGGGCGACAGAAAGTGAGCTCCGGGGGGATGGTGCTGCCCATTTGGGGCCCCCCTTTGCATGGGAGGCGAACCAAATACCATGCCCTGGGAAGCGGCACCGCCGAGTGCGCTTATGTTGGCACCGGGGTGCATGGGAAGCCACCCACCCCCCCCCGTCCGTGATGAGGGGGGGGCTGAAGCTGCTGACGCCTGGGCAAAGGTGCCTCCCGTAGGGACACTGTGCGGTACAGTAGCGCTGTCGCCCCCATGCCTGCGGCGGTGTTGTGCGCGTGCCTGCTTGGGCGAGGCAGCCGACTCCGAGTCCGAGGCTTGGCCCGAGGCGGAGCCGTCTCCCGGCAGCCGTGCGGCACCAGTGAAGTTGCGCGTGGTGGCTTTGTGGTGCACTGGGCGCGTCTTCATCTTGTTGATGTCTGGGCCCAGCAGGCCCTCCTCCTGCATGCGTAGGAGGCACGCCAGGCCAATATCACAGTCGCTCATGCCGGGCTTGATGACGCCCTCGTCCCGCAGCGGCGCTTTCAGACTTTCCATGACGCGCTTCAAAGTACTGTTGTACCTGTTTTTAACCATGTTGTCGGTGCGGCCCTGCAGTTCCCTGGCGATGCCAGCCCACTTGGTGCCAACACTAAACTTCATGCGCAATATCGTCGCATCCTCCTCAGCACTGAAAGGGTCTTTCTTCAAATCTGGATCCAGGTGGTTGAACCAACGCTCGCGACACTGTTTACCTAGCCTTCTGTCCAGTTCCTGCACAGGTTTGCAATGTGTGGATAGGTTTACAAGGGACAGGTGCAGCTCTCAGGAATGGTGCCGTTGGCTTTGAGTTGGGCAGGCGTACCTTCGCAATGCGAGACCAGCTTTTTGTGCCGAATTTCCCAACAAGCTCCACAACTTTTGCGTCCTCCTGCACAAAAACAATTTATTCGTGATTTGTTTGGAATCCGTTGCTGAAGTGCACATAAATTGCAAACATACCTCGGGTGTCCAGCTTCCTTTCACGAACTCAGCACCACGACCTGAGGGCTCAGCAATATTGCTGAACATGCGAGTCGAGTTCATCTGATCACAAACGAAATTAGTCAGTCAGTGTCTTTGAGGACTCCAGAGCAGTTTGGCGGAGCAGTGCTTGTAGCAAACAACAGAGTGCAGATGCTCCGACGAAGGAAACAAGCACTGATTTAACACGCTATCGCCAAACATCCCTGGGCAATACGTACGTTCAATTATTGGTAGTGTTAAAACTAAAATATGGCTTGCTGTCAGCTTGCAGTGCCCCAATCAGTGCCAGAACGAGGTAGTATACCGTAACGGCATGCACTCAGCTGCAGCACACACAGCCAGGAGAGTTTACAAGCTTGAAAACTATAGAGCACCAGTTCACCTGCTGTAGTCACGACAGACGAATAATCTTTGCGTGCAAAGCAGTTTTTGCTTTCATCTGGCACCAATGAGGTGCCTGGGAGCCACACCCCCTTCTTGTGCGAAATTTGAATTTCGATCGATTCGACGTGTTTTTCCTTGACCTGTTTTCGCTTCCACCGCCCAGCATACTTGCGCCAGCTGCTGAAACATCGAATTAAATGATACATTCCTAGTCGTCACAGGGTGAACAGCCCTGCAGATCCAATTCGTCTTGGGTGTCATCCACGAGCTGCTCCTTGTAGTCCTCGGGTTGAGGCAGCGGCTGCAGAGTGTGCGCCTGCCGCTGCTCCACTTCCCCACTCAGCACGGCCATGATCTTGTCCAAGGTGTCTTGCCCCGCCACATTATCTGCACAGGTGTCATCTGTAGCTACCGTCGGGTACTGCACCTCTGAACGCCATGCTGCCAGATGTGCATCCCACGCCTCCAAGTCCACCTTGGGCGCTGGCAAGTCATCTGGCGGAGCGCCGTCGTCCCCAAGGGCCAGCTGAATAGCTGCCAGAGGCGATGCCCACGCATCGACGCCCCACTCCCACAGCTTGCTGCCTGGTGTTGCGCCGTAGCTGCGCATTGGGCGCACTCGGCCATATGGCAGCCCACCGTCGATCTCATAGTGTGCAATTGTACACCAAAGCGATGTGAGAGATTCGGGCGTGATGGTTAATGGAAGCTGCAGCAGCTGTCCGTTGTTTGCCCACATCTGCAGCGCACACAGTGCCGTGTGCAGGGTTGCCAGGCTTGCGTGAAACTGCAGGGCAGCAGACTCGCCTGGCTTCAAGAAGCTCTCGAGCACAGCTGGGAACACTTGAGACAGACTCGCATGTGCTGCATGCATGAGTGGAATGGGGTGCGTTCGGGCCATGTGCTCTGCCAGCTGGGGGCTGCTGCCCATGAGTCCCAGCAGCGCCGCGCCGCAGGGGCTGCGAAGGGCAGGCGGGCTGTCGCAGGACAAGGCAAGCACAAGGGCCTCTAGCACGCCCTCGTGCTGCTGCACGACCATATCACCCAGGGCTTGTGCCTTGCCTCGCATTGTTGCAGCCTGCAGTGCTGCCCGTAGCAGCTGGGCTGAATGCTGGGCGCAGACGGCAGCCCTGGTGCCGGCGCCCAACGCCGCTGCCTGGGGCACACGCAGGCCCGACTCCACAATGGAGAGGACAACACTGGCGGGCAGGGTTGTAGCCAGGGGGCCATCTCCCGCAGATGCCAGCTCCGCAGGTGCGAGTGTCTGCAGCGCCATGGTCAGGTGCGTGCCCAGGCGAGCCAGCAGCGCATGCACCCCGGTCTGCTGCGGCTGCAGCAAGTCTGCTGCACTGGTCGCTACGCGCAGCAGAATATCCCCGATGGGCTGCATCTCCTCACCTGCATGCGATCCCCCAGCTGCAGCTACAGTGCCTTTGTTGGGGGGTGCTGGCCTGCACGGGGCGCCTGGGGAGGCAAAGGCAAGAAAAGCAGGTGCAGTCACTGCAGCCATGCAGTGGGAGGGGTGCAGCTGCTGCGCCGTGACGTGCAGCAGGGTCGACCAAATATCCAAGGTATCTGCTTGCAGAGGAAGTTTGGACACTGCCGCCCACAAGGCTTGCAAGTCTGCTGCTGCCAGGCACGGGAGCCACTGCGGCCCTGCCACGCTGAGAAGGAGATCCAAAACGGGAATGACAGCTTCCAAAGAGCTTCCAGATTTGAAACGTAGAATTGAGTCCAGGAGGCTGCGCCACTGTGTCCTCATTTGCTGAGACCGGTGGCTGCCCAAAAGCAACGCGACACCGTCGTACTGAGTTCCCAGGTGTGCCAAAGCTCGTGTGACGTGCACAATCTCTGTTGATTCTAGGAAAGCCAAAGACTGGAAAAGAGCTGCTGACAGGTCGTATGCAATATTTGCGTTGGTAGGTTTCCACTTGTGTGCCCTTTGGCACAAGATCAATGCAATTATCGAGGCATGCTGTTCGGAAACAATAGTGAGATCTTCTCGAGAAATCTCCCCACCAGATCCAGCGGCCGCTGCAGGTGCAGAACTCGCATGACCTTCGCTGTCAAGCTCAGCAGGGTTGCATGCTGTGATGATATCATTGATGTTGTCGTTCAGCCAACCATCAGTAGCCATCAACCTTCCTAGCGTTGCTTTGGCACTGTCAAGATCCTTGGTGTGTGCTCGAAGAAAAACGACAAGATCATCGCTCTGCATGATGTCGTAGCTAAATCAAATTGCGAGCTTGAAAGTAAAGGACCAACGAACGTACATCTATTTTGGCCATTCTTGCTATGGTGTGGTACAACTTCGGTGGAGAGATATTTATGCCCGCAACTAGTAGTAACTTACTAGTAAATATTAGTAACCCGTACCAGCAAAGAGTCGTCCTCGATTTGCCCAAATCGACAATGCAGCACAAATACTCGCAGTGCTACAATGCCACAAATCTTACAAGAACATGCGTGTAATGTATTCTTTAGCGACATCAACCCAAACAAAGCTTGGGGCACGCAATCCTTGACCCCACTCTCAAAGGGGGGTAAAATGCAGGAAATAATATTGTAAATTGCGATTAAGATTTTCCTTTGCACTATGTACAACTACCACTGCAAGAATACCTATACATGGGGCACTCGCTTTCTCCGCCTTGGACCACAGTGTGCAGTCATCACCGATGTCTGCCCGCGCCCTGGGCCTGTAAACGCCTGCCCTGCCTCCAGGAAGGACGCCTTCCGCCGCACAGGGCCCTGCGTGGAGGGGGGCAACACTGGGTATGGGGCAGTCGAGGCCACCCCTGCCAGCTGCCCACAAGCTGTCTCCTCCAGCGGCACATCTGACATTGGAGGTGGAGCAGTGTCTGCCCCCTTCTCCCCGCAGACAGTGTCAGTCGGCTTTGTCGATATACCCTGTGACCCAGCTGCCGCCACGAAACCGATACGGGCCTCCAAGCCTTGGCTTTGCTCTCTGTCTTCATGAACATCCTCATTCTCCACAACATCATACACAGCAGCGGCGGCGGCGGGGGCGGCAGTGTCCTCAGCGGCCTTGCCATCCTCCACAGCATCATCCACAGCAGCAGGCACACCGGCGGCGGCGGCGGCGGCGGCGGCAGTCTCCTCAGCGGCCTCGCCATCCTCCACAGCATCATACACAGCAGCAGGCACACCGGCGGCGGCGGCGGCAGTCTCCTCAGCGGCCTCGCCATCCTCCACAGCATCATCCACAGCAGCAGGCACACCAGCGGCGGCGGCAGTGTCCTCAGCGGCCTCGCCATCCTCCACAGCATCATACACAGCAGCAGGCACACCGGCGGCGGCGGCGGCGGCGGCGGCGGCAGTCTCCTCAGCGGCCTCGCCATCCTCCACAGCATCATCCACAGCAGCAGGCACACCGGCGGCGGCGGCAGCAGCGTCGGCAGCGGCGGCAGTCTCCTCAGCGGCCTCGCCATCCTCCACAGCATAATCCACAG
>Ga0307982_1001396_pt1 | contig 19656 bp, 28 predicted proteins | sample OrgLakmetagen989_FD_201847 | JGI IMG/M metagenome (GOLD analysis project Ga0307982, IMG submission 201847) | Saline water microbial communities from Organic Lake, Antarctica - #989 | ecosystem: Environmental > Aquatic > Non-marine Saline and Alkaline > Saline | place: Antarctica: Organic Lake... | reverse complement strand
AGGCACAAATTGTTCTTGGAAGCGATTTCGTTTAGAACTCGTGCGTTGCTTCACTTAGAAATAAATCGATGTTCATGTTGACAAAACTTCCTGCTGCTTATACACCGCCGGGGGTACGCAAAGTACACTTTATAGTTATATGGCGTATTTTGTCAACGTACTAGTATATAAACAAAAGAACTGACGTATTTTTACAGGGTACATCCGTATGCCCGTATCCGTCTCGATGACAAAATTGATGAGACCAGGAGACGACTACAGGAGTACTAATCATGCGCTACTCGACGGGCTTGTAGCTCCGCTAGCCTAGAAGCTTATTCAAGCTGGTAACTAGACGTCAACTAGGTTAAAGAATGTCGCATATATTGCTATGTTTCATAATGATAAGAATGCGAGTATGACGCTAGTCGACTCATCATTGTTAACTTTTATAGCACACTTCTGCCTCGGCAATTAAAAATGAATTGAGATATCATATGCGGATAGCGGTAGTCGTCGCTCTTGCCAGCCTATCATTGACACCATACGCGCAATTTCCTAGCGGGGCTGATGCTGACAAGAAAGCAGAGAGCGTTCTTGTCTCAAATATCGCAATATACATGGCAACCACATTTGCGGCAGCCAACGAGTATAACGCAAGCTATATCAAAACGCGCGGTGCGCTTATTGCGACATGGTCGAAACAGGTAATCTATCTGGACATGTAATGGCCCTCTTCTTGAAGTCTATTGGATTTAAACGATCGAAGCGGTTCTAGGAATAGAATACGATTTGCAAAACATTCCGGGCCATCTTTGAAGGTGCTGCTAACGTGTTATATAAACCTCATACTACAGGTTAAACATTTTACTCTAGTTGCGGACAGCGATTTGTCGCCATCAGCTCTCAAAGACTTCCAGGCGAGTCACCGTTGCAGGTCTCTGGGGCAAGCGCGTGGCTTTGGCGATAGCCTTAATGAAGATAGTGAAAGCACCAGCGGTGGTGGAGGCCAAAGCTTCGGTGGGCCGGTGCCGACGGCATTGCATTGTTCTGTGTGGGGCGCTCAGAGCCGCGTTCTACTCACGGGTTGTGCCCCAGTGTGGTTTGGTGTCACCGGCCCGTGCTGCAAAGCTGACCAAGCGTTCAGGTGTGATATGAAAGCACGATACAACACCGCATCATATACGCCAATTCATGCATCCAGGTGGCGTATACTAAGCAGTACAAGCAATCGTGAGACTGCAAATTGGTGAAACTAGGACTTCAGATACATCCATTTTTCTTCGTGGTTTATAATACGTAATACAGAGACTTCTTTGCGCGGGATCTTTTGAGCTCGGGCGTGGATTGGTTGCTTTACTCGGACGACGACCTCTTCGTGCGCCCGCTGGTGCTTCAGGTAACACACATATCGTGACTCCCGCTGGATAACACTTTAATTGATCTTGTTTAACTCACTCAGATTTTCCATCACATGTGCCTAGTCTTATTACTTCTTCTTTTCTCCCTTTGATCCAATGCTATATTCTCCTTCGCGAAGCGCTTTTTGGCTGCTTTCGACCCAAGCCTACCGTTTGTGCTGGGTGCGGACAAAGCAAGCGCCAAATTTCGCGGTACACCCAATCCCAAAGCCAACCGCGCGGTCCTGCGTGCTTGCTGGCGCGAAATACCCCGCTGCGCCTCAGCTTTGAGTCTGGGCCAGCACTACAACGTGCGCGCGGGGGTACCTCATGAAGTGTGCACTGAACCCCCTCCTTTACGAAAACCACGCTATCGCAGGCGCCGAGGTCCAAACTTGTCTACTTCCGCCAGCAGTAGTGAAGGGAATAGTATGAGTAGCATAGGGAATATATTTACCATTATAGATAACAATGCAAGTGTAATGGGCATGGAACTGAAGCCACCCACCAAAGCTGACCTCGTAGCAGCAGAAGCCCGTGCTGCATGGAAACCTTGCCGATCTCCTGCTGATACCACCGCATGCGTGGCTTGCCTCAACACAACCATTCGTGCCGTGGAGAAGTGCATGGGACCACACCAGGTAACAATATAAATATGTGCAGATGTGTGCGCCTACGTGAACACCAGTGAAAACAAAGAAAAAGATTCATCCTGAAATTATGACGCAATATGTGATCGTAGACATGAGCCTTGATGACGCATCAACTCCCTCTTCGATTGTTAGGCCTATTTCCCTGGCAACTTGCAGCCGCTGATTGCGTCACGAGCAAGTTTGAAACGCCTAAAACCCGCGCTGTCCTCTGGCGTAGCTGTGAGACGCACATGCGACGAATGGGGCGTTACTCACGATGGCGCTATGGTGAAAAAAGTGCACAGCATCTTGTTATGTTTTGTTTTGTTTCTTTTCTTGTTGTATTGTACTTACTTCAAAATACTTAATCACACGCCTCTTTTTGACATTTGGTAGGTCATGCTTGCCTGGATGCACCGCTTGCCCTACGCGAGCACTTTAGCTGATTGCGAAGTGTATTCCTTTGTCAAGCGCCTCGCTGGAGATTGTGTGCCATCAACTGTGGCCTTGATTGATCGTGTTAAATCTTCTGCTGATGCCGATATTCGTGATTGCCCAGTCGAAAAGGAACAACAACATGAGTCTAGAACGAATCCAAGTAGTTCCAGTTTATTTGATGAGGCATGGAGCAGAAAGCATGAGGCAGTGGGGAGCGAAAATCCATGGGGTCAATGTTTAGCAGCCAAGGTGATAGGATTGGCGCTAGAGAATCATAGATGGCGAAACTAATGCGTTTTTTCTGTTTTTCTTTTGATCATTTCTTCTGGTCGTGCACTGCGCAGGAGACTGTATTGTCTGTTTTTTTCGTCGAACCCCTCACGGTTCGAGTACAAAAGCAGGGGTGACTTCTTTTGTTATGTGTTGCTGCTATCGCAGGATTTCTCGGCAGCTCGACCTGTTCTTTTGGACTCAGCCACGCGCACAGCATGGTTTACGCGCACGCAAGGTCAGTTGTTGAAGCAATCACGAAGTTTTGCTGCTCCTGCTGCTGAAGCCTTTCTAGATAGAAAGCCTGAAAGTCGAAGTACCCATGATTTGCTTGTTACAGCAGAAGCCAGTCGAGAAATGCTCACAGATAAGGGTTCAGTAGCCGAAGAGAGCATTGAGGATGGCTCACGGCAGCGAATATTGATGGCAAAAGGATTTGGCTTTGGTGCGGGCCCTCTCGGTCTCACTGCAGCTGAGGATGGTGTTAGCAGACGTGGTACTTCAGGAGGGAGTAATGGCGTCAAAGGCCTAACTAGCAGTGGTTTAAAGAGTGCCACTGCAGGCGCAGCAATGTTGATACCTGGTTGGAAAACAGCGGTTGACGTGTTCAGTATGGGTGATTGCCGTGCACATGTGCCGTTTGAGCCTGCAGCGCCCACGCCACAACCATCAGCAGCAGCCCCGAATGAACTAGAACGACTGAATGGCCATCCTAGAAACTCCACGATTGGATCGATAGGTAGGCGACGCAAGAATATTGAGGCCCCTCTGGGACCTCTGTTGTTACTTCCGGGGGTCCAGAAAGCACTCCGAGAATTATGGCCGGAGAAGGGAGTTGGCGAGCTGAAAGCCCATTGATATCTGGTTTTATGCCCATTAAAAGGACTTGAGCGCGGCAATTTTTGTTTTTATTACTTTCCATCAATAGGGATAGGGGCTAGCGCCAATCCGCAATGGAAATTCAAACCAGTTACGATACAGAGCAGCCCGGCGCGACCGCGATAACCTCTAAAGGGTATATATATATATAGGCGATAACTGGATAACACCTAAGCCAGGCCACAGGCCAGCAGGCCATTTCTGTTTCCCATCACCCCGTTTCTATTTTCATGCGCCTTCACTTTGAACGCTAAAGACCAAAGAACGCATTTCATATTTGAGATAAAGCTGCTACCCCCCATCCCCATGCAGCACTCGCTCTTTAGCACTCAGGTGTCCTCGGCGTGCTTGTTGATGGCGGGGATTTTGAGAATGGGGTTGTCATCATGGAACTGGCGTTTAGCGTGCTGAATCACCGCGTCCACGTAAGCGCTCTGCTGGAATCCCAGCGGTTGGGCTGACGGGTTGGCTGCCACTAATATAGCGGCTATTTCTTCGTCTTCTTCCTGGGCGGAGTCAAATTGCACCTGTTGAAAAAAAGTGGTGCAGAGTTGTGTGCGGTGGGGTCCGATGGTGACGAAGATAAGGTGAAAAATATAAAGCAAAGGGTTTGAACGAAAAAAAGAGAAAAAGAAAAAGCCCTCACTTTGAAGAAATGTAGCGCTCGGCGAGCAGCGTCTGCTTGTGCGTCCGTACTGACGTGGCCGTGGCGCGCCTAAAGAATAGAATAGAAATATGCCACATGCAAAATAAGGAGATGGAAAATGTGGAGTACTTCTTGACCGAAGGATACCTACGTCATGAAACAAGAGGCTACATAAATCATTTTTGAACGCCATTCATTCAATAAGAACCCCTCAAACGCACGCCCGCGAACACAACCTAACCTGCGCAGCTGCCGTGAGGGCATCGTCCAAGAAATTGGCCACAGCTCGGCTCAAATCTCGGCCTTTCCGCTCGCGCCAAAACTTGCAGCGATTGCCGTGTTTGGCACAACACGCGCAACGCACCTGCGCCAGCAAAGAAGGCGTTCATGATGAAGAGGGCAAGATTCAAAAGAAAAGTGCCAAACTATCACGAAATAACAATATCCAAAGAGTACGCAGGAAGGATTACAAAAGACTAAAGATAGTGCAAAGATAATGAACGACGAAGAGCCCGCACAAACATGGATGTCAATTTACAAAAAGCTGTACCCGGATCTGGGCGTCGGTGTACAGGGGGATTTGGTATTCTTCGTCGCGCGCGGTGCGCCTCCGGATTTTGTGGCACAGTTTGGTGGTGCGCACCCCGTGGGGCCGCAGCTGAGGTGGCGGTGGCGGTGGGGGGGTGGGTGGCCTCATCAACCGCTTCATGTAAGAGTCCAGCACCTGGGGATCGTGAATTGACGCATATGATGGAAGGGGAACATAAGAGAGGCGTTCTGATAGTGTATTGGGCGCTTGAGTTGAGGATAAAAGTTAACAAAAAGAAGGAAAACTTCAATAGTTCGCGGTATAGGCGCCCACGCATGCCCCCGTCCACACATTCAACAAGCCTTGTTTCTTCTCGTTTTTTCTTACAGCAGGGTCTGGCAGAGAAGCGCCAGCCATACGGGCAGCAAAGGAAGACGCATCCTCTTTGCCTTCTTCGTTTGACTGCTGGTCCCTCTCCAAATCATCTAACTCGTTTAAGGCATCCTCACTTAAATCACCGCCTGTGACAACAACATTTCAAGTCGGACGAAAAACATAAAATTACATGAACAAAAGGATGGAAGGGAAGCAACAAGGAATAGACTCACTTGAACCCAAAAAGTACACAGAAAAGAAAAGACAGAAATATAGACGGCTAGTAGAATGAAATGCTTACAACAAAAGGGGTAGAGAGAGAGTGACAGAAAGAAACTATTCCTGCTGATAGAGTACCTGCAGCAGCCGCACCAATGCCAGGTGCCCCTGGAGGAGCTGTCGCCGCAAACGCCGCTAGTTCAGCGCGATAATCGAGCTCTTCCGCCGTGGGTAAGTCGGCACGGTGCACCTTAGAGAAACAAAAATATACATGATATTGGGGTAGAAATCAGTACATTTTTGTTTCACAACTATACCAAGAGGATGGAAGTAAGCTAGAGGAAAATGTATTCTTTTCCCCAAATTCAATTCATTCAACTGCCACTCGTGCATGCATTTTAAATCAATCTCTCATCTCGTACCACGTCAGCATCTTTCCACGCTTGTTGCAGTTCCTTGTAGGTCGCGAAGAAATACACTCCATCCACCGTCCATTTTCCTTCCGGCGATTTCTTGACTGGCATTGGTTTCTGGACTGCTACTTGCGATGCGGAGCCTACTGAGAGCTCTTCGTCGCTGTTGAATAAAGCTAACTGAGCTGCCATTTCATCTGCCGGATCGTGCCACCTGGTATGTACCGATAAAAAGAAGCACGCTTGAAGATTTTTTTGGTGAAATCGTGACCAGGTGTTGAGACTTTAGGAAAAAGGCAGTACTCGCGCGTCAGAAAAATCAAGAACTGAACGAAAGTTGTACAACGAACGCACTCCTCCTTCCGTTGCACTCAAATACAGGTACTAGCACAGCCATTGCAAATGATAATAGTACAAAACAATCACAAATACAGCACCCTGCATCAGCGTCCTCTTCCTCGGCCTCCTTGGCGGCTTTCTTTTTGGATGCCTTCGCAGCGCGTGCTTGCAGTCGAGCCGCTGCTTTGACCGCATCCTCCTCGTTCATTTGGCGCTGGAAAGGGTACGTACAGGTTGGTGATTGCAATGGGAACAGGCACACATGCATAGAGAAAGAAAGAGAAAGAAAGTGTAAATATCTGCAGGTGTACATCAAAGGCTTTCGTTCAAACTGCTTACTGACTCTGCGTAAGGTCAACACATAGACTAAGCTGAACAGTGTGCCACTTTTTTACTCATATGTTCACCACACAGACTGTCTCCCTCTCCCCCCTTTTTTTTCCGCACCATGTAAACCGCGGCCAACGACGCAATTCGGCGCTGAGCAGGCCGCGGAATCCCAAAGCCGGGGGCGCTGTTACATTAGAGCAGATGCAGAAGGTTGCGGAAGATATTTATTGATTCAGATATAACCTAGTCAAATAGTTGTCAACTGCAAAACAAACATAGGACAACCGAATAGTAATACCGCTCATTCAACATGCAAAGCGTTGAATTGTAAATAGCTCAAAAGAGATTTGATGATACAATAATCTAACAGACCTGAGTTCGGTGAGGGTGATGGTCGAAAATGAACTGAATTCATCGCATCCCAGTGACATCAGCTGTAAAAAAATGAAAAATGTGAAGTGTTGTAAATCATTTACCGACCAGTACGGTGTTCCAGATGAATTATGTACAAGAGCTGGCACGCAGGGGCACGCGAGAGAGCTCATCATTTCATCACCTGCTAGTTCATGTATTCCCATGCACACACACATACAGACACTTACCTGAGGCAGGTAGTCTCCAGCGTCGACCGACCGAAGTTCGCGCGCTAAGTCGAAGTGCTTCTTGCGGTACCGCAGAGAAAGCTGAGTGGCAGGAACGGGTAGAATAGATCAAGAAAGTCATACGGTATGAGAGTAAACATTGCACGTTGTGATCGATTGCAACGTCCATGCAACGAAAGTGTACTTACGCTCACAAGTATTCCCATAGTATATAGTGAACCACGTGAACCACTCCCTCGCTATTATTTAGCCCAACCTTGCTGTCGTCGGACTCGGACCCACGGCCATGGTTGAACGACTGGTGGTTGCTCTGGTTGGGCATCATCGAAGGGTTCCTCGACCAATGCGCTCTCGCGTCGGACGCGGCGGCAGCTTCAGACGTGCCGTTGTCGCCATCCTCGTCACCCCCGCTCATGCTCTCGTTGTCGCCGTACTCGTCACTCATGGCCGCGAGCGCGAAGTTGGCTTCGTCTGGGTTCACGCTGCTCTGATCATCGAGCATGGGGCTGCCGGGCAACGCTTCGGGCACCACAATCCATAGAACCCTAGTATATGGAGGATCCACCTAGAGGTGGTTGGTGCACACGTCAGAATTGAAAATCAAAGAGGACTTCATTTTTATTTTTTTAAAGGTGTATTTGAAAGCTTTCAGAACAAACACTGGGCATATGAATACATCACAAAGGAAGACAAAGATGCTGGAAGCATGCAAAAGAGGTCCGAGCAATGAAAATTGAGAAGAGATCGCGTTGGGTATGCCTAATTGGTTGAACTCACTTCGCGCTCGCGTGCTTCAGCCGCCTCTGCTTGCTCTTGAGCTAGAGCTGCAGCGGAAAAGCGATGACTGGTGGCGCCAGCAACAGGAGGCAAAGCAGGAACTGGCCTTAATCCTTCTTCGGGATATTCTCCTTCGTCAGGCAGTTTCTTGGAGTGCAAGACCTGAGTGGATGAAGCCAAGCACGATAGCACGAAGAGTTGATAGGACAATAATCTGAACAGGTGTGATTTTGAGAACTACGAATATGATCACACAGTGACGAAAGCCAGTCATTCAATTTCATTGAGAGATAGGGCACCAGGGTAATGCTGTCGGGACTGAGATTGACCGCAGCTGCTGCTTTGCTCTTAACAGCTTCACATGTGCATGGCCACAAGAGCACCATCTCCAGAGAAACCTATAGAAAACGGACAAAATGAATATCGAGATAGAAATATTTCCATGATTACAGTTCACCTCCTGCTCTGAATCTTTTACACTCTCTCCTAGATTCATATACCTTAAAGCCGCTTGGGTCGACGAAATGCACTGCCAATGACCGCAAAGTCTGCGCTGGGTGCATGCTCGCGTGCTCTTCGGCATGGAGCGCTACCTCATCTTCCGCTGCCTGTCTCTCTGCCTCTTCTTCTGCAGCCGATGCGGCAGCGCCCGCATTCTCTAAAGCTTCTTGTTTGGCCGCTTTCTTCGCAACTTTGGCTGCTTTTCTGGCCTTTTCCGCGTCCTTCTTTTCCTTTTCTATGGCTGCTTGCGCTGCTGCTTCGGCTGCAGCTGCTTTCGCTTCTTCTGAAAGGTCATCTTCGTTTTCACCTTCAGGCTTATCTTTGTCTTCAGCTGCAGCAGCCTCTGTGGTGGAAGCTGCATCTTCAGCGTCCCCAGCGATAGATGACTCTGCTGCAGAGGCGGCATCCACCTCATCTTTGTTGTTTTCATTCACCTCGTCGCCCACAGCTGAGGCAGCGTCGGCAGGATCCTCGGGCACTACGTCGCCATCGTCGTCTGGTGGCTCAGCAGCTGCATCTGAGTTGGCATCGTCGTTGGCAGCTGCTGTGCTAACACTGCCCACACTCGCTTCCTCGTCTTGTGGCGCCCCGCCGTCGCCATCTTCAGGGCTCTCGCTCGCGGCGTCTGCGCTTTTCTCGTCGGCATTATCCTCTTCCTCGGCACCCTCCTCTTGATTGCTGCCCTCGCTTCCAGACTCTTCTTCTTCCTCAGCTTCTTCTTTCTTCTTTTTCTTTCTGCTGAACATTTGCTTCCAAGCTCTCTAGCTAGCCTTGATAAATGAATGCTACTAACAAGCCTAGGTACTCTGTACCGTTACTTGTATTAGTTCGTGAGCGAACTAAACTCATCCAGAGACATGACTTGAAACTGGTTAGGGGGCTAGGTATTAGTGCTCATGGAGACAGAAACTGGCTAGGGTAGCTGACAAATTAGTGAACTGGTGTAAGAAGCAATGTACTGGCTACCTTAGCAACGAGAGCAACATCAAACTCTTGATCTTGGGGCGCTCTCAGGGCCCTTCTTGTTGCTTGTGGCACCTGTGCCGTTGCGGCGCAACAGTCGTCTAGTCTACAGTGTCTGTATTCGGTAAAGAACTGACTTCGTAGCTTCGTATCTTTTTTTCTCAGAGGTGAATTTCCAACAACTTTTCACCGGCAGCTATCTGTGCTTCTGTGCTGTCTTATCAATACAAACAAAGCTGTCTGTACAACCCAAACCGTGTAATGTACACTCGGGCGTTTTGCCCGATATTAAAAACTAAAGACTACTTGGTTCTATCTTTATGAAGAATCCAAGTAGTAGTTCTCTAGTCGTTGTAAGTGCCTTTGTCAGAATGCTCCGATTTGATGCGCATTTCTCATTCCATTTCATTGAGTGTGTTCGTCAGCTCACGGGTAACGATGTCTCTATTCCGCGTTCCACGGTAGTTACACATACGTGACTATTACGCTTCCATTCAAGTAATTTTGTCGCTGTTGCGAGAAAACGCAATGGGAAATAAAGCATCATCCGAAGCTAGCCTTGAACGTAAAGAAAGGAGGCGTTCAGCAGTAGAAGTGAGGAAACTGACGAAAAAGTATCGAGAAGGTCAGGGCACAACCTTGGTTTTGTTACTCATGTATTATTTTTAAAGTTTGAGGGCATCCTTTCCATTTTCTAGTAACGCTTCGCAATGATTTCCTTGCGAAACGTACGATTTTCTGGTAACTAGACTCCAAGCGAGCTTTAAAGGAAGAGAAGAAAATGGCTCTCTTGCTTGAGCGCAAAGGGTTCGATCTCAACGACCTCCATAAGACAAGCTTCTATAGGTGAGTCAAGAGTATCGCACTACTTTCATATAAAGTATATTCTCATTGTATGCCTCAAGCCCCATTCAAATATGACTTGTTGATTTGGTATTTGTGTGCGTAGGTTTAGTGAAGTAACGCCTCTAGCTTTCGCCTGTATGGTGGGCGACTTAACGCTATTGGCTTACGTGTTCACCCACGGTGGGGCCGAGGACATTACTCGAGCAGACTTCGACGGCTGGACTCCACTGCTACGAGCAGCGCGACAGGGCAGCGTGGAGGTTGTATCGTGGCTGTGCGAGCGCGGGGCTGCGGAGGACTTGTGGCGCCCTAACGTGAAAGGCGACACACCTTTGGGCGAAGCAGCGCGCATGGGCCACCTTCAAGTCGTACAGGTAAGGCCTGATATGTGTATGTGTGTGTGTGTACGTGTGTAGTTATGTTTGCCATGAATGAAGCTAGCCAATGAGACTTTGCTCCAGCAATTGTTGCCGTGTTCGTGGAGATATTTGTGGCGAAGAGTGAGTGGTCAGTGTATACGTCATAGGCGGCCCAATTACAATTGAAGAGGGTGGGCGAGTTTGTTTCTTATACTGAGTGAACTGCGTATTTTTTGTGTGCATAGTTTTTGGTGCTTTACGGAGCGCTGGAGCCGGGTCCACCGGGAAGCGATCAGCCAAAGGGCGGTGCGGCGGCCTTGTGTACTCCTGCCAAGTTGTCAGCAGGTCGTAAACCACCTTTTCAGCCCACGCCTATCAGCGAAGAGACGGCAGCACACGACCCAGTAGAGGCTAGTGCTTCCGACAATGCAGCTGCTTCCGATGAGGCAGCAGCTGGCCTTTCAAGACATGAGGGCAGTGAAGGGGGTGCAAATAGCGCCCCACAATCAAGCGGAGCAGCTGAGACAGCCTCAGTGCCAGAAACTGCTGCAGGCAACCTAAATGCCGAAGAATGGGTCTTGGTGGGTGATAGTGAAACAGTGTCCACAGTACCAGGTTCACCCTTGGATGGGCACCGCTACCGTAAAAAGAACGTCGGTTCATTCCAGCTGCAGCTGCAGCCGCCACCACCACTGCCACCACAACGCCACGATAGTAGCCATCTCGACGATGAATGTGCCATTTGCTTGGAGCTTCTAGTGGATGCAGAGGTTCGCAACAACAGTGCGATCAGCAGCAATAATCCTAACGGAGAGTTGTCCATAGAGCGCTTACCTTGTGGCCACTGCTTTCACAAAGAATGCGTGGTTGGCCTGCGTGGTAAGCGTGAAGCAATTTCACTTTTGATAGTTATTTTCGTGATAATGTGCAGTGTTTCAAAAACCAGCTCGCGTTCTTTGCTTATTTTTCGTTTTGCGCACGTCATCATCTCACTTTTTTTCCCCCTACTTTATGCATATTATCACCATGGCTTTGTCCTACTTGTCTTAGGTGGTCTAGGCGCCAAGCGCGCCGCTTCGTGCCCCCTGTGCCGAGCTGCGTTGCCGCCAGCGCCCGGGGAAGTCTCGTGGCACGCGACTCAACAATTTCTCGCAGTGCGTTTTTTTTGTTCGGCATTGTTTTACACCATTGTCAGTGATAATAAAAGTAGTAATCGGTATGATGAATGCTGAGGTTGAATATAAGGGATGATTTTCTCTCCTCATTCGCCTCCGTTTGCCTTGTCTGAAAGGTAAAACGGCGCGTGGAATTAGGAATGATTTCATGGGAAAAACTCCAGCCAGAAGACGTCAAAGCGTTGCACGCCGCTGCAGATGGATGGCGAAACGCGGAAGAAGCCGGCGAAGGCCCTCCAAAACTCGACCACCTGGTGCCTCGACGAGGTATTCCCGTGAGCCGAAGGGCTGCCGCTCGCCACGATCGAAGTGCTGCCCGGCGCGCCGGCGCACTCGCTACCCGGGATTGGGCGCCTGAGCGGCGGGATGGTTCGTTCGCCACTCCCCCAGCTTCTTTCCGGTCGAACACGCAGCATATCTAATCCTGATAGCTCCCAGGACCGAAAACTTCAAAATTTACTCGTTTTTGTGTTGGGATAATATCAAGGCACACCTGAACTTGAATGCGCTTCTAGAAAATATAAAATTACTTTCCGATTTTGAGGTTAGGTTCTTTGTGGCTGGTGCTGATAAAAGATACTCGGATATTTGAATTCCCATTTACCTTCCAAAGGACCTAAGTTAGAAGGTTGAATCTTGGTTTTGGGTCTGAAATCATTCAATTAAGTGGCTTTTGGCTTTTGGCCTTCGTGTTGGTGTTGGCGGGTGTTGGGGTACTGGTACGAAGTAATAACTGATAACTGGACTTATCATCTAGAAATATTGATGCGTTCTAGGGGCATGAACACGTGTGCTAGAATTGCGCCATCAACGATCATACAGGTCGCGGTTAATTCAATGCCTTTGCGCTCTTGCGTTGCGAGGTCACGAAATTCAATAGTTTATAGGTACAGAAGGTGCATGATTTATAAAGTGCTCACAGCATTCATTTCTCAAGCCGTGCCATTAAATTTGACAACCAATTAAAATACCTAAAGCGCTTTCCCATGAAAGACATCTCTTTCCAACGTATTTTCTAGAAGTATACGACGCTGTAGGCACATAGATGAGTAACCCGTTCGATGAATAGGACACCTCCTTCACGTTTTCCTACATTTGTGCGCTCTATGTCTTCCTCGGCACGCCGGACAATCATTGGGAGTTAATTTGGCCGGCTTCACAACTTTTTTGCCGCATGTATGCGATCTATGTGCGCCTAAACATGCTCGGCAGCCGGCAGCAATTTTTGCAGACTCCACCAAGAATTCCTTCGAGCCTCTATGTTTTGTCATAACCTAAGCTCGTACACTAGAGTATCGCACTTGATTGACCGAGCCTGATGCTTGAGCTGGAAGGAAGCGTAAAGTCACAAATGTGTAGATACACTGCAACGCTGTATAGCTTGTGCTTGAATGCTTGGTTGAACGATATAATTCCAGCTATAGTAGGAAGTAAGTAAGTGCTCTGCTTCTTTAGAATGCTTGTTGTTGCTGAAGCTGCGCTGCTGCTCGTCCGCTCGTCCGCTCGTCGATCGACAATAATTTTTGCCCGTTGAAGTGACATGACTTCTTTCACTCTTCCTTTGATTGTTGTTTCGTCGTTGCTTCCTCTCGCATCTATCTACTTATCTTTCATCTCTCGGATCTCGGATCTCCGATCACTGATCCTCTCCCCGCCCCATGAATACATACTCAGTATACTTAGTAGAAGAAACGCTAGAGCTACTAACTGAGAGTTGAAAAGTTTCTAGAACAGGCCAAGTAGCACATCATCTCAGACAACCACTGCCTGGTCACTTCGAAAAGCTCTGTGCTTGATTGGTCGTTTTGAGAACTTCTAGTCGCGAGCACAAATTAGTAAAGCGTGTTACAGTGGTAGCTACCCGTTGAAGTCATCTATATCAAGCACGATTTCGTTGCCATCTCGCTCATTAAATTTAGCTGCGGGGTTTGGTAGTCTGTTCGCTCAGGAACAAGTGAAGTTGCTTTGAGGGTGTTTGGCTCCATTTTTCTCATAGACTTGGCTTGACGTCGGATTGTAGACATGGCGCAGCGACATAGATTACTCAGATGGTGGAGCGTGGTTGCAGCGACGTTCCGATTATTTTCGGCTGATCCTTCGACTGTAGCAGCTTTCAATAGGCAAAGCATTTTCAACCGGCGTCTCAGCAATGCAACCTCAACAGAGGTGGCAGTACCCAAGACTGTAACGGTAGCGTTCGCGGCAGACTCGCGATACCTTCCCAAGCTACTTGCTGTGGTAGAAAAACTGCGAGCAATGAGGATGGGCAAAACCTATCGCTTAATCGCCTATAATCTCGGTACGAATTGATATCCTGCTGCTGTCGCATGTGATTGCCAGCTGCCCTTTGCCCATACAATCAGCACCATAACTTGTACTTGACTTATTCTTCCAATATTTCTTTCGAATTGGATTGAAATAACACCTCTCTTCCCTCTCAGGTGGCATCACGAAGGAAGAAGTTGACATGATGCGCTGTGCGTCTCCTGTGCTTCTTGACGAGTTGCGAAACTTCGATTTTGGTGCATTTCCACCGCACGTGCGCGACCTCAAATGCTACGCTTGGAAGCCGCTCCTGCTTGAAGCTCTCCACCGCGAGTTTCCCAACGAGGTGTGCTCTAGTCTTTCTTGTCCATGGCAGCGTGTACTTCCATTTTGCCCTGCACAATACTGCACGTTCAAATGAGCATTTATGTTGACTTGGGTCCTGGCTTTGAGTTGCTTGCGTGCGTAAGGTTCCTTCTACGTTATGGTTTTATTGGAGATCGCACGCTCTTGACTCTGAGCACACACATGTCAATCGATGGAATTGCATCAGGGGCTGGTGTGGCTCGACTCGGGGTTGATTCTGAACTCCATGGGGCCTTGGAAAGGCTCCGCTCCAGACCCGGGCGGATTCATGGAGCGTGCCATCGCAGCAGCACAGGCGCAGGTACATTGGATTGTGGCTCTAATTCTTTCGTTCTTGCCTGATGCTCTTGATTGCTCTACATTTTGTAAAATTATGAACGTTGACTTGTTTGTTGAGGCAACGTGTACATTGTAGCAATTTCATTGTCGCTCTCTTGAAATGCTGTAATGAATTTTAGGGTGGAGTTGTGTCGGATAAAACTGGCGGCACTTTCGAACAATGGGTACACCCAAAAGCATTAGATTATTTCGAAACTCAGCTTGGGTTTAAACGGTGCGTCTGTCCACTTTCTGTTCCTGTGCTGTTTTCTGTCGCTGCAATGGTCGTACTTTGCCATGGACCATCGCATGTACCACTACTGAATTATTACCTAATATAAAGTTGAACTTCAGAGATGCGAGAGTTCCATTCTACGCATGATCGAAGAAACGTATATTTGAAGTCGGTTGCAACAAGAACTGCTGTAATCTTCAGCAGTAAAGTTCGCTCCTTGAATTCTCACGGCATGATTGAATGACCTTCAACCCAGGGACACTTTTATGGGAGCACATGTGGAGCCAGTGAACAATTGCAACGGTGCCTTCAGTGCATGGGCACCTCGTGCATCTGCTGGACCTGCTGCAACTGCCGACGAAGCGTCTTTGCTCGAAGCAAGTCGGGGCAGCAGTGATGGTAGCCGTACGAGTAGCAGCGGTAGCAAATTTGGCGAAGCTCATTCGAACTTCCCCTACGAAGCGCGCGGCACTCTCGCGATGGCGCGCTGGGCGGCGTGTGCCAAAGTGCAAGCGTGCATGTGCCCAGCAGGCTCCAACCGTGGCAACCACCGCCAAGACCAGGCCGCACTCACGATGACGCTAGCGACGTTAGGCCTCCGGTAAGACTGAAATTGATGAAATTCAGGGCCGCAAGCATAGAAAAGTGCATTAGGCGCGCATGAGTTTGCGCATTATTTACCGCATGAAGTCAGTGTCTTAGATGTGCCTACTTTACCGTGTCATGCAGAAGCGTGCTCTTGATGGCTTCTATGTGTATGCTTGTGTAGGTGCTACGACAGCACCACAACGGGCCCACATCTCAATGGAACTCGCTGGGTGGCCGCGCACGGCCTTCGCATGAACCGCGTTGCTTGCCAAGACGCTGAATGCTTTGTGCACGCCCATGCTCCGCGTTGCACTGCCTCTTGATGTCGGCAATTGGTATTCGCCTTTGGGTTGCTCTGCTCACGGATTCACCGTTCCATGCACATGCGTTCAGGAAGATTTATTACGTTAAATTGGAATATTCAAGAAGGTTTATAGCGGCTTGTTAATCCATTTCGACTCTAAGCCTCCAGGAATTCCCTCTTCGTCTTAAAGTCTTGCGTACTTTACACTTGCGATTTGCGATTCCAATTCTATTTCTTTTTGCTATTGCTATTGCTTTATTACTGCTGAACATTAGCCGTTTACCCTTACGAGACCACTGTGCGCTCTCCGCAATGGAGTGGGTTTTTTAATTGGATTTTAGCTCGACTCCATACCAATTGAGCTGGATAATAGGATTAAGCGACTGCGACTAGACTCAGACTAAGCCAGACTCGACGACAGAAACACCGGCACCATTGTTATATCACCATTGTTTCAATATCCCACACCCATTAAGTGGCAACTATCATAGAAGCAGCATGTAGGCAGATAACAGGCAAAAAGCAAACATAAATCTAACTGTCAATAATTCAAGGCCAGCATGGCCATATAAGGCGTGGATGCATCTGCATCTGTTCGGCAGGCTGACACCAGGAAAGCGAACTTCCACAGCAACAACAGTAACATCCCAGCAATACTCTTCTCGGTTCCACATTTTCCAGTAATCGCGGAGATATTTCAATTGTTGCAAAGTGGCGCGGAGTGCTACTACAATCGATGAAGACGCCAAATGGCGACGCCCCCAGTTTAGGCTAGGCACTTGGACTCCAGAAGATCTCGTTGATAAAAGAGCTGGCAGAATAGCACGCGAGTTTCCATGCCCACGTGCGCAACAAAGACAATCGTTTTACCAGAATAAATATGAGGAAGCCACTGTTAGGTGCCATCGTCGTCTTTTTCGTTTTTGCCTTCTAAGGCGTGAGCCAAGTTCAGCCGCCGTGGCTTCGGGCAGCCAATCCCAGGAAATTTAAAGCCGGTGTTGCACATTTCGCACCTATATTACACAGAAAAGTATACAACAATTTTAATGGAAATCGCAAACGGTTCAGGCTCATGTGTCAACCAATCTCGCTCAACTCTTCCTCTGTGCGTCGAGCTATTCTTACATTTTTGACGAAGAATTTTACAGGCCTTGTTGGGTTGTTGCGATGTTGGGTCTCGTCTATGCTTCGTAAAGTTACGGTTGAGTGTTCAACTCGCACCTTCTTCCACGCTCTTTGCGCTCTTCGTTGAATGTGTATACGAAAAATAGTCGAGTGAGCGGCAGAAGCCCACCTGGGAGACGCCTTCTCTCCAGGTAAGCACTATGTTCTCATAACATCATGCATAGAGTGTATGGTCTGCCTGCGAGACCCCCAGCGTAGGGTATAGGCCACGTTTGTTTTTGTGGGTCGTGGTCTGCCTCAACTAAGATAGTTGGAGCTCCCTCCTTGCCACACGTACGGGCGGACTTTGTGATGGGGTTCGCGATTATGCTTTACTAAAAGTATTTAGTTCTCCGAAAAGTCTTCATAGACCCGGCTTCATAGAAGTATAGAGTATGCCGTTTTTATCACTGCTGGGTTTGTTGTTCATTTTGCTATGGAAGTCTAATTGGCTCTTTCTTTTGTTGCCCCTCGCTCCTCGCGGGCTGTCTGTTCGGTGGGCTGGACTTCAAATGAATGCTGGATTTTGACATATCTGGTGATATCGTGCGCTCGTATCTACCCTATTGGCTACGCTTGGCAATGCTTCCATAAAGCGCAGATTCTATTGTAAATAAGCAACCCACATTCGGGCGGGCGACGATACACAAAAACGCCGCCGCAGTCAACGAGGGCACCACACCCCGACCCAATAAAGACCGTGAGCTCTATGGCGAATCACGAACGCGCGCTCATGGAAGCTCCTGCAGCGAGTTTCCCCGCCGAAGGCTCTCGGGAGCCGCCACCGCCGCTGCCAGCGCGTGCTGTCGAAAACAAGAGCCTGCTGCTGGTCGATGGGGTACCCGACAACGCCCTAGCCACGAAAGCCGGTGAGAAGAAGTTGTGGCGCACCTTATTGGCTACTGTTAAGATGCCTGCGATAGCATCGTGTGTCGTTGCGGGGTTTTGAAAATTGGTTGCAGTTGGCACGAATGCATAGCCAGCTCTTACAGGAGCTCTGATGGGAAATCCAGGATGAGTTAATCGAAAGACTGAAAGGGGCAAACGAGTGGGAAGAGGATGTTCCTCTTCTTTTGGTGCCGTGAACTCGGGCATTTATCCAGTCATCTGAACCCACTTATTTCTCCACTGGGTATTTCTTTTTGACGTCTTGGCCTGTTCCCTGTTCCTTTCCGTTGCTCAAGTCTTCAACCTGGGGATCCTTCTTTGCCTGGATTTCTTCTTCATGGGGTTGCGATGTAATATGCAGGTTTCAGAGCAGAATTGGCCGCTGTCGAAGCCGGGCTGAGAACCGGGACCATCGACGGCATCGGCGACGGGCAAAGCGAAGGCGCCTTGGCCGAGCTGCAACTGCAAGCTGCGCGGAAGCTCCGGCAGCTCCTGAGCACCAATCGCGAGCTGCTCATCCAAGAGGTGCGGGCTTACGATGCCCAGAAAAAGCTGAGCGAGCTTCTTTCTCTGCTCCTTTGCCAATTTTTGCGCCATTTGATTATACACAGCAAGTCTGATCACCTTTGAGTGCCTTGAGCCATATGGCTTTCCGTAGGGCCTCTTGTCCTGTTAATTTTCTGCGTTTTGTCTCTTTCTTTGTGTGTATTCTTGGGTATCAGGTTCTCGACCGCAACTGGGTGCCCCTCTTGTTGGGTTGGCTGCAGCTCCACCAGCGCCCAGCGGTGCAAGTAGAAGCCCTGTGGGCCCTCACCAACATCGCCGCGGGCACCGCTGAGCACACCAACGTGCTGATCAAGCATGGCGCAGTGCCGACCCTGGTGGACCTCCTCAGCTCCCCGAACGAGGAGGTGATCATTCAACCATCTTTCTTGGCGTTTCAATGCCTCCACAGGCGCAGTGATCTCTTGAGATTTTGTCTACTTTGCACTGGAACTCTTTCATTAATTTGTTAAGTTACTTGCACCTGCTTTCACTTGATCCCACACGATATACATACGCGAGTTCACCTGAACCTTTCCATTGGTACACTCTCGCCCCCACACACGTACAATCGCCCCCCCCCCCCATCAATCAGGTGCTGGAGCAAGCCATCTGGGTGTTGGGTAACTTCGCGGGCGAGGGCGCGCCCTCTCGGGACGCAGTGCTCTCGCACGGCGCGCTGCAGCCTCTGGTGGCGTGCTTGCTGGCGCGAAGCGGCAGCGGCCGCAGCGGCGGTGGGTATGGGTGCAGCTTGAGCTTGCTTCGAATTGGGTCCTGGGCGCTCAGCAACCTGTGCGACGGCCAACCTCGGCCGGTATGGGTCCACATTAAAAGAGAAAAAGAGATAGAGAAAGAGGAGCTTAGCATGGGCGATTGATCTAGATGCGGGCGGAGCACCTGCTTGTTCCAGTGCGTGCATGTGAATCGCTTTTTCGCTTTTCGTAGCCCGAATGACTGGCGCCGTTTTCCCCTTCACAAATCTACATTCTAATTTTCTGCAGGTGGTGGACATTCACGCTGTGCTGCCGGTGCTCGCGGCCTTGTTGCAATCCGCGGACGCCGAAGTCTTGAGCCACGCGTGCTGGGCCCTGTCGCACCTGTGCGATGGCCCGAGCGCTCACATTTCGGCGGTGGTGGGGGCCGACGTGTGCTGGCGGTTGGTGCAGCTGTTGACCCACCGGTCGTGGCGAGTCACTCAGCCCGCGCTGCGCACCATTGGGAACATCGTGTGCGCCGAAGACGAAACCGACTACACCCAGCACATTCTGGAAGCAGGAGCCGTGCCGTGCCTGCGTCAGGTGTGGGTGGGGGGG
>Ga0307982_1001395_pt1 | contig 19658 bp, 8 predicted proteins | sample OrgLakmetagen989_FD_201847 | JGI IMG/M metagenome (GOLD analysis project Ga0307982, IMG submission 201847) | Saline water microbial communities from Organic Lake, Antarctica - #989 | ecosystem: Environmental > Aquatic > Non-marine Saline and Alkaline > Saline | place: Antarctica: Organic Lake... | reverse complement strand
CTTGGACCACTTGAGCGCCTCCCTGAACTTGCTCGCTGAGGTGTGTATCTATCCATGGCGATATACGCCATTTCTTTCTTTGATATGAAAAGTGTGAGAGTCGTTGCACCATGTCGTGAAGGGCCGAATTGTCTGAGCACCGCTTTCTCGTGCAAATATTTGTGCCGGGTTAAGAACTAAGTAATACATGTTTTGCCTCTTTCAGGTGACGCGCAGTGGTGATGGCGAATTCGTCACCACCAAAGCACGCTTCAGTTCCATCGGGGCCATGTACGATTTGCTCGCAAAATGCGACGCCACCGCGCCCGAAGAAGAGCTCGTTGCACTGGCCAACTTGCCGGAGCTCGCCAAGGCTTTCGACAAGACGCTCTCGGCGTCGGCGCTCATGCTCAACAAGGCCAAGGCCAACATGAAGGGGGCCTTGCTCGACGCGATGGACCAGCAAGAAACCGCGGCCGTCACTTTGCGGAAACACGCCGAAGACACCTTGCCTTTCCACGCGTTCGACATGGACCCCAAGGAAGCGCTCCGGATGATCGCGGAGAAGCGCGCCGAATGCAACGCCGTCCGCGATGCGTTCCAAGCGCTCGCGCCCGGGCTGGGGGTGTTTTCCATCGAACTCCCCAACCCCGAGGAGCTCACCAAGACGGAGAAAGAACTCGACTTGCTCTTCAAAATATGGTCGCTGGCCGACGACTGGAAGACTAACTTCGATACTTGGAAGACAGGCTCCTTCAGCAGCATTCAGGTGGACGATTTGGATGCCGCAGCAGGTGGCTTCACCAAGAATTTGGGCCGACTGGGGCGAGAAATCAAGCACTGGCAAGTGCACCGCGTGTCGTTAGAGCGTGTGAACGAGTTCAAAGCCACCATGCCGCTCATCATGGACCTCCGCAACCCTGCGCTGCGGCCGCGGCACTGGGACACCATTCGCGCCGAGCTTGGGCCGCTGGGGGAAGGGCTGGACCCTACGTCGGAAGCGTTCACCCTCGAGGAAGTGTACAGGGTGGGTTTGAACAAATTGGGCGACTTCGTGGGCGACTTGAGCGCGAACGCCAACAAGGAGCTGGCGATCGAAGTGGCCATGACCCAGCTCGACGAGCGGTGGGGCACCATGGAATTGGACGTGGTGGAGTACAAGGACGTGTACTTCAAAGTGCGCAGCACGGAAGAGCTGGGGCAAGTCCTCGAGGACGACACGGTGAACGTGAGCACCATGAAGTCCAGCAAGTTTTACCTCAGCTTCAAGTCGGGCATCGACTACTGGGAAGGGGTCCTGAGCCTGATCAGCGAAGTGGTGGAAACCATTCTAACCATCCAGCGCAAGTGGATGTACTTGGAGTCCATTTTCATGGCCTCGGAAGACATTCGCCGCCAGCTCCCCACCGAATCCGCGCTCTTCGTGGAGGTGAACGACGCGTTCAAGGTCGAGCTCGAGCGCATGTACTTGGACCCGAACGCGCAGCGCGCGTGCAAGAAAGAGGGCTTGGTGGACGCCCTGGTAGACATGGACGGCAAGCTCGACATAATTCAAAAGTGCCTCGACGACTACTTGGAAACCAAGCGCATGGTTTTTCCGCGCTTTTACTTCGTGTCTGACGACGACTTGCTGGAAATCTTGGGCCAATCCAGGGACCCTGTCGCCATTCAAAAGCACGTCAAGAAGTGCTTCGAAGGCATTCAAACCATGCAGTTCGTGCCCACGGGTGCCCAAGGCAACAAGACACCCTTGGCGGTTGGCATGAACTCGCCCGACGGCGAAGTGGCCCCGTTTGTGACGCCGGTGAAGTTGACGGGCGCCGTAGAGATTTGGCTGAAAGAGCTCGAAGGCGCCATGCAAGTTGGTTTGGCCAAACTACTGACATCCACCGTGAAGGCCTTCAAGGGCAAGAAGGAGAAATGGGTGAAAGACTGGCAAGGGTCGCTGCTCATTACGTGTGGGGCCATTCAATGGACGGTGGACTGCACCAAAGGTTTGACGGAAGTGATGGAGGGCGACAAGAGCGCCATGAAGAAAGTGAAAAAGAAGCAGGTGGGCTTCATCAACCGGCTCACCGACATGGTGCGCGGACAATTGGGCAAAGTAGACCGCAACAAGGTCGTGGCTCTCATCACCATGGAAATCCACAACCGCGACGTGATGGACAAAATGATCAAGGCCAAGATCTCCGACCCGTCTGACTTCATGTGGCTCAGCCAGCTGCGGTTCATTTACGAAGCCGACAAAGGCCCCTACGGCTTAGCCCACGTGAAGCAAACCAACTGCAAGCTGGAGTACTCGTACGAGTACCAGGGCAACAACGGCCGTTTGGTGGTGACGCCCCTCACTGACCGCTGCGTGCTGACCCTGGTGACCGCCATGTTTTTGTTCCGGGGCGGCAACCCCCTGGGCCCCGCAGGCACGGGCAAGACCGAAACCGTGAAGGACTTGGGGAAGAACTTGGCCAAGTACGTGGTGGTGATGAACTGCTCCGACGGGATGGACTACAAGTCGTGCGGGCGCATTTTCAGCGGCCTCTGCCAGTCGGGGAGCTGGGGCTGCTTCGACGAGTTCAACCGCATCAAAATCGAAGTGATCAGCGTGGTGGCGATGCAAGTGCTGAGCATCGTGAAAGCCTTGGCCACCGGCGTGAAAACCTTCGACTTCATGGGGCAAATCATTTCGTGCAACGTGAACATGGGCATGTTCATTGTAAGTTTTCTGTCGAACTTACGAACAATTTTATCTTGAATTGCGAAATTGAGACCGTGCCTTTGTTTTTATTACTTCTTTGCACCATCTTCAAATCTACTCACATGACAAATGATCTCTCTTGAATGTACTAACTCCTACCCTTTCCAGACCATGAACCCTGGTTATGCTGGCCGTACGGAGCTTCCCGACAACTTGAAAGCGCTGATGCGCCCGGTGGCCATGATGACCCCCGACCTCGCGCTCATCGCGGAAGTGATGCTCTCCTCCGAAGGGTTCCGCCAAGCCAAAGATTTGGCCAAGAAAACCATCACCCTGTACACCTTGATGACGCAGCAGCTGAGCAAGCAGGACCACTACGACTACGGCCTCCGCAACTTGAAGGCGGTGCTGAACATGGCGGGCACTCTGAAGCGCGCCGACCCGAACATGAACGAAGAGCTCATCATGATGCGCGCCCTACGGGACATGAATTTGCCCAAGTTCATCAAGGATGACGAGCGGCTGTTTCGGCTGCTGCTCAGCGACTTGTTCCCCGGCTTGGAGCTGCCGCAGTCGGTGTATCAGCAGCTAGACGCGGCCTTCCGCCGGGAGCTGCTCCGGAAGGGGCTGCAGGAGCACGAGTTTTTGATCTACAAAATCGTGCAGCTGTACGACTCCAAGCTGACGCGCCACTGCAACATGATGGTGGGCCAATCCCTGGCGGGTAAAAGCGTGGCGTGGAACACGTTGGCCAACGCCAAGACCGCTCTGGCCAAAGAAGACAACGTGGAAGGGTTCGTGCCCGTGAACGCCTTCGTGATCAACTCCAAGAGCATTGACTTGGCGGAGCTGTACGGCGAGTACGACTTGGCGACCTTCGAGTGGCGCGACGGCATTTTGAGCCGGCTGTTCAAGACTTGCTCGGAGTCCGAAAAGCCCGACGAGAAGTGGATCATGTTCGACGGCCCCGTGGATGCCATGTGGATCGAGAGCATGAACTCGGTCATGGACGACAACAAGATTTTGACGCTCATCAACGGCGACCGAATTCCCCTCACCACCCCAATGTCGCTCGTGTTTGAGGTAGAAGATTTGGCAGTGGCGTCTCCCGCCACCACTAGCCGCGCGGGGATGATTTTCATGGACGTGAGTGAGATGGGGTGGCGCCCCTACGTGAAGTCGTGGCTGCAGCGCGTGTGGCCGGACATGCCCGAGCACCACGACTTTTACAACGGGTTGTTCGACAAGTTCGTGGAGCCCGGCCTCAAGTTCAAGGAGTTGGAAGTGAAGGAACCCGTCCCCATCGCCGACTTTGCGGCGGTGCGTGGCTTGTGCAACCTGTTCACCGCGCTGCACACCGAAGCCCATTTCTTGTGTGGGCCCGACGGCAATGCCCTGCCGTTCAGCCCCGAGTACGCGAAGCTAGCCGAGCGGTGGTTTGTGTACGCAGGGATGTGGTCGCTGCTGGCGTGCGTGGACGAAAAAGGCCGGTTGCAGTGCGACAGCTGGGTCCGCGAGTCGGGGTGCGGGAGCTTCCCGCCCATGGCCAAAATCTTCGACTACTTCGTGGAGCCGGCCACGGGAGAGTGGAACCTGTGGGAGTCGCAAGTGCCGGCGTGGGTGCCGGCGCGGCCCGACCTGCAGTTTGCGGCCATGGTGGTCCCCACGGTCGACACGGTGCGCAACTCGTACGTGGTGCGGACGCTGCTGAAGCACGGCTCCAACACGCTGGTCACCGGCGACACGGGCACGGGAAAAACTGTCCTGGCGTCGGAAGAATTGGATCGTTTGCCGCAGGACACGTACTCCAGCTTGACCATCAACTTCAGTGCGGCCACCCTGTCCAAAACCACGCAGGACATCATCGAGGGCTCCTGCGAAAAGGCGTCCAAGAACAAGCTCCGGCCCAACGGGGGCAAAACCATGGTGGTGTTCATCGACGACTTCAACATGCCCAAAAAGACGTCCTTCGAGAGCCCGTTCCAGCCGCCCTTGGAGCTTTTGCGGCTCTGGCTGGACTACGGCGGGTGGTACGACCGCGAGAAGCAGGCGTGGCGCTACGTCACTGATTGCCAAATCTTCGCTGCTATGGTATGTAGAGTTTACTCGCATGTATTCCTCTGGTGTACGTACATCTTGCAAACGAAGTACTTTCGATTACACTGGCGTTCTTATGCTCACTCTTGACCGTGCTCCTCTCGTTCTCCCTTTCTTACTATTTATCTCTCCTCAGGCACCCCCTACGGGCGGCCGTGAAGTGATTTCCAAGCGCACCCAATCGCGGTTCAACCAAGTGCACTTTACTTTCCCCGCCGACAGCCAAGTAGTGCGCATCTTCGAGTCGATTCTGAACCCGCACCTGAGCAAGTTCGAGTCTCCCGACATTGCCCCTCTGGGTACCGCCGTGGCCAAAGCCACTTTGGACGTGTACAAAGGGGTGATTGGGTCCTTCTTGCCCACCTCCGAGAAGTTCCACTACCTGTTCAACATTCGCGACGTGGCCAAAGTGGTCCAAGGGGTGCTCCAGTCGGACCCCAACCACTTCGAGCAGCTGGAGCGGGCCGACCACGACCAACGGACCATTTTCTTGCGGCTGTGGTGCCACGAGTGCTTGCGGGTGTTCGCCGACCGGTTCGTGTTAGACGCTGCCAACGACCACGACCGGTTCCGGGCCTTGGTGAACACGGTCCTGGGGAGCGTGTTTGGGGTGGATTGGAATACTCTGCACGAGACCCTCGCGAAGCCTGAAGCGGGGGGCGTCTTCTGCTCGTTCTTGACCGAAGGCGACGAGAACCCCCCATACACCTGGGTGCCTGACATGGGCCCGCTGAAAGTTCGCCTCGAGGATGCCTTGGAGATGTACAACATGGAGCCCAAGCTGCTGTCGATGGACTTGGTGCTGTTCGAAGACGCGATGCGGCACATTGCCCGGATCCACCGCGTGATCAAGCAGCCGCGCGGGAACCTGATGCTGGTGGGGATTGGGGGCAGCGGGCGCCAAAGCTTGGCGCGGCTGGCGACCTTCATCGCGGAGTACCGCTTGTTCATGATTGAAATCACCAAGAACTACCGCTCGATTGAGTTCCACGACGACTTGAAAGCCCTGTACACGGAAGCCGGCTGCGACAACAAGAAGGTGACTTTTCTGTTCAACGAAACCCAGATCAAAGAAGAAAGCTTTTTGGAAGATCTGAACAACATTCTGAGCAGCGGGGTGGTGCCGAACTTGTTCGGCAAGGACGAGTACGGCGCGATTTTCGATGGGGTGCGCAAAGACGCCATCAAAGCCGGCATCGACGAGACCCCCGACCAATTGTTCCGGTTCTTCATCGACCGCGTCCGGGCCAACTTGCACATCATTCTGTGCGTGTCGCCCGTTGGGGAGGCGCTGCGCGTCCGGTGCCGCATGTACCCGGGCCTGGTGAACTGCACTACCATCGACTGGTTCCACACCTGGCCTGAGGACGCCCTCACTTCCGTGGCGCTGAAGTTCTTGTCAGCAGTGAAGCTGCCCGAAGGCGACGTGCGGGTGAACGTGGCGTTGCTCTTCTCGCACTTCCACCTCAGCGTGATCAACAAGTCGACGCAAATGCGCCTCGAACTGAAGCGCCAAAACTACGTGACCCCCACGCATTACTTGGAGCTGACGCAGGGCTACAAGACGCTCTTGGACGAGAAACGCAGCGAGCTCGGGAATGCCTGTGCGCGGCTGGAAAACGGCCTGGCAAAACTAGAAGACGCAAAAGAGCAAGTCACTGGGCTGGTAGGCATTGTCGAGGACAAAAAAGTGGTGGTCGCGGCAGCCGAAGGCGACTGCCAAGAGCTCCTGAAAGTGATTGTGGTGGAGAAGCAGGCTGCGGACGCGCAGAAGGCTCAGGTGGAAGCGGACTCGGAGCGTATTGCGAAAGAAGCGGAGGCGTGCAACGCCATTGCCGCCGACGCCAAAGCCGATCTGGACGTGGCCATGCCAGCGCTCGAGAAGGTGAGGGAGCGCGACGAAGTGCACGTTATCTCTTTCTTTTTTATTTGAAGGGCCGCAATGTTTGTCTCCGATTCCCGATTTGTAATTTCGTTGAGCATTCTCTCACAGGCCATGGCGGAAGTTGACAAGCTCGACAAATCCGCCATCACTGAAATCAAAGGCTTTTCCAAGCCTCCGCCAGCGGTGGCCGTGGTGCTGGAAGCTGTCATGACCTTCATGGGCAAGAAGACCGACTGGGCGTCGGCCAAAACCGAAATGGGGGCTTCGGACTTCCTGCAGAAAGTAAAAGGCTTTGACAAGGACAACGTGAAGCCCGCGATTGTGCTCAAGATCGCCAAATACGTGAAAGACCCTTCGTTCAACCCGGAGGCCGTGGCCAAGCAGTCCAAAGCAGCGGCGTCCCTCTGCGTTTGGGTGCACGCCATTTACATTTACTGCGGGGTGGCCAAAGAAGTGGAGCCCAAGCGCAACGCCTTGAAGAACGCGCAAAAGACGCTGGACGTGAAGCAGAAAGCCCTGGGTGTAGCGCAAGCCCAGCTCGCGGAGGTGCTCGCCAAGGTGGCGGACTTGAAGTTCCGCTACGACACGTCCGTGGGGCAAAAGAACGCCTTGCGAGCGGAGGCCAACGACCTGGGCGAGAAGCTGGAGCGGGCCGACAAGCTGATTGGTGGGCTTGGGGGCGAGTACGTGCGGTGGCAAGCGTCGATTGGGGGCTTCAAGCAGTCGCTGGAAGACTTGGTCGGGGATTGTTTAGTGGCGTCGGCCTTTTTGAGCTACGCGGGGCCCTTCGACACGGTCTACCGGGAAGCTTTGGTGCAGGGGTGGCTGCAAGAAGTGCAAGAAAAGAGCTTGCCGTTCAGCCCCGCCTTCAGCTTTGTGAACCTGCTGGCCGAGCCCGTGAAAGTACGGCAATGGAACTTGCAGGGCCTACCGGCGGACGACTTCTCCACCGAAAACGGGGTGATTGTCACGCGCGGGTCCCGCTGGCCGCTCATGATCGACCCGCAAGCCCAGGCCAACAAGTGGGTGCGCAAGATGGAAGGCGAGGCCTTGTCGGTGATTGATTTGAAGATGAAGGACTTTCTGCGGGCGATTGAAAACGGCATTTCCTTCGGGTTGCCTGTGCTGCTCCAGGACGTGCTCGAGGAGCTAGACCCGAGCCTGGAGCCGGTGCTCAGCAAGTCGGTGCAAAAGATTGGCACCCGCGAAGTGCTCCGCTTGGGGGACAAGGAGCTGGACTACTCCAAGGACTTCCGGTTCTACATCACCACCAAGCTGGGCAACCCGCACTACACCCCGGAGGTGAGCACCAAGGCCAACATCGTGAACTTCTCGGTGAAGCAAGAGGGCCTGGAAGCGCAGCTGCTGACCATGGTGGTGGGCTCCGAACAGCCCAGCTTGGAAGAGCAAGCCGCCGCTCTGACGGTGCGGGTGGCCCTGGGAAAGAACAAGTTGGTGGCCTTAGAAGACGACATTTTGCGCTTGCTGTCGGAGTCCACTGGCTCCTTGCTGGACGATCTGAACCTCATCAAAACTTTGCAAGACTCCAAGGTGACCTCGGACGCCGTCACCGAAGATTTGAAGGTGGCTGACGTCACGCAGAAAGAAATCAACGCGGCCTGCGAGGGATACCGGGTGTCGGCGATTCGGTCGTCCCTGGTATACTTCGTGCTGTACGACCTGAGCCGCGTCGACCCGATGTACCAGTTCTCCCTCGACACCTACTTCAACTTGTTCCGCCAGTCGATGGCCGAGAGCCGCGACCCCGCAGCCCCCTCGGAGTCGGTGGCGGAGCGCTGCAAGATCATCAACCTGTTCCACACCCACGCGATTTACAAGTACACCTGCCTGGGGCTGTTCGAGCGCCACAAGCTGCTGTTCTCCCTGCTGCTGTGCATCCGCATCATGGCCAACGACAAGAAAATCAACGAGCCGGAAATGAACTTCGTGTACTACGGCGGCGTAGGCGCCGACCGCGCAACTCAGAAGCCCAAGCCCGAGTGGATGGGCTCGGCCGCGGACTGGGACAACGTCTGCGAGCTCGAGAAGTTGCCCGCGTTTGGGGGGCTCGTGGACGCGATGCTGGGGAGCGCCGCGGAGTGGTGCGAGTGGTACATGAGCGGGAAGCCCGAGGTGCACCCTTTGCCGGGGGACTGGAACGACAAGTGCAACGAGCTCCAGCGCATGTGCTTGCTGCGGGCGGTGCGCGCCGACCGCGTCCTGTTCAGCGCGACGAAATTCGTGGCCTCCAACATTGGGGGGCAGTTTGCGGACCCTCCCGCGTTCGACCTGCAGGCGGTCTACAAGACCTCCACCTGCCGCACCCCCCTGATCTTCATCTTGTCGCCCGGGGTGGACCCCACCAACCAGGTCATTATGTTGGCCAAGTCCAAGGGCATTTTCTTCGACTTGGTGGCCATGGGCCAGGGCCAGGGGCCGGTGGCGGTGGCCAAGCTCGAGAAAGCCGTTACAGGGGGCAGCTGGCTGCAACTGGCCAACTGCCACTTGATGGTCTCCTGGCTCGCGGACCTGGAGAAGTTGATCGAAGAAAAGATGATCGAAGGCACCCCTCACCCCGACTTTCGCATGTGGATTTCGTCGTCGCCCGACCCGAAATTCCCGATCGGGATTTTGCAGCGGTCCATCAAAATGACCACCGAGCCACCGAAGGGGCTGCGGGCGAACATGTCCAAGTTACTGAACTTGATTGGCGAAGACAAGTTCGAAGAGTGCAAGCAGCGCACCAAGTACAAGAAGCTGCTCTACGCCTTGACCTGGTTCCACGCGATTTTGCTGGAGCGCCGCAAGTTCAAGAACTTGGGCTACAACGTGCCGTACGAGTTCAACGACTCCGACTACGAAATTTGCCACGACATTGTCATCGTGTTCCTGGACGAGTACCCCGACGAGACGCCCTTCGACGCGATGCGCTATTTGATTGCGGAAGCCAACTACGGGGGCCGCGTCACTGACGACTGGGACCGCCGACTGGTGAACGTGTACATTGCCAGCTTCTTCGCGCCCGGAGCCGTGGACGACCCCAAGTTCAAACTCTCGGAGCTCAACGACTACGTGCTGCCGTCGGACACCGTCGACTTGGACGGGATGAAAGCGTTCGTGCGCGCGCTGCCCCAGGCCGACCATCCCGCGGCGTTCGGGCAGCACCCCAATGCCGACATTTCGTCGCAGATCGAAGACACCGCCGACTGCCTCAACACCCTCGTCTCTCTGCAGCCCAAAGCCGTCGGCGGAGGCGGTGCCTCGGTGGAAGAGCGGATGCTGCAACAGGCTCAGGGCTTGTCGAAACAAGTGCCGCAGCCCTTCAATTTGCGCGACGTCCGGGAAGAAATGGCGGGCCGCGGGGACCCCGACCCGCTGAAAGTGGTGCTCATTCAAGAAATTGAGCGCTACAACGCGCTCCTGACCTTCGTGCACCGGACCTTGTCGGACCTGGCCAAAGCCATGCAAGGGCTGGTGACGGTCACCCCTCTGCTCGACCTGATCATTGCCGCCTTTTTGGACTTCAAAGTCCCCTCCAAGTGGGGGTTTGCGTACCCGTCCTTGAAGCCGCTGGCGTCCTGGACCCGCGACCTCTGCACCCGGTGCGAGCAGCTGGAAGGGTGGTGGACCACTGCCATGCCGGTGGTGTACTGGCTCCCCGGCCTCACCTACCCGACGGGCTTCCTGACCGCCCTGTTGCAAACCACGGCCCGCAAAAACGCCCTCGCCATCGACTCGCTCCTTTGGGACTTCCCCATTTTGCCGCCGTACGACCCCAGCGCCAAGAAGCAGCCCAAAGGGCTCGACGCACCCCCCAAGGAGGGCGCCCTCACGCACGGCATGTTCCTGGAGGGCGCGCGGTGGAACGGCGACGACGACGGGCAGTGCTTGGCGGAGCCGCTGCCGATGGAGCTGTTTTCGTCCATGCCGGTGGTGCACTTCAAGCCGATCGAGGGCGCCATGAAGAAACGGGTGGGGAAAGGCATTTACCTGTGCCCCCTGTACATGTACCCGCTGCGCACCGGCAGCCGCGAACGGCCCAGTTTTGTGGTCACGGTGGAGCTCAAGGCTGGTCTCAACTCGGGGGAATTTTGGACCAAGCGCGGCACGGCGATGCTGCTCTGCCTTGCTTTCTAAGGGGGGTATGGGTGCCTAGTAAGCTATCAGCCGCATTGCGTATTACTTTTCTAGTTGCTTACCGCTGTCTCTTGGACTTCTATGTTTAACGTACCGCAAGCATGAGGTTTTTCGTTTTAAGGCCGGCAATGCATATGCTTCGCGATATAAGTAACGACATCTCTACGCGTAGATCTTAGGTCTAGGTGGGTCCATGAAACCGAAGTAGGCCTATGTGGTATTATGCTACTCAGGAGCAAAGAATTATAATTGTAGTAAATTACACTCGCCACTCACCACTCAGGCCTTTGCCACTTGGGCCTCCTTTTTCCAGGTGTACTATCTACAAAAAAGAAATAAATGGAATCCGAGTCCTGAAGTAAGTCGGAGCTACTTCATTTTCATCGTAACAGTTGACTTTGCTTTCCTTTTTCTAGAGCCTTCTCCTGCTTCTTCTCGGCTTTGTCTTTGCACGCCGACGACCCAAAGAGATATACAGCGTCCGTGATATACTTCGATCCGCCGCTCGCATTCAAGCCTAGCCCAGGCGAGGAAAGAGCTCCTTCTCCGGAATAGCTGCTGCCGTTGGTGCTCTCGCCGCCACCGAGGTCTGGCAGCAAAGGGCCGAAGTCAAATCGAGTCGCAACCACGCCGCAGTTTTCCAGCTTGCGGTCGCAGAGCTCCCGTGCTACCGGGGAGGTCCTCAAACTGCCGGTGTCCACGTCATGCGGCTCGGCGCCCTTGCTGCTCACTCCAACGTCGTCGTTGCTGCTGTCTGGCGTTGCTCCCGCGAAGGTTCGAAACACTTCGCGAATGAGATACGAGTGGCCCACCACCACCAGGTCCGCGTCGGGAAGCAACGCCAAGTGGCTGACCAGCTCGCGCACCCGCGTCGCGCAGTCGCGCGTGGTGTCGACGCCCGAGGTCCACCACTTGCAGCCCGCGTTGGCGGCGTCGCCCGCGTGCACCGCTACGCCGCGCACTGCCGCCTGCTCCGCGGCTGCGGCCGCACCGTGCCGCGCCGCTTCTCGGTGCGCTGCTGCTTGCCGTCGCCGCCGGGTGCCGCGAAGGGCGCTGCTGTTGTTATTGTTGCTGTTTCCTCCTTTCGATGGCGATGACGCTGATCCTCCTGCTACTTGCGCACAGTCCGTGTCTGCGAAGGTAAGTCCGACGTCGCTGGCATCGTCACCGTCAACCGCAGAGTCTGTTGTCAGCGGTGGGGGCAGAGGCAAAGCCGCCAGCAAGTCCACTGCGCGTTGCCGAACGGCGGGACCTGTGGTCGTGGCGGCGCAGTCAAACGAGCCCCGGGTTTTCTTGACTTCGCGCGCGCTGGCCAGCAGAGTGACCCCACCTGTGGCCAAGCCCAAGTGGCCCGAGGGCCCTAGTGCCAGCAAAGCCGTTTGCACGGCGCGGCACAGCGGGCTGGAGAGCACCGTGGCGCGCAGAAAACGGCGTTCCAAGTGCGCGGCAGCTTCAACGCTCGACGCTACACTGCTGCCACCAGCTCCTGCTCCTGCTGCTGCGGACCCACTTGACGACGTCGAGGCAATCGAAGCCACCGGCGAGTCGTTCGCGCCCCAAGCATTGCTGTTCTCGGAGGACGACGCGCCACTCCCACGGGAAGGCGACCTCGAGTGGCTGCTGCTGCTGCCTCTCAAGCGGCGGTGGTGCCGGTGGTTCAAGGCCGCGTTGCGGCGCTGCTCCACCACTTTGGCGCGCACTTCCGCCAAGTGCGTTGAGAGCCTCTCCACCAGGTTAGCCATGGCCGCCGCTTCCCAGGGATTTCGCCTGCGGTAGCGTCGCAGCCGGTGCGGTTGCTGTTGGCCCAATCTCTGCGACGAGTCTTCGTCGCCGATCATCATCATCGTCTGCTCATCGCCTTCTTTTTGTTCTTCGAATGAGAGTTTTTCGTGACGGTGCTCGGGCGAATTGGGCTCCTCGAGCGAAGAAGGAAAAGCAGCGCCCATGACAGAGTGGCGACTCGCAGCAGCCAAAGCATCAGCACGGAGTGTTCGGAGCTCTTCAAGCAGCGCTACTGCAAACGCTTCGTCGTCGCCGGAGGTGCCATTGCTGCCAAGCCCAAGATCATCGAGCCCGCTGCTGCCGTTGGCCTGCCTTCGAATGGTGGGTCGAGAAGAATGGCCAGAACAAGACGACGTCATCCACAGGAGCCGGTGGCGCTGCTGAGCTTGCTTCGCGGCTGCCACATCCCTTCGCGCGGCTGCTTCTGCGTGGAACGCCAACTCCTTGGCGTGCTCTTTGGCGCGCTGCACCGCAGCTTTCACCCGCGCGGCCGTAGTGGCGTCTTGCTCGTGCTGCAGCTGCTCGTCGTGGTGCATGCGGCGCAGGGTCGCCGCGACCTTGCGCTGCAGGGCGCGCGCTTGCGCGACGCCAGTTGGCGCCAACGGGTGGTCCACCTGCCCCACCATTTTCAGCACGCGGCCTTGCCGCTGCGCCGCGTTCCACTCCGATTCGGCATGCCTCAACCAGTAGATGGTTTTCACGCGCGGGGGCTCGGGCAGAAAGCGCAGCGTGAGCTCACCTCCTCGGTCCCCGAGCAACAGAGCGTCGTTCGTCCGCGTAGCAGCCGCCAGCGGGTTTACATTGTCATCATCGACGGCGGTAGTGGAGGTTACCATACGAGAGTCAAATAGTGAAATTGAGCGGGTCTCCAGCAATTTGAGCGGCCCGTGGTCTAGATACAACTTTCCCGTTAAAGTAGCGTCAAAGGCTCGAGTCGGCTCTGAACCGGATGACGGATCAGTATTGTTGCCACTACCCTTACTGCTGCTACTTTTCTTGCTATTACTACTACTGTCGCTTCGTATGCGAACGGTGATGACTAGCACCATCCCTTCTTCGCGCCGGCAGCCTAGGCTTTTGGGCGCGTTCACTTGGGTGACCTGGTCCGCTTGGACTTCGTGTGCGTGCCATCCTGCGAGTGCGCCACGCAAGCTGCCATCTACGGCGGCCTCTACATGTGCAGTAACCTGGCAATTCACGGCCCCATTCCATACGCACCAGCTCGGGTTCACGCGAATAGCATCGTAAATGACGATAAGCGGCCCGCGGAAGTATGTGTTGACGACAGGGTTCGGCATAGTGACGAACTCATCATCACGCCTCATGTTACGCGCATCTCTCGACACCGAACAGCCCATTATCAGTGCAAATTGACTACTGCCTTAGTCGCACACGCTTGACTGGCGTTATGAAGGACGGTGGGCACACATGGGAAACCAGGACGACTGTTATGTTTGCGTTGTTCACATTCCCCCAAAAATTTTTTTTCAGTGTTCTAATATGGTATAGAGGGAAATTTGAGGTCTCCGTCGTCTTCCCCCTGCCCTTCGCTTCTGCCCTTCCCCTTCTTCTCCACCCCCATTGCCTTGTGTTGCCTCTCGCCCCCCTCCATCGAAACATACGCTAATCCCTCCACTTCGGCTGCTGCAATATAAGTAAGTTTTACTCAAAGCGAATTATAATCTTTATGTGTCATGTCGATATGGCACGAAAAAGATACTCGAGATCGAGGTGCGCTTACGCTAGTTATGCTTTAATCAAAATCCTTATGCGGATCTCCAAAAAACACAAAGTACACTACGTGCCCTCATTCGACCTTGCTTTCGGCTGCTGCTTCCGCTTCCGCAGCACGGTGCGCGCTCAACTTCTTTACGGCGTGCGGTGGTTTGTAAGTGCCAGCGAGCCGGTCAAAGTAAGTAAACAGGTGGCCGTAGTTGTAAGTGAACAACGAGTGGTGCACGTGGTGGTCAGCAGCAGTAGCCACGCCGATGGCGGCGAAAGCAGCGTCCCATGGGTGCACGGCCTCGCTGTGGATCAAGCAGAGCCCGTTGGCGTACAGAGTGCCAAAGGCCATGTAGGTCCACACGTTGACCTGAAACCGTCGTCAAAGAGAGGTGAAAGACCAAGCGTCGTAGGATGAGAAACAATAAAGTAAGGAAGGATCCAAAATACGAGGGATGTGCGTAGCTAGCTAACAAACAACGGAAGAAAGAGCTAGAATTGGCATGCTATAATTAGAAGAACTTGGAGAGAATAGTTCACCAACTAAGCAATCCCGCAACAGTTTCAGGCGCACCGAACGGCAGATGTGGGCAGTGGCAAAGAGAGGCACGAGGATCATGAAGAAGGTGTCGGACAGCGAGCCGTTGAAGGCATCAAAAAGCTTTGGGTTGGTGAACCGGTGGTGCGGCTTGTGGGACTTGCGGTAGAACCACTGCTTCGAGCCAAAGAGAGAGTCCACTTTGTGCTCTCCCAGGTGCATCAGCATTTGGAGACCGTCCTGAAGCAGCAGCTGCTGCAGCACCTGACTCCATACGATGCCGCCCTCGAACGAATAGTAGCTTTGAGGCATGAGGCGGAACATCCAAGTGCCGCAAAGGTAGCCACCGAGCACCACAAATCCTTCCGGTTGGGAAAAGTGTTCCAGCAGGGAATGGAAAAAGTCGTGCGGCTCAGGGCCACTCTTTTGAACTGCTTCCACTGGGCCGAACGCGAACTTTCGCACATGAAGCCAGTGATAGATGACAACTGCGATCTGGCCCACAATTACTGCTAGAATTCCGAGGCTCAAGCCAAGTGGCGAGGGCCACGCGCCCGGCGTAGCTGGATGTTGGTCAGGGTTGTCGTACCATTCACGCGGGAAGAGCGTCTCAAAGCGGTCGCTGCCGCATGTTAGGCACATTGGCAAGCTCAAAATGAGCGGCCACGTTGCCCATGCAGCAGCACGCGCCACTGTTGAACGGCGCTCGCCATCCTTCGGTAACATTGGAGTCGTGGGCAATTCGGGCATTTTTTTATGTATCTGACTAGACAAATGACGCTGAACTGTGTCTGTAGAAATAAATTTCACCCCCCCCATTTTCACCCCCATCAGGGGAATGACGTGGACTGCTGTCGATCGTACTGTATACCTTCACCCTGTCATAATAATGAGTTCATACGAAGTTAGTTACAAGAGCAATGTATTTTTGGTCCATGCAATGGTTATAAGTTCTTTAACGAAACACCCGAGGGGCCAGAATTAGGCAGATAGGGAATTCATAGATACTTACCGAGGTGTAAGGCCTGACCAGGCTAGCGCAAAACAATTCCTGCTTTTCGGGACCTGTGCTTAGAAGTTGACTACGAGCACAGCAAACAAATGTTCGTGCCGGGCACAATGCGGGACTCGCCCTTGGTGTTATGATGGAAATACCGAGCTTCGAGGTTTCTGCGAGCTAATCTTAACCACCCCTAAGGAGGGAGCTCACATACCGGCCCCTAGAGCAGCAAGAGAGGGAGTGGCGTAAAGCAAGTACCGAAATTACTTTTCATAGCGCAGGTCCCGTAGTTCGTCTACCAGTGCCATTCTAATGCGGAATTCGTTCATGAAACAAGTTCGATAAAAGACATGCGTCGCTTCTGTGCCTGTAAGTGCAATAAAGAGAGGAAGCGGCTGTTGCCCTAACTCGTGGGTAGAGGAAAACAAAATCTGCTTCACTTCCGGCGTAACCACGGTGTTTCACTGGGGGTGATCTTGGCTCCCGATCAAAGTTGCGACTTCCAATTTCGAGCTCTATTTATCGCTAGTGCCAATAACGGGTTTAAAACCAGCAGTTCTATTTACTACAAACGCCAAATGAGAAGCACAAGGTGAGTTTGTTCCAATTGAAGTCGAAGTCCATCTCGGGTTATGGCGTAATAAATATATTTTTTTTACCGTGGAGATTCACAATCCAAGTTAGGCTTCACTCCATAGGTTACACATCAATTCTGACCTGCTACAGGAATATTGTTGTGATGTATCAACAAGGAGAATGAGTTGGTTCTACTTAGGGCTGCCTATTCCGTAGTATCAGAAGATAAAGTAGGTATATATTTCTTCGTACCCATAACCATTCGCTGACAATCTTCAGAGCCCAGATACCACTTGAAACGTTGACACATATCTTTCACATTTTTTGCCGAAGCAGGGTGTTTTGACGTCTTCGCCGTCTCTTCTTCTTTTAGTTTTTGTCGGGTAAGTATCCGAGGGAGAATAAGGCCCGTGACGTGAATATTGTTTTTCGATGCCTGCGACTTCAAAAAATCAAATATCATTTCCTCGAAAGGTGGCGAACCAGACTTTCTTACTTTTGAGCAGTTCACGAGAGGTCTTCTCTGATAATGACAATACGGCCTCAGGCCCGTGCGTACGGCGTGGAAGAAAACCTCAGCAAGATTTCGAGGTAAAGCAAACCATTGATCGCTCCATCTTTTTTGCTGCCTCGATATATACGCATTGGTTTTCAGATTCAGGGTACAATAAGGAGGCATGGCACCATACCATAAGTCATCAGGTCGGATCTTCACAACAGCGTCAAAGAGCGTGTTAGTCCTTTGCTCATGTGCCTCTATCATCGTCATACACCTTGACCATTGTTTAAGTTGCTTCACTTCGTTGTTATCTGGGCACTTATTCCCCTTCGCATCTTCGGTTAAGGTGTCGTGGTACCATTCAGTTGCGATAGTGTTGAACCTGGAAAGCTGAGTGTACACGTCAGCATGTTGCGATGTTGAATCAGTTTTTACGAGAACTGCAAATAATGACAACGATCGAAGTCCCCAACCTGCCAGGAAGCGATACAAGAAAGATTCGCTCACGTCTGGGCGGTTCATTGTACGAGTTACGCCCACAAAGCACACAGCTGTCTTTGAAGGAGGCCCGACATGTAATGGATCACTATTGTCGCGGCAGAACTTGTCTGGTGCATCGGGGAAATCAATAAACGAAGAACTTTTCATCTTGGTATGTCTCAAGAAGAAATCTCGCTGGACTCCTGTATTATCCATACCGTCACCACTATTTCGAATGCGCATTGATTCCCTGAGAGCCCCCAGGATGTTGTGCCCAGCATCATTTAATGTTGAGTCGGGTCTCAAGTCGCTTACAACTTTACGGAGAGATGCGCTGAGTAGGGGAGTATACACAGTTGCTACTAATTTCAATGCTCGTAGAGAAGAGTTCTGATGACCTTCGCTATGTAGTGACCTTTGACGTGAGACTGACGAAAGAAATTTTAATCTGCTGTGCGTACGTGAAGTGTGTACTTTTGAGCACTCTGGCGACGTTGAATTCAGAAGTGGTGACCAGGAAGAGGAACGCGACTGCGTCCAATTTCGAAACTGCGTAGCGTTAGCACCGAAAGCTCCAGAAATGACCTCAAGTGGTGCTTTATCCGACGAGCAAGTTCTAGGGTCAATAGAAGCGACCGTGTTATCTTGAAGTACCCCCAGAAAACGATACACGCCATTCCAAGTGTCCAGGTGAGAAGTCATTTTCAAGGAGTCGCTCTGTCTAAACGGCCGCCCGCTGAATTCTCCCAAATCTGCTTGGTCAGCATGTCTGTGATGCCGATTGTGGCCACCAAGAAAGCAAAACAATTGACAGTATTGAGTAGAAGCGATTAAAGGATGTAACTTTGCCAACAAGGAACCAGAATGTAGGGAATCACCCTCTTTCCCGAGAAATATACGGCGAATCTTTTGAGCCGTTAACTCGGCTTTTATCACCTTGTTTGTCATAAAAGTTCCCACCAGATCTTCTGTTTCGTTTAGCGACGATGGTGGCATGGCACCAGACATTAAGGCACTAAAGAAGGAATTTCTCTCTACGAGAATTATTTTTATTCCACTGAAATAATCATTTGGTGCAGCTAATATAGCGTTCGCAAATTGAACCATTCTGGTCGTACCTGCATCACTTACAACTACCCCAAAAGATGTTGCATTACGATCGCTAGCATCTTTGACTCCAGTAACTGAATCAAGAAAATCCTGGGTGTCCGTTGCCATGGCTACGCAATTTTGCTTTGCAAGAGTTGACCGCATAAATCCCAAGTCATCAACCGGCATATCGAAAGTGGGGATAATGACGAAAGGAGTATTCATACTGCCATTCGCACGCTCACAAGCTGGCTGAACTGCTGCACCAGCAACACATATCAGTGCTAACCGCCAACACAGAAGCATAATTCGAGTAGTATTGCCGGCTAAATTAGTGAAAGTAGAGAACCACCGACACTTACACAGTAGTTTTGCTTGTCGTAAACAGTAGTACGTTTGACAACATCATGGACTCTTAACCGACCTCCCAGGCCCGTTCAGGGATTCTACGTAGAAAAAGCTAGAAGCCAAATAAATCATGTCAATTCAAAATATAATGAAGTCGCTAGCTAGCCAGAAAGCGCCTGTCGCTCCTGTTACAACAGACGGATGCTAGCTAACATGATCACATCTAACTGTATCCTATCTACAGTAGCACAGTAGCTACTCAAGTACTAAAGAATGAGGTCCACAGTCCACAGTTATCACTTTCTTACTTCTTATCCTTCTCACGTTGTTTTCTTTGGCGTGGGACAGCGGGACTATTGACTATACTTACTAAGTTTAGATAGCAAGACAGCACTGTATACAGGACACTACAGTATTCTTAGCCCCGTCATTCGCATTGCACGGTGGGAAGCTAAGGACGTAGATCTATGAAAACGAATGATGCGGAGTGGCAGTATCTGGAGGACTTAAGGATACTCATGTGCTATGTGCTTCTACTAAGTTCCTCTTTCTTTAGCGCCATAACAATAACCGCAATCAGTGACAACCTTCATTGATAGGAGCTAGGATTTGCACTTCGAAAGAACTATGGGAAGTCCCTATAAAAACCGTCTTTGAAGAACCCATTTCAGGTGTGGGCATTTCAAACGATCGCAGGGGCATAATTTCTGAGCCCCCCGAGGGGGGACTGGATTTAGTAACTAACAGAAAGGGTGCCATCTAATCGGCGTTTGCAGAGTCCCCCGGGCCGGACTGGAAGCCTGGCTCGGGGTTCATATAACTTTCGTAAGC
>Ga0307982_1001393_pt1 | contig 19683 bp, 12 predicted proteins | sample OrgLakmetagen989_FD_201847 | JGI IMG/M metagenome (GOLD analysis project Ga0307982, IMG submission 201847) | Saline water microbial communities from Organic Lake, Antarctica - #989 | ecosystem: Environmental > Aquatic > Non-marine Saline and Alkaline > Saline | place: Antarctica: Organic Lake... | reverse complement strand
TGGTATTTTGCCCAGAGGAGATATTTCCGGCAAATTTACAAAGGCCCCTCATTCTCCTTCTTTCGGAAGTTCTTGCCGCTCCGGCGGCCCGATTCCGCGAGAATTTCAGCACTGACATTTCACTCGTATAAGCTGTTTTAAGCTGCTGACAGGTCCAAATCGAGTTGATATTTATAATACATAGCGCCATCTTCGATGAACACTGCAAATTCCAACTTCCACGACAAGCCCAAGCCAGCAAGTTTCCACGAAACATCTGGTGCCACAATGTCTGACGCATCTGATGCTGCTCAAGGCAGTAGCTCCGGCGAGGCATCAAAACCAAGTCATAACCCTGTGCAAGTGCACGATGAATTTGCCTCAGAGCAGCAGTCCAACAGCAGCATGCTTTCCGCTGGAAACATCAATGTGAATGGAAATTCAGACCCAGACGTGTAAGACACTGGTTGGTGTGGCTGCACCGCAAGAGCTAGAAGTCACCTGACTTCGCAGATCAAAGCCCGAGCCAGTGGTAAAGTTGCGCAACGTTCACAAAACGTACTTGCTTGGCACGGAAGGCGTACCAGCGCTGCGTGGTGTCTCCCTGACAGTGGAGAGGGGCGAATTCATTGTGATTCTGGGAAAGAGCGGAGGTGGTAAAAGCACCATGCTGAACATTATTGGAACGATAGACAGACCCACCCGTGGGGATATGCTGCTTTGCGGGGAGCGCGTGACTGCCGAGACACCGGACAGCGTGCTTGCGCGCATCCGCTTAGCGCATTGCTCGTATGTTTTCCAAGCATTCAACCTCATCCCAACGCTGAGTGCCACAGAGAATGTCATGTTGCCCATGACCATTGGGGGCTTCCAGGGTGACAGCCGGGGGCGGGCGCGGCGCTTGCTGCGCTCTGTTGGCCTGGAGCACCGGCTGGACCACAAGCCAGCCCAGATGAGCGGTGGTGAGCAGCAGCGCGTCACCATCGCCCGCTCTCTGGCCAATGACCCCGAGTTGCTGCTCGCAGACGAGCCCACTGGGGACCTGGACAGCTCCAACAGCGCCATCGTCATGAAGCTCATCTCCGACCTAAACATCGACAAGGGCATGACGGTGGTGATGGTCACACATGACCGCGGGCTGAAGGCCTTTGCCCACCGTGTGGTGCACATGGTGGACGGCAAGGTGGCCAACATCGAGGAGGTGCCCGCCGCCACCCGCCAGGCCGCCCTGCAGGCACTGCAGGAGGCGCCATCTGTGCAGGCCATGCTGGCGGCACAAGCGGCCGAAGATGAGGAAGATGCAGGGCAAGGGGCTGGCATCCAACTGGCCGCCACGGGGGCACGGGGCGGTGCATCGCAGTCACTTGGGGCAGCCGCAGCTACTGGCAGCTCGCCACCAACTGGCAGTGCAGCGACCAGTGGGGCTTCCAGCACCCGCCCACACACCCAGATCCGGCGCCCCGGGCATTATGCCGCCTTCCGTTACACCGCCGCCCGCCGTGAAGTGTTCAGCCACCCAGCCGTGGGGGAGCTGCGCACAGCGAAGCAGCTGTGAGGGCGGAATGCTCCCCGTACTTGCAGTAGCCTGTGTTCAATACTCATTGCGTGTCATCGTGCATGGTGCTTGCTGCGTCGTGTGGCAGCACAGCCCCTCCCCTACCCCCCCCTGTTTCGTGCTGCCCCCCTCGTCCAGCCTGGGCATCCTCAACAGCAGCCAGCTCCGATGCAAGCGTGTCATCCAATTCGCACAGTTGCGCTGCAGCTGCATGCGCAGCAGCAGTAGGCTCTCCTGTGGCATACTTTCCAGCGGCAGCGGAAGTGCCCTCCCCTTCTGGTGGCAAGCCCCCCCTCCGCGAGTGCTGCAGAAGTTGGGGCGGCAAGGGCGTGGGGCTTGCAGTCGTAGGGTGACGGACGCAGCAGGGCCTGCACTGTTGCTGTGGGCCTCCCTCGCACATACCGAACCTCCTGCGGGCATAGAACCCCCCTGCCAACAGCAGCACGCCCCCCCACACCGACATGGCAATCACCAACATCTGCTGAGAGGCTGCAGCCGAGACCTCCACTGCAAGCCCACGGCCTACAGTGGAGCCTGCACCAAGCCACTCAACCGTAGCGTATATGTCTCTCGCCCACCCTGCCTGCTCGGCTGCCGCTGCACAGGGCTGCACCGCTGCAGCCCCCGGCCCTGCGAGCCACAGCGCAAGCAAGGTCAGCGGAGCCACACACAATAAATCCCGTGCATAAACTGCCCTCATCCCACAAGCATGAGCACAGTCTGTTGCGTTATCGGCAGGTGCTGCTGCCAGGGCCGTTTGTGAAGTACAGCTAAACAAGCAACCCTCGGCGAAGCAAGCTGCAGCAGTAGGGCCGGCCGCTGCTACGAAGCAAAGCAATTCTGCAAGAGTTCCAGACAAGCTGCAAGCCACTGAAACGTATGGAAATGAAGTTGTTTGTGCCCGGAACTTGGGCCTGCCTTTGAATCAAACTTGGTGGGAAAATAGCGCAAATGATTGTATCTCTCGCATGCGACCAATGCTTGCTACGGAAAACTCGGGGCTTAGACCGCCGAAAGTATACGGGTGACACCATGCCACTGCAAGTTATGCCCGCAAAACTGCTCTGACTGTCGAAGCGTTTTTTTACATTTCGCGCTTTGCATTTTTGTGGAGCTTGTGTGAAGGGGTCTGCTTTTTTCCCGCTTGCTGTCAAGAATGAAGTGTTGCTTCGCTTGTGGTCAAAATGATTAAAAGCATTGTGAATTTGTTTGAACCGAAAGTAATATCAGCACGCCTGGTGTGTTTATGGCTGCTGGTTTTCTGAGCCCATTGTCATGGGGTGTGGACTATGAATCTGTGAAGTGGCAGCCATCAATTTCCGCACAGCCCCGAATTAGCCGCAGCGAGGAAAAAGCACAACGAGATGCTGCTTATCACAGATTGGTGCCGCACGTTCCAATATTTGTTGGGCTTCTCGAGAAGTACTTTTCCTCGTCGTTGGCCTGCTTTCCAAGTTACAGCGGTGTACAGCCGACCGAATTGGAGGTAGGGAGGCTTGTTGATAGTATTACACAACTTCCTGGCGTGGATGCCGGGTCGGCAGGCACCTTGGTCCAGCGTCAAGGCAAGTTGTGTCGCAAGAGGCAACAGGTGGCCAACATGGTTTGGCATGTGCAGCAAGTACTACAGCTCATGACGCCCCCTACCTCAGCCACAGCAGCCGCGGCCGCCCCGCCGACAGCAGCAGCCGAACACCACGTAGTGGACTTCGCCGGGGGCACTGGGCATGTTGGCTTGCCTATAGCCGCAAATGTCGGCGGCGGTGCGCGCGTCACAGTGCTTGACTGCAACCCCGTGTCCCTGCGTATCGCTCGGGAGCGCGCCGGCACCGCCTCCCTGCACAACCTGGGCACCAAGCACTGCTTCATCGCCCAGGCAGGCACCATGCACTTCGACGTGGGAGTGGGCTTGCATGCGTGCGGGGAAGCCACAGATGGTATTCTAGATGCATGTCTGCAGGCGGGCGCTGCATTTGTCTTGGCACCCTGCTGCGTGGGCAAGGTGGCCCACGCTCAGCACACCGCCTACCCCCGCTCCCGTGCATGCAGCAGCTGCTGGACGAGAGCGCAGCACAGGGATGTAGCCCGCGCTGCAGACGCAAATACGCACGAGATGGACTCTGCGGGGCGTGGCGGCGTTGCCCCTGCCCGGGACGCAAGGTGGGCCCATGCCCGCCGCTGCGCCAAGACAGCCGTGGAGTGGGACCGCTTGGCGCTGGCAGCTGCAGCTGGGTATACCGTGGCGCTGTGTCGCATGTTTCCCACGGGCGCATCCCCCAAGAATGACGTCCTGGTCGGCATCCCCCCCGGGGCGGAGCTGCCTGCGGGGCATGTGTACAGCAGGGGGGCTCCACACAAGGCAGCAAGCCAAGGTGACGGCAGCAACGCACCCCCCCAGCCGGTTTGGCTACAGCACGCAACTTCCCTCAGTGCAGCTGCAGGGGTTTCGGGGGGGGGGCTCAATCCTCCCGAGCCCGTTTGAGGCCCCCCCCTGCAGTGGCCGCTGCAGTGACAGCCGCAGTGGCCCCAGCGTGGTCCAGCTGAGAAAAGCGCGGCACCGCTTGCACCTTGGCCTGGGCGTCTGCATGCCCCGCCCCACGCTCGCGCATGTTGTGGTACATGGCCAGCCACTGCTTGGGGAGCGCAGCTTCAGCGGCCAGGGCTCGCCTGTGCTTACCGCTGGCCAGGTGCTGCCGGCGCTCCGAGGGGCCCACACACTCAATGCCACACACTGTGCAAATGAACTTTTCCCACGTCTCTAGGCGCTTCGAATCAGACGCACTTGGTACACTTTGTTCTTCATTGCACTTCCCTGCGAGCATCTCTTGCACCATTCGCGATGCTGGCCCTCCCACTGCACGGTCCCAGCGCAGCACATCACTGCTGTCCAGTTCATGTACTGTAAGGCCCCGCTTAATGAATCGGTTCCTGATCCATGACAGCTGCTTCATGGCGTATTGCCGCGTGCGAAGGCGCAGTGTTTCCAAGGCTGCCTGCAGCAATGCGTCATCCTCGACTGACGCAGCTACTGCCGCTGACCCACAGTGTGCTGCAGCAGCAGCTGTATGTTCAGTGCCGTGTGAGGCGTTGAGATACTCTTGGAATTCCCTGAAGCCGATGGCCTGCAGTGCCCCCACCACTGAGCCGTCCCGGGGAGGGCAGCTGTCCACAGTGTGCTCCCCCCACAGGCGCTGTGTGAGCTCAGATGCACCCACAAACCCTGCCTCACGGGTAGCGTCTGCGGTGGGGTTGCTGCTGGGTGTCCCCTGCACTGTGTCGTACAGGGCACGTACTTCCTGCAAGAGGCCGCCCTGCAGCATCCCATCCACCCGGGCATTTAGGCGATCTGTCAGCACGCCGCGTTCAGAGTGGGGCCATAGCACACGCACCGAGTACGGACATGACCAGTCCACAAGTGCATTTGCTTGCTCCCGGAACACTTGGCTCTGCGGCTTGCCGGTTGACGCGAACACCTGTAGCGCCCGCGTGACTTTCCGCCAGTCCCGCCTGTGCAACCGCTGGGCGGTGAGGCTGTCCACATGCACCAGCTCTGCAAAAGCCCTGTCCAGTACGCTGTCAGGGGGTGTGGGGCCCCCTAGGACAAGGGTGTTCCCCCCCCCAGGCAGGGCGTAATGTGACGGCGCAGAGTCGTCCCCCGCCTGCCCGTGCCCATCGCCCATGCTACTGTCAAGCATAGTGTGGCTCAGAAGAGCCTGTGTGTAGTACATGGTGCCTCCCACCACAACGGGCAGCTTCCCACGGGCGTGTATGTCTTGGATTGCAGCGCCAGCCAAGCAGGCGAAATCTCGCACTGTGAACTCTTGAGTGGGCGGCAGGAAGCTGAACAAGTGGTGCGGGATTCCAGAGGCTTCTTCGACTGTGGCCTTGGCTGAGGCTATGTTCAAGCCTTGGTACAGTTGAATAGCATCCCCATTCACCACCTCGCCGCTGAATCGACTTGCCAGCTCCACAGCCAGCTTTGTCTTGCCGGCACCTGTTGTGCCAATGACAAATGCAACTGGAGGGCGAGAAAGGGCAATTTTGGGCCACATCTGCAGCATTTGGTGCTCTTGACTGCTCGCCATGCGCAAGAATGGCCGGGTACAGCTGGGTGCTGCAAATCGTCCCGGGGAAACGCGGGCGAAACACGGCACCTTTTGATGTCTGACACGAGCAAAACTGCCCAATATGCTGAAGCACAACCACCCTATAATATTTTTAAGAAATCTGTATGCATAAGTTGCACAGGGGTGTTCATTGGCGGATCGCACTCGGTATAGCACCGCGCGAGTGCTCATGTTGGCCAAACCATGGTGCATGGGTGTACAAATGCCACAGACAGGTAGGCATGATGCTGCGACAACCCACAACCCAGCACAGTGAACGTGGCAACTATAAATGTAAGAACTCTCAATTGATATGCCCAAAGGAATCAATTTCCGATCCCGGGCAAAAGCGTAGCGCTCAGCACACCGTGCCGTTGGGCTGCAAACCAACAAGCAACTCAGCATGGCTGCGGCTCGTCGATCAAGGCGGACCGAAGAGGAGCATCTCATAGCTGTGAGTGAATTATATCCGAGGCTACTATCGACGGGTTTTCGCCCCCAAGTGCCCATCGTCTCCGTCGCCCTGCCTCGTGATCATATGAGAGCCAAACTTCGCAGGAGCCTGAGGTTGAAATCCCAGAAGATGCTCTTGACTTGACCGAGCAAGAGCTCGACGAAGATATCTCCAGGTGTGTAGGCAGTAGGAATGGCAATCTTTTCGGCCTTGCTTGCAGCTGCTGCTGCGGCCGCTGCTGCAGCCAAGTGCGGTGATTCAATTGTGCTCATGCAGGATGCTCTACGCAAAAGACCCAAATGCTGCCACACACATGGTGTCATACTCATTTGGAGATAACCATTACAAAAAGATTCCAGGTGGCAGTGAAGAGCATGTTGTTTTTCACTTCCGGATGGACGGCAGCGTGCTACACACAGTGAGTTGTAGAAACGCGACCTTGACTTGCGGAACTTGGACAAGCTGCAGTATGCGGCTCCTATCGAGCACACCGAGCTACCACTCCTCCAGGACGGCGTCACAAACTATCGCGTTTTACAGGAGTCCGACGAAGCTGCCTCTCAATTGGCGGTTAACAAATCTCTGCGGGACAGCATGCAGGCTCGACGCCGGGAGCTGGAGCGCCAGGCCCGTGAGCAGGGCAAGAGCTTCGAGGAGCTGCTGGAGCTGGAGGACACTGGCGGCAAGAACCAGTTCAACTACTCAGAGCGCGCCGCACAGACCTATGCCAACTCCAGTGTGCACCGGGGAGTCACCACGCAGCCCCCCAGCACCCGCTCCTTTGCGGGCACGTTCTCCCAGTGGCAGCTGTACGACACGTACATGGCCAAGTTCCAGCGCATCCTGTACGAGGAGGAGCTGGAGACGGGCGTGAAGGGCGACTTGCCTGCCCCTGCCGCCAAGCAGCACCTGTCCGGGCAGGACTTGGTGCAGGGGGTGGAGTGCGCCCAGGTGCTGCGCATCATGGAGCGCATGGTCACTCAAAACGCACAGGACGAGATCTACTCCGATTTCAAGTACTGGCATGACGGCTCTGACAAGTACCGTGGCAACTTGGGCACACTGCTGCCCCTGTGGCGCTTCCCTGACGGCAAGGACACACGGGACACACGCACCAAGAAGAAGCACGTGACAGCCCTAGCAGTGAACCCTCAATACACCGACCTGTTCGCGGTGGGGTACGGCTCCTACGACTTCATGAAGCAGTCGGCGGGGTATGTGTACCTGTACTCCTTGAAGAATGTCTCTTGGCCGGAGAAGGTCATCCCCGTGGAGTCGGGAGTGATGTGTCTGCACTTCCACCCCCGCAACCCAGCCCTGCTAGCAGTTGGCTGCTACGACGGCACCGTGCGTGTGCATGACATCCGCCGCGCCGAGAGCAAGCCCCTGTTTGTGTCCACAGTGCGCAGCGGGAAGCACACTGACCCCGTGTGGGAGGTGCGCTGGCAGGAGGGCGGGCTCGGATCCGACACGCACTTCTACTCTGTGTCCTCAGACGGCAAGGTGGCGTCGTGGATCCTGTCCAAGACGGAGCTGAAGATGGAGCTCATCATGCAGCTGAAGCTGGCGTCAGCGGAGTCCACCCCCTCCGCTCCCGGCGTCACCGCAGGCAGCACCGTGCTGTCCCTGGAGGGCGCAGGGGGCGACGCGGAGGCCTCCCTCACAGGCCTCGCAGGCGGCTGCTGCTTCGACTTCTCTCCCTTTGAAGAACATCTATTCCTGGTTGGAACAGAGGAGGGTCAGATCCACAAGTGCTCCAAGGCATACTCGGGCCAGTACCTCACCACGTACGAGGGACACCACATGGCCGTGTACAGCGTGAAGTGGAACCCCTTCCACCCCAAGCTGTTCCTCTCCTGCTCCGCTGACTGGACCGTGAAGCTGTGGCACCACGACGTGGCCGCCCCCATCATGACCTTTGACCTCACCAACAGTGTGGGCGACATCGCCTGGGCGCCATACTCGGGCACGGTCTTCGCAGCCGTCACCGCCAACGGGAAAGCCCTGGTGTTCGACCTGAGCGTGAACAAGCACGAACAGCTGTGCGAGCAGAAGATCGTGCGCAAGGCCAAGCTGACGCATGTGGAGTTCTCACCCAGCGACCCCATCCTGCTGGTGGGGGACTCTGCGGGGGGCGTGAACAGTATGAAGCTGTCTCCCAACCTGCGCAAGGTCACCCCCGTGCCCAAGGTGGAGGTGAAGAAGGGGGAGGCCCCCCCCGACCCCCCCACCCGTGTGGAGCTGGAAGTGGCCAAGCTGGAGAAGCTGCTGGGAGCGGCAGACGTCAAGACGCCGCCGCTGAACCCAGAGCTGCTGGCAGCCCTCATTGCTAAGGAGAAGGGGGTCCCGCAAGGAGAAGCTGTCCCAGCAGGGGGTGCTGCTGTGTCCCTGTAAGGGGGGTGTCCTCAAGAATCCAATGCGCACTTTGTTGACAAACGAACACATACACGATGAGAACATGCGCGTTACTTCAGGACGCTCCTTACCAACCAGGTCTGGGGTGAACTTCACTTGTTTTAGTTTTGTGTGAGACCATTCAGGCCTTATCAGCTGCATGGCCATGCAGTTTCGCATCATTGCGGTTGGTGCGACTGCAGCATGTGCAGGATGGATGTATCATATCAAGCAGGAGCGTTCAAAAATTCCCCAAGGGCGTCGCAGGCAGTTTTCCCCGGGATCAGCAGGTGAGCAGCCAGTCCTGTCAAAATCCGCAGCTGCTCGAGCCAACACGGCTCCATCATCACACAGATGATCTCATGGCGGAGTGCCTCAAGTCAGGAGACCTCGTTTTGTTTGCACGTGACTGCAGCAAGTACTATGTGAGTTTTCCTTGTCAGCTCTGCACACCGTCCCCCAGCACCGTGCCCTCCACCGCAGCCGTGCGGAATGGCGGTGTGTGCCGGCAACAAGGCTGCTACTGGCGTGCCATTCGACCACGCAGGCGTCATTGTCATGTGGCATGGCTTCCCCATGCTTGCTGAGTGGACCTTCAGCGGCGTCAAAGTGCGCCCATTCGATGAACGCATCATATGCTCAAAAGCTCCAGAAGTGGCTGTGCGCCCCCTGGCGAGCCCCCTCACCCCCCCCCAAGAGGACGCCCTGAAACGAGCAGTCGCCTTTACAAATCAACAGGCAGCATCTGCCAGCTTGAAGCAGCTCCTAGGCTGGCTCACTGGAGGTGGCAGCAGCATTGATGCCCCCAGCCCAGGTGGCACCGCACCCAAGCATGACACCGACCCCAGTGGTGCTGCGGCCTCACAAAAACAGCAACGGGAATTGCCACCCATGCCTGGGTATAAACCTCGGCCACCAGACTTCGCCCCTTCCACAGGTACCCCCCCCACACAGCCCATAGAGGGGGGGTCCCTTGCCCAGTGGCGCAGCTCCCCAGCCGACGGGGATGACTTCCAGGACCTTGCCGCACACACCCGCCCCACACTGGCCATCGGGGCGAGCAACGCGCCGCCGGGCCTGCTCACCCTGCAGGCCGTCGCCAACGTGGCTCTGGGGCGGGAAAGCTCCCCGGCGGCACAGTACGTGGCCACGCTGTACGCAGCCGCGGGGGTGCTGCCGGCCTGCACTCCTCTGCCACAGCGCTCAGCGGGCCTGGAGGACGGCATCCGGGGCACAGTGTCCCCCCTTGCGGGGCTGCAGTGGGATGCGGTGGCACGTCACAGCTCCATGCGGGTGTGGGGGGGGGCTAGCCTGGACGACCTCCCAGCCACCACAGCCCCCATCGCATTCGCGCCTGCCGTCATCTACCGCGACAAGTAGACACTATGTTTTCACGCGCACACTTTCAATGCATTTACATCGCTGTGTTGCTGGTCCCCCCCCTAGGCTGGTGCCCCCCCCCTCATGCCCTCACCTGTGGCTCAAGCAATGCGTTCCATCAGCCCAGAGAGCGCGCTGTGCTGCACCCCTGAGCGCACGCCGAGTTGGAACTTTGCCCGCTGGCCGCCGGTGTGCCTTGCCCGCGCCCCCTGCCACATGGCCGCCCACCGCACAAAGGCTGGAGCGGTGATGAACCACTGCCAAGTCACCAGGGCGATGGCCATGCCGATAACGCCCCCCGCCAGGGTATCATACACATGGTGCTTGTAGTCGTGCACACGGCTGGAGGCCACCCAGGCTGCCAGCGCGATGGGCGCCCCCACCACAAGGGTGGCCGCCGCTTGCGCTGCCAGGCTGGTACAGCTGAATGGCAGCGCCGCAATGGAGGCGGCCGTCTCGAAGTCCTCTTGGGCACTGGCCAGCGCGGCGCTGGCGTGTGCAGGAGTGCACACTATGGGTGATCGCGGTGCAACTGTGCTTGCTTCACCGCCGGCTGCAGCCACCGCTGTACCCCTCCCAAGCAGGCGGCGGCCCCCGCTGCTGGGGGTGCTGGCGGCGCTGTCGTCGCTACCGCTGGCTGCGGCACGGCTGCCAGGCAGTGGCGCCTGCTGCCCTGCTGCTGCAGCGTTTACACAAATAGCGCCTTCATCTGCCCCCCCCTCGAGCTCGTCCAGGGGGGGGGTGCCTGGCCCCAGGCGGTCCCCTGACCACAGCTGGTCAAACCCAGCATCCACTGGCGACGCCCACCAGGGGCGCAGAGTCCATGGCATCCATGCCCACGGCCACGGCTCCAGGCCGAACCACAGCGCCGACAGCGCCCCTAGCCACAGGGAAAGGAAGGTGCAGCCCACAAATGAAATGGAGGAGTGCCCGCTGGGGAAGGACGCCTGCGAATCTGTGATGAGCGCAGACGTCGCCATGCAGTCATTGGTGTCTCCAGCGTGGTTCAGAGTCGTGGCGGCGTCGTAGGCGCTCCAATTACCGCTGTTCTGAGCGTCAAGGAAACCCTTGTAGTTGCACTGCGCGAAGAATGACGGGCGGGGCTTGGAGGACATCGTCTTCACTGCCTCGGTGATGAGCGTATTTGTGGCAAAGGCGAGAGTCACGGCTGTGAAAGCCACCATGGCTGCCTCCCGGGCGGTGCGCCGCCAGTAGGCTATAGCAATGGCGCCGCTGCTGCTGCTGCCTGACCAATCCACCAGCACTGTGCCTGTCATGGGCGAGAAGAAGCGCGCTGTCACCCCAATGATGAGAGCGGGAACGATCCAACCGACCAAAAATAGTGCATATCCTGGAACTGTGTCGTGTCTGTAGGGGAAGGACAAGGCTGGATCGCGCTCCATGAAAAATAGCGGAGTAGGAGGCACAAAGCGATGCCAGGCCTCAACCCCGACGATGACAATAGCGGCGAAACCCAAAAAGCTTAGGGTACGCCATGTTGAATTTGAGAAGTAAGACTTTGTTGACGTGAAGTTGTTCGTTCCCATTGCAGGTGCATCAAAGATTTAATGGTACACAGCAGCAGGGAAACCTCTGCTGATCAGCTGGGCTAGGCGCCAAATGGACCTTATTAGCAGAGTCAAATGAACAAGGCTGCAACGAACATGCACCACTATGTACAGCGTAATATGCATGAATACTCATCAGCTCATGACGGTGTGCTTATTTCAGCGCCCAGTTTTGCATTGAACCATGTGCACCCCGGGCTCAAGCTGCTCGAGGCAGCCGCACAACACAAATAGGAGGTGGGCTTGTAGCAGAATATGTTCGGTGTGACCTGCAACTAGAACCATGGCATGGCATCGTCAGCTTACTGCACGCGATGAACAAGGCATACATTGTCGACAAGGCTACGCCATGGCTCTGCTTGCTCGCAACAGGCACAGCAGTTTAGGCCTGGGGGGCAACATAGCCTGCATCACCCGCTGCAGCCTCACTGGTGCCGGAGAACATGGTGCCTCCGTCGCCGTCCAGCTGCGCATAGCTCTCCGAGGCGCTGCCGCCGGCAGCAGGGGCGCCGTTCTTCTTGTTGTACCAGAACACGCCAGCGTACGCCAGGGCAGCTCCGAGGGCAGTGAAGCCAAACAGCATGCCCACAATGGGCCCGGCGTGGTTGGGCTTCTCCACTGGTGCCTTGCCCTTGCCCCCTGCCGTGGTGCAGTCGACGCCGCTGTAGCCCTCATTGCAGAAGCATGCAGACTTGCCAGTGCCAGCATTGAAGTCGCACACACCGTGGGCACCGCACAGTTTGTTTGACCCCAGCATGGATTTCACCTCTGGGCACTCTTCGGGGCAGCCCAAGGAGGAGTGGAAGACCATGTTGTACTCGCAGGTGCTCGTCTCAATCACCGTGATGTTCTGCTGGGGGGCCCCCTGGCGCTTGCCGTCACAGATGAAGTCCAGGCGCATGCTGCGCTGCACCTGCACTGGGTTGCCCTGCTTGTCGAAGCCGGTGCACGGGCTGCCGCCGGTGTACTGCAGGGAGACGCCCATGGCGGGGTCGCGCGGATTCAAAAGGAACCACTCGGCGTTGCCAGGCTGTCGCACATCGCCACTCAGAGCATGGCAGGTACCACCATTCTTCGAGATCTGGTACCCGCCTGCCAAGCCGCTGCGGCCACATTTGTACTGCTCCGATGGAATCACCTGCAGAATCAATACTTTGCTCCCGATGCCCACTAGACAACTCAGGTGACATATTTCCTTACATTTGAGCAGATCCCAACGTTGTAGTACCAATCCTTCGCCGTTCCCGCACTGTGAAAGTATATTGAACGTGTCGAACTTGACCTTGGAAATGTGAGGCAAGTTGGTGCAGTGCACCTTCTGCCGCTGAGTTACTCACTCTGCGTCCTCAATATCAGCGAGATCAAGACCAGTGTATGCGTTGAGGTTAAAGGTTGAGTTGCCAAAAGCAACCGAGCACTCAGCTGCAAACAGCAACCGGGACTTGTGAATTGGACAAAGACTTTGCGGCAGTAGCTTCTCACTTGGGTCGTAATCATGCTGCGCCAATGCAATAGACGCAGCTGCCGATAGAATGAAAGTCACACACTTCATGTTGCTTGCACAAATAAGCAGCTCTTGTGGATTGCAAATCTGTTGATTCAGTGCACGAGCAATCAATTGCTGAGGTCGAGTGTGGTCACGCAGCTCAGAATCGTGGGTTGGCTGCAGTGATGTGAACGCTCAAACGGTGTTGTTTAATAGATTGCACTCGCAGACTGAGCGTCCAGGCCTCAATTCGTGGACACGAGGTGCATGTGTAAGGGTCGAACGCTCGATGTGCCATGTTAGTAATGCCCCTGCAATTGCCAGCCCCCTGCCCGTACGCATGCACATGCGCGCTGAGGGCGACATCGTGCATATTTCCACGCTGTCAAAGGCACTTTACGCTTTCAAACATTTTATTCGGTGCACTGGTATGGGTTTGGTGGCTCATTGATCAAGCTACTTTGAAAGGCCCTCATCAGTCTGTCCTCCATGACGACGCCCAACAGGACAGGGGCATCAGCCAATGCCGTGAGAATGAAGCAGATTGTGGATGGGATCCAGAGCAGGCAGAGTTCGCCCCCAACCAGACATTGACTGGCACTGCACGTCCACGAGGCTCAGAATGACATGGGCTTGACTTGAGATGAACCCTGCGCAGGTGCAAAGCAGCTGCACCTGGTCAGCCTAAGCGTGATGCACGACTGAATGTGTTGAGACCTCAGTAGCACCCACCATGGCTTTGTTTTCCAATGCACGCAGAGTTGCTTTACTCAACCTGCTTTGTAGTTGCATACAGCGAGCCAGAGCGCAGCGCTTCGCTGAGTGCAGCATGCCCACTTGCAGGGTGTGGCCACTGGCACGAGTTGCAGAAGCAGTCAGCAGAGCAACCAGTACATCTTGCACATCAGCAACTGTACTGTTGGTGCCGCTGTGCTGCAGCAGAGACGTGCCATCCAAAAACCGAGCTCGTCCGGGCAATGCTGACAACGACATTCTCTTGCATGTAGCTTCCCAATCTCGCAGAGCATCTCCCAGCAACACCACGTGTGGATCGCTGTTGATTCGCCCAAGTATGTCGTGCAGCTCTTGTAGAGGCTGCGCTAGCTGCAGCCCGCCCACCAAGGCGTCGTAGATGGGCCCAGCTGCAGGCGTGCCACATTCGTTCACAGCATCCAACGACACCCCGGCACCGTTGGCGCTGTAGAGGGCGTCCCCAGCAATGCTGTCTGCATAGGTCACAGCTCCCTGCAGGTCCCGCTGGTGGAAAGCCAGGATCTCTACGGCGGTGCGGTGCTCCTGCAGCCGACTGTGCAACGCGACTCGCTCAGGGGCTAAATCCCACAGTACCCCGTGCATGCTCAACGAATGCAACGCTTGATACCCACTTCCTGACCCCTGAGCTGTCAGGGCGGAATTGCTCTTCAAATGGGCTCCCTGCGTGCGGGCGGAGGTACTGACTGCGTCCAGGACCGAGCCCTGTACTCGCTCCAACAGCAGGTGCAACTCGTGCAGCACCTCTGCTGCATTCAGTGCTGCGCTGCTGTTCAAAAAGTGCAGAAACCGCACTCGCAGGCGGTGCAGCAGTGCATGTGTTTCCTCTCCTGGGTTCGGTGCAGACCACACACACTGCAGCGCAGCAAGCGGGCCTGCTGCGGACCCGTCGCTGTCCAAGCTCACTGAGCGGTCTGCTTGCAGTACGGAAGCGGGGGCGTCACTGGAGTCCATTTCGAGCAGCATCGACTGAAGTTGCCGCTCAGCACTCGCCATGTGGCGCAGCCAGTGGGCTGGGCGCTGCTGCTGCAGCAAGGGCTGCATGCACTGCAAGTACAACCGGGCAAGTGCCATGTGCACTGCTGGTGGAGCAGAATTGAACTCAACCAAGTGCTCCAGAAATGCCATCGCAGCCAGTTGGCCGTCCCATTGTGGGCTTGAGGCACCGTCTGCGACCTGCATGCGTGTCTCTGGGACTGCCACACTCCACGCTGGCGGAGCCGCCCCAGGAGAAATGAAGTTCAAGGTGTGTGCCGCAGGTAACAAGGCTGCACCTGTGCGTCCAGTCAGCAGAAAGCAAGCAATGGCGTAAGGGTTCAACACGCCACTGCACTGTGCTGTTTCCGCATTTGGGCCTGCACGCAGCCACACGTTGTACTCTCCCCGCCGTTTCCGAAACACGGACAGCGCTGCAGTCACACCCACCATTTTGAGCTGCTCCCCCAGCAGAGGCGCCAAGCTGGCGAAGACAACTTGTTCGTTGGGTGCACCAAGCTTTCTCAGGTACCCCACCAGTGCGCGCAGCAATCGCATGCGGCTGCGTCGAGAGGAGGAGACGGCGACAGCGCACTGCTGGGTCGCTTGGGCTGCTGCCTTTCCCAGCAGGGAACCATCAGACAGACTGCTTTGCGGGAGCTGCTTGATGCGCAACTGTAGCGCCTGCTGCTTGTCTTTCGCGGCTTGCACTGACTTGGAGTGGCAACTGAGCACTCCGACAAGAACAGCCACAGCCGAACGGTGCTGGCCGGCAGCTCGCAACATTGCACACAATTGGCGCCACTGCCTAGAGCGGGACAGAGCAGCGGCCACTTCACTGAATTCTGCACTGTTTGGTTTGTTCAGCAAGCGAAACAGCGCCAAGCTGCACTTTTGGCGCTGCTGTGACAGCGTAGGGGAGTGCAGCTCAGAGCTGGCGGCGCGTGTGGCCGCTGACAGAGCTGAAGCAGCCACAACATACATGGCACTCGTGCGTACACCTGCGATGAATGGTGCCATCACAGCAGTGGCAATTCTGTTTGCTGTGGCTCCGTTGCTGTCATTGTGCTCCTCGTGGAAGCTTGCCCACAGTGGGTCTGCGCCCCGATCGAAGCGCAAGTCGAAATCAGGAAGGCCACTCCCAAAGGCAGCCGCCTCATGATTATGTGGTACTTCCTGTGTATCGTCTGCTATTGTGCTGCGTTCCGATGTGTGGCCATGGTTTGTGTCCGCCTGCAGCCCAACCAATGAATCCAGACTTGCCCACGACGCCGCCAGAGACGCACCGCTGTCGCTGGAGGAGGTGGAGTGAATGGAGCTGCTGTCCCAGTCGTCCTGCCAGCCCCCCCTGCCCTGACTGCTCGCATCAACAGTGCTGGCTGCCCTCACACTGCCGAGGCGGCCGCCGCCCAGGGAGGCCGCACCGGATACAGCAGTCACCACTGTGGCTTCGTCGCTACCGCTGTCGGAAAATGCACTGGTGCGGCCCTGAAAGCTATCTGGTAGTGATACAACGTCGTCGTCCGGGTGGCTTTGTCTCTCCTCTGAAATGGGGAGCCCCCCTGCACGAGCCAGGGAGGAGGCGAGTGCGGAAGCCTGTCCCCCCCTGCCTAGGTGAAGCCCCCCTGACACCGACCCTGACATGATGCTGGTGCCATCGCCTTCGTCCCAGGAGCTACCTGCAGCTTGCTTGCTGCGCATCCCCGCCAGCGGGCTTCCACGGGGGTGAAGGGGGGGTGCGCCCCCTCCGGCACCCCCCCTTGATTTCAGCGCCAGCAGCGCAGACTTCACTTGCTGGCTACCGTGGCGGGGAGAGCGCTTTCCGGATCCGGATGTGACTTTACTGGAGGAGTTTACGCGGTCTTGGAATGCAGCCAATTGCTCCGGGGCCATCTTTCGGATGACGGCCTCTGTGGCTGCCACGCGGGCCGCCAGCTCAAGGCGGGACTGGCAATGCAGCCACTGCCACACCAGGCCATACACCAAACAAGTGTCCACCAGCCACGACAGAGCCACAGCTGACCCCAGGGTGATGGAGGGTGGCATCCCCCCCCCCTCGTCCCCCCCAAGGACGCTCTGCAGCTTCTGCTCCTGCACTGCCGCGTGCACTGCTCCCAAGTGCGCTGACGAGTCGCCGCTCCGCCCAGGTACAAACTCCAGGGGGCCCTGGGCCTGGATGGACTCGGGCAGTATAAATGCCGCGGGACCTGCGCCAACGGACCACACCGACACATCTCGCAGCGCCGCGAGGGTCACCGCAGGCGTCGAGCTGTCGGCCTGCGCACCGTCCACATCTGTGTCGGCATCCCCCCCCTGCTCCACTAGTCGCTCAGCAGCATCCACAGCGCCCTTGGCTGCGCCGTCTGAGAGAAGCCACCGCCACACGCCCCCAGCGTGGGGCTGGGCTTGCCCCCCTGCACCCCCCACGAACACCCCTTCCCCTCCCCTGGGCCCCCGTGTGGCCAGCACCCGCGCTTGGATGCGACGTCGCTGGCGCTGCAGTGCCGCCCTCCACCTCCCCAGGAACGCCAGCAGGTGCGGCATGGCCTTGGGGAGGCTGTCCTCCATCAGCAGCCGCACTGACATGGCGTGGGGCAGCACCCGGCGCAGCGCCACGCCACGCGGCAGCAGCTGCGGCACCAGGGACAACACTCGACGCAGGGGGTGCCGACTGCGCCATAGGTGCCGGAAGGCAGATGCGAATGCCCCTGTGGCAAAGCGCTCATACGCGTGGCGCTCACGCCACTTCCGCACCTGGTCGTGGTCCAGCCCCCCCCCAAGCCGGGTGCCCACAAATGCGTCGCACAGCCATAGCGCCTCCCGGAAGTTGGGCGGGCGCTCAGTCATCAGGTCGGCTACCTGAGACAGGGGCAGTGTGCACTCAGCAGCAAAAATGCCAGAAGCGGTCACCAGGAACACCCGTTCCGCGCTGTGCACTGCCTGCAGCTGCTTAGCTGAGACACCCAGCTCGGCAGCAGCGGCTGTGTAGGACAGGGGCGCCTCCAGCGCCGTCTCCACGTCGCTGAAGGCGCCAGACAGCTCGTCGGCAGCAGCTGCCCCCCCTGCAGCCGCCGCCGCCGCAGAGTCAGAAAACTGCCCGTCTCCGCCGCGGGCCACCCCACACGCAACGCGCAAGTGGCCCAGGACTCGCTTGGCCAGCTTCCGCGCGGCCAGCTGGCGCTGCTCCCAGTGCTGCAGCGCCCCACGGTGCCCGCTCTCCACTGGGCACTGCAGCACGAACTGCAGGCCAGGCACCGGGAGCTGCTGCACCAGACGCGTGCGCACATTCCCAGTCGCCTTGCTGGGATTGGGCAGGAATGCCCTCCTTGTGTCGCTGTGCGGGGGGGGCGGTGCTCCCTGTGACACCCCCCTTGCCATAGGGGAGGGGGGCACCGTCCAGCCGGGGGCGGAGTCAAAGCTCCCTGAAGCCCGACTTGGAAGGAACTCTGCACCTGCCGCTGCGCTTGCCCTGTACTGGGGCTGGGAACGGCCCACGGAGATGGGCAGTGGGCGAGAGGCGGCGCCCAGCGATCCCTGCAGGATGCGCTCAATGCCCTGCTGGGCGTGCATGTCCGAGCCCCCACGCCGCACAGATGCAGTGGAGACGCTGCCAGCATCACTGGCACCATCTGCGTCCCTTCCCCCCGGGGCCCCGCTGCCGTTGAAAAAAAAGTGCGCTGGCTTCACACGGGAGGAGCTGCGTTTGCTGCGCAGACTGCCTGAGCGGGAGACGACAGAAGCCGTGTCCGACAGGGGGGCGGCACGCGGGGAGGGGCGAGCTGAGGGGTGTCCTGTATGCGGTGCATGTATGGCGTGCTTGCGATCAAGTTGTGCGTGCGGCTGCGGCGCCTGATGTGGGGGGGGCAGCTCAAGCGACTGCCATCCCCCCTGCCGCAAGGGAACAGGCCACATCGGGTGCCCCCCATGCGTTGAAAACGAAGGTCCCTGGCCAGCTTGCCCACTGGATCCATGCAAAGTGTGTGCTTGCAGTGTCCCTGTGGTGGTGAGGCTGACTGAGGGAGGGGCTCCCGGTGCTGCTTGGGGGGGGGCAGTCTCCGGCAGCAGCCGGTGCACATGCAGCGAGTCCTGCCCAACTGTGAGCAGCAACGGTGTGCTCTGTGTCACAAGCATGTGCCGTGGCTCACAGGTCCAAGATACATCAGGCTCAGATACGGCTGGCGGGCGCCGGCCCCTTGACCCCCTTGACCCCCTTGACCCCTTTGCTGCCGGCGCTGCCTGACCGACACGAGACCCGTCAAAGGCAGCCAGTATACCTTGGAAATCGGAAGTGTTTGGAGCTGCTGCAGCCGCCTGCATTTCTTGGCTGGGCGCTGTCGTGGCGCCCTCCGCGCCCGCGGGCGCATTGAACTGTGATGTCAGGTGGGGGAACTGGGCACGCTTGGAGGAGGCGGGCGAGCCATCCACTGTCCCAGCCGGTGCGTTCTCCACGGCAACGCCTGTCTTGCACGTTGGTATGTGCAGCACAGTGCACCCTGCCCACTCCCAGGGCACAGTTTTGACCCCCGCATCCACACATGGCACCCCCCTGCCACCCCCCCCCCGACCAGATGAACCGGCACCTGAAGCACCCGACCCCGCTGCAGGCAACCCCAGTATATTGCGGGCAGCCCCCAGCAGGGCACGCACAGTTGCGGGAGCCGCACCCTGCCACTTGCCCTCAATGCTGCTGGTGGACTTCGCACCCCCCGGCACCCCCGTGGCGCTGCTGCTAGATTGCGCAGCTTCACCGCCCCCATGCACATTGAAGTAGTCGTCAATCAACAAAGTACGCAGATTGAAACCCCCCAAGAGACCTCCTGCAGCCCCCCCCTGTCGGTCTCGTGCAGCTCCCCCCAGCAGCCCCTGGTCAAGGACAGCAGCTGCAACAAGCGCAACCGCTGCTGCCAGGCGCCCTGGCAGGGCAATGTGGCGTGCGACTAGCCACTGCACAGCTGCGCTTGCATCCAGGGCTTCGTGCTGGCTGGGCCTGGGCCACGCAGTGGCCACAGCGGCGC
>Ga0307982_1001391_pt1 | contig 19692 bp, 20 predicted proteins | sample OrgLakmetagen989_FD_201847 | JGI IMG/M metagenome (GOLD analysis project Ga0307982, IMG submission 201847) | Saline water microbial communities from Organic Lake, Antarctica - #989 | ecosystem: Environmental > Aquatic > Non-marine Saline and Alkaline > Saline | place: Antarctica: Organic Lake... | reverse complement strand
CAGCAATCGAGATATGTTGGGTTGGGTGTTTCCATGGGAACTCGCATACTTTTCTCCAGCTTATGATTCTACTTGCTTGATCTCCTGCATTCAGTCAAACCTTTCTGATGGCCTTTATTCAAAGATTGCTGCAGACCCTTCATCCTCGTTCCCGTACTCTTAGTCGCGCTCATTCTCATTTGTACCCAGTCCGACGATCGCGCCGAGTACGCCTTTCTCGCCGCTTGCTTCTTTGCCGCTGCGTTTTGGCCTTTCACCCAAGGGTTCCCCGACGCAGGGAGCTTCGTGGGGTGGCGCAGTGAAAGTGCTTTCGTGGCGGGGTTGGCGGCAGCGCCCGCGCTTCTTTTCACGCTCCTAGGTGGCGTAGTGGCCTACACGCTCAAGGTGTGCGACCATTAGAAATAAGGCCGGGTGCATTTTCATGGGGCTAAGTTTTGTCGGAAGTGTTTGTCATTTGGCAGCAAGGGTTACTTTCGACTACCTCAAACTCGATTAAAGTCTTCTGAAAGTTGTCTCAACCCTCTTATGCCCGCACCTCTCATACGCCTCCTCTCCCCTCCTCCTCCTCTTGCATACATGTATGCTTGCAGGACGCTGCCGAGCGCGGTCGTTTGAGCGACGACACGTACGTCACGCTGCGCCGGGGGCTCGGCCTGGGGAGCGGCTTGCATTTGGCCCTGTGCCTTGGCCGCTTGTTTGGCACTGACATCAGCAGCCGCGTTGGCCTCCACATGTTCTTTCCCGGCGCGTTAGCGGTGCGTTACCGCAATCACTTTTTTTTTTCACAACCTTTGCTCTATTTTTTTAAGACACACTTTGAATAATAATGCGTTATTTCTTCCGCTTAATATTTGCTTATGTTGTATGTTGCTAACTGTTATTCTTTGAAGCTGCTATTTCCTACTGTGCTGCCATAATACGTATTTTTCGGGCTATATTTATGGCCATCTTCTGATCCTTCGCTTTGTTGGTTGCTCTGTTTGAAATGCCTCCAGGCGTTGAGTGTTGGCACTGCCTCTCTGATGATCCACACCGTGGCACTCTTCGTCGCCTGCACCCCCCCACCCTCCACGGGCTACAACGCGCAGCAGTTCGGCCCTTACCAAAACGCGTACCGGGGCAACTTCGGCACTGGCACAGGCGGTGGCGGGCTGGTGCCTTATCGCGCCGACGCTGCTCCTTACAGGGACGATTTCGTGCCCCGAGGCCGGCCCATGAGCAGTGGTGGCGAGGGATATCCGGCCTCGAACCGGCGGTTGGAAATGATGCAAGGGGAGTTCGCAGAAGGCCCCTCAAGCAACATCATCAACGAGTTTACGCCTTCGTCTCGGCTGATGAACATGCCAGGCGGCCGCGACCGCTCTATTGTGGCCCCAGACAGCCGCCAGTGGCCGTTCTTCTCGCAGAGCTAAGAGCTAGGAGTGCAAAGGGCAATGCGCTTGTCTTTGCTGTCGGCTTCGCCCTATTTCTATTTCTGGCTCATCGCTGGGCCGAAATCTTTGATTGCTGTGCTTCCTAATCCTAATCATAATCAGTCGGAAATCGGTTATCTCGCGTAGTCCTAGTCAACTCGTCTAGTCGTCTAGTCCAGTCAATGCGCTCCTTAAAACAGAGAACTAGGCTAGGTTCGGTTTCCCGCGGGAATTCCGCGGAAAGGGAATTTTTTACAAATCAGACGTGATTTCCGCGGCGGGAATTTAGCAGTGCCTTTATGACTACGGCACGGAAATCCCGCGGAAACCCGCGGAAATACCACGTGAAGTGAAATTTTTAGCCACCGCGCGGGAATTCCGCGGAAACGGGAATCTCAACCCTGGAACAAGGCAAGTACAGAGCTGCCACAGAGGCACATAGAGAATACACTTGAGCTGCATATGCGCCAGCGATATCGCTCCAGAAGGCCAATTAAGGCTCCAACTGGTTATAGTTGCCGTAGTAGGTGAATGAAGACCATTCCCGATGTGAATTCGGGATGCTCTGCTCTGAATTCTAAGGCCCTACTCTGCTCTCTGTTCTCTGCTCTCTGCTCTCTATTCTAGCGCGCTGTGCTTATTTTCTCAGTGTGGCTTTTATGACACAGGCCCCGGAGTGCCGGAATTCGGAGGCTACTCTGCAGCACAAAGGAATTCAACAAGTGACCGAAGTGTGAAGTGTGGCTCTCAGTGCCGGTCTTTCGTTAGTGCAGTTCCGGGAACTTTTTGGGAACCGAAGAATTAACGAACTTTCCCTTCGGTTCCGGGTTGGTTTACTAAATTTTTGCAGCGGCACATTTAGTTCCGTTCCGTTCGTTAAGATATGAGCAGCCGAACTCTTCGTTCGGTTCCGTTCGTTAAGGGTGGCACTCCCACTTCGAGTTAAATTCGGCATTAAAGTACAAATCCACTTGCCATACTGGAAATTTTCTACTTTGAGATTCCGATAACTAGTAAAACGATAAGCACAAATCGGCTCCAAATCGGTTTCCCCAATCTAATAAGTAAAATCCGCGGTTTTCAAGACAGCAGCTCGGTTCCATTCCGGGTTCGTTTCTAGCTAGTTCGTTACTTCGTTGGAACCGAACTTTTCGTTCGCTGTGGGTTCGTTAATTCGGCGGGAAACGAGCTTTTCTTTCAGTTTGGTTCGTTAGTGTAGCAAAACCGAACTTTCCTTTCGGTTCCGTTCAATTCCTATTCACTAACGAAAGACCGGCACTGGTGGCTCTTATCATTGATTCTCGTCGAGAACACGAGAATACTACGAGAACACGAGAATACTCGATTCCTGTTCGTTGTTCGTTCTCTGTCGGCCTTCTTTACTCTCTTTCCCAGCTTGATGGACTGGTTGACTCAATATGGTTGACTGACTATTTGAGCACTCTTCGCCACTAACTGTGGAGCATTCGTCGCCACGGTGGCAGCACTTCTCTAGTGTAGCATTGCCCGAGCTAAAAAACGTCAGAAGTGAGGCTCTTCGCAAACACCATAGATGTCAATCACGTTCAACTTCTTGAACAAGTGATCGTCAATTTATGTGGACTTAACCTACTTATGGCTTTCACTTCAGTGTCGCATCTTTCGTATCTAAATCATTATCGAAATTAAATTGTAAACGACTAGAATTGTGCAAGTTAAACCTACTCACTTCTCTTATTGTAACTGGTTCGCGCTGCATTAACTTACTTTCATCGGTGTTCTAATTGATCGCTCTGACCGTGACATGATCACCCGTCCTCAGGTTTTTCCTCGATGGCCTTTAAAGTCGAAGATACGTCTGCGGTGCCGCAATCCGTTGCAGTAGCCGTGTGCTCGACATTCCTGTGGCTGCTGCAGCTGCCCTTTGTGTGCCTCAGGCTCCTATTTGGTGGCCCTGTCACTGAAATGCTGGTGTTTGGCAGCCCACCTCCCGAGCCTCCTATTGTGGCAGCCCTCGGGCGCCCTCGTAGCTTCCTAGCTCCTGCTGCGGCGGCTGCCTTGAGCCCTCGCGAGAAAGCTTTGACAGCGCAGTTGGCCGCACTGTTAGAAAAACAACTGCTTTCTGGGCGGCAACTAGGGTTGGTGGTCAACGTGTACTACCAAGGCCGAGAAATTGCACATGTAGGCGGGGGAGTGCACCGCCCGAGCGGCGAAAAAATGACGAGCGACAATGATGATGCTGACGCGAGCGCCAACAATGATGTAATTGGGTCAACACTGAAGGCGTCGACGTCTTCTTCGTCTTCTTCAGAACAGCAGCAGCAACTGGGCCTACCGCAAGGATGGAAGGCTGTGGACGCCGAGACTCGATTTCTGATTCAGAGCGTGACCAAAGGTGTCTGTGCGTGCGGTGCTTTGACGCTCGCGGACCGCGCTTTATTGGACTACGACGCGCCCGTGGCCAAGTAAGGAGGCAATCTTACGTGGCCTAGTAAATTCGAAGAACACGCGTGCACTTTATTCTCGTTGTATATAGCCAGGGATTATTTTTGTGGAAATGCTATACTTGATCGTGATGCTTGTCATTCGCCTGGAAGGAAGAGTATACTTGTCGAGCTGCATCAGCAATCCAAGTCAACTTAATTACTTTTGCACTTTCAGGTATTGGCCTGAATTTGCGTCTCTGGCACCGGCAATCTCGCTGGCTGGGAAAGCGTCGCTGACCGTTGCGGAAGCTCTGAGTCATCGCGGCGGGCTCACTTGCGCAGGCGGTGAGTAAAAGAAACAGGCGGAAGGCATTACTAGGTACAGACTGTAGCAGTAGTAGAAATGTAATTTGGGCATAACATTTGGATGTTTTTGGCTTTCGAATTGGGCTCACATTGGTACGCTTGATCTGTGCTTCACTTGTGTGCTTGTCGCACCCTCATCTTCATTGTTTTTCATCTCAATCTCAATCGATACCTGATTTGACTTTCCTTCTTGGTAATTCCATGTGCTTCGCACAGGCGACGTGCCCCTGGCCGTGCTGCGGTCTCTTTTCCATTACGCCCTCGGTGGGTGGGCCAAAGCGTGGAGTGCGCTGGTGAACTGCATTGCTATGGCAACACCTGAGTGGGAGCCTGGACAATTTGCCGCTTATCACCCGGTTCGTAAGGATATGCTAGCATACTTATGATAGTGCGAGGAAGAGCACCGAAAGTCTTTGTGCCATCATTAACCAGACACTTTTAGCATAACATGCGTCATTTTCCTGTTCTTGCTCCTTGCTGCGACATAAGGTCGCTTTTTCGTGGATTTTGGGCGGCACTACTGACGCCCTCTTGAACCGCACCAAATATTGCTCGAATATGGTATTCGAAGACAAGTGCGGGTCGGCGGCTCTGGCCGCGGAACACGGGCAAGTCGGTCGGATTCGAGGCGTAGTGACCCATCTCGTGGCGGCGCCTCTGGGGATTCCGGCAAACGAAGCCATGGTAAGGTTGGGTTTGTTGAGAGTTTACGTACGTATGAACTTGCTCTGTGTATGTACTGTGCGTTTGTGGATACTGTTCATTGTTGTAAATTGATTCGGGTGCTGTTGCTGTTATTGTTGTGTATTGCTGTTCAAGATTGGTTCTGTGAGTGGTGAATCCCCATTTGGCTACTTAGTCCTTCATTCTTTTGTCGTACATTTCGATGTGCTGTGTGCCTTCTTACTTGCCTCTTGCATGCATATAGGTGGGCCGGGTGCCGCCTGAACTCGATTATTGCGTCGCTCGCAACGAAGCGCCGCCCTGCCCCGGTGCTCAGCTCAGGCGCACGCAGGCAGCGGCAATAGGAGGCGGAATCCCAGCGGGCTCACTCTTGAGGTGGGTTTGTGTTGTGTGTGCGCGCATTTGCTTTAAACCATTTATATGTGCCTGTACAACTACTCACGATATTTCCAACGGCGCTCTCAAGCAAAACGTTACCATCAACGCTTCTTTCATTCCTTCATTTTCTAATACCTTCTGCGTGGTTTGTACGTTACCTCTCTTGTTCTCTCAATGCTTTTCGCAGGTGGTTTTTGGTCAATGTGGCGGGTGCGTGGGAAGCAGGCATTCTCTGCTGGCTCTTCGCGTTGCCCTGGTGTGGTGTAGGGAAATACGGGGGAGGGGCATTGTGCCGGTTTACATTTATTGGGAGAGGCAGAAGCATACAGTCTCGACACTTTCCCAAAATGATAAGCGTTGCTTGCGTGCTGGATGACCCCTAATCTAGTTGCCTCTGCCTCTTGCCTTCTTTCGACACCTCTTGCCTCACGGCATGTGTGCGCATGCGTGTTCCATGATTCACAGGTGGCGCCGCTTGTGCTTGCCTTCCAGCAACGGCGCCTTTACCTGTCGAGCAGTGGGGCGCATCTTTGGGGCCTTGGCGAATGGCGGCGCGGTGCAGTCGCGTCCGAAAGATGATGATGATGACGACAGTGGTAGTGGAAACACTAAGAAGGGTCAGAAGAACGCAAAGAAGCCAGGTGCGAAGGCAGGTGGAAGATCTGCCAAGAATGGTAACGATTCTACCGTTGCTGAGGAAGAAGAAGATCGCTTCGCGAGCGCAGCGGCAGTAGCTGCCTTAGTCGCACGAGTCACGGAGTCTGCGGATGTGAGCAAGAAAGAGGCTCTGCCGTGCCGTCATCCCGACGGGCAATTCCCGAACGACCGAGCCCGGATGTCGTGCGGCTTCTTTCCCTGGTAAATATACACATGTAGACTTAAAGATACGGTACCACAAAGTGTGCGTTTCGCGAATAGATGTACGCTTGAGCCTCCGTGATTTGCCCAGGTAAAGTCCTGCATTTTATAAACAACAATGTGGTTCACTTGGTTGACACATTCCTATATCCACTGCACACACCATGTCCACGCACACCTTCAGGGCCTGCCCCGATTTGCACGGCGCGCGTGGCGTGTCGGGCGCAGTGTTGAACCACGAGGGCATGGGTGGATGCGCTGCTTACGCGGATCCTTCGAGCGGCTTGGCCATTGCGGTCCTCAAGGTGGGCGCATAATGACACCCCAATTGACAACTCGTAACCTTTCGAGCATTATTTTTCCCCTACATGTGTTTGATCGAGAGCGCATCTGCACTGCGAGACGCCTTCCGGTCAATATGCGCGTACATGTTTTTGTCTGATATCTTGTCGCTGCTGTTGTTGTTCACTTTTATTCAGAACGTGTACGAGCCTCTGAGCGTGCTCGGCGGCTCGGTGAGCCCAGATGTGTGCGAAATCATGGCCACGGTGCGAAACGCGCTCGAGATAGCTTGAGACTAAATGCATTCGTGTGCACGTGTTTCTGCGCATTCAAGGGCGCTCTTCGAAAGGCAGTTCTTCACTTGGCTGGGTATAACGATAAATCATATCGTCAAAATTTGCCGTATTTTTCGTTATTTCGCTAAATAACGCCCGATTTCACGTTCTTTCGGCGTTATTACGTGCGCTCCTTTGACGAAATCGAAATGAAATCTCGTATCGTTTACGAAAAACGGGCGTAATCCCCAGCCAAGAGTTCTTCACCAGTGGAGTTACGAAATAAGAAACGCCACTAGCGATGATGCTCAAAGCGCAGGTACCTCTCTGCGCTAGAGGGTTCGGTCAAATGAGAAAAGGGTGATGATGATAGAGTAGAGGTAGGTAGGGAGAGAAATACACTTTTTTATGAACCAGGCAGCCACCAACATTTTCTTTTAAAAACAATAAACTGGAAATTTACTCGAAGGGCTAAATATTTAAATAGTTTGGTTTTTTGGGAGGGATAGCAAGCAGAGCCAGTTATTTTACCGGCCAACAGAGAAGTAAGTTGCGCAGCTGGGGAATGAGCCGGGCGAACATACCGCCCACCTCAACTGTACTTCTTATCCATTTAATCCTCTCTCTTTTTCTTATTTGTTATAGTTCACTCGTTCACGCGCCCTGCTCTTACACCAGTCCTCCGACAGAGAACCATGCGATTGGAATTATGAAATCTTTCTTATAGTCTGAAATCCAACACCTAGAGCATCGATGCTGCATAAAGAGTGAGAACTTTAAATGCAGCACCACCTTTTCTCGCATTGCTCATTATTGCCACGAAGACTTCAGAGGCTTCCCAAAAAAGCCTAGCATAAATATCAGCACCAAAAGTCTGCTTGACGCCAGCGAATCTCTTGAAGCCTCAGCTCCGTGCCTAAAGCAGCCGTTACTTGGCGATGATTGTTATCGAGCAAAAGCTGAACATCCTTGGTGAGTGCCACGCGAGTCTCCTCGTCGCTGTCGTTTAGATGAAGGCTGAGTAGTTCTAATAGTTGCGCCTCGAGGACATCTTTGTGGCGGGAGAGAACGCCATCAATTAGTGATTCACTTTGAGAGTGCCGTGAAGACTTGTTGTTCGGTGCTACACTCATTCTTGTGCGATTAGCGTGCTTTCTTCCAGCGCCAATTTCTGTGGCTGCGGGAGAAGTGTGAACATGACTATTCGAGGGACTGTCAAGTGAAGCTGCTACACCATTCTTTTCTATGCCGCTATGCGTTGAACTAGCAAAGTCATGACCAACTGGCGGATCACTATCGTAGTCAGGATCACCAAGAGGTCCAAACAAACCCTCCACTTCCGAGTTGAGAACTCGAAGATCCTCAGGATTGAACGTTGCTTTCAGAGGGTCACGGTATCCAGAAGAAGATAACCTACGAATAGCAGGGCGATGTCGGCAACATAAGCTCACTGCTCGCTGAAGCATTTCCGATGCGCTGCGAATAGTTTGTAAGTGCTAGAATGTATAAGATGGCGGCAACCTACAGCGATGCTAATATCTGGAAACAGTTTGAGCGTTAGTGAAGCTTTGGACACCTAGACCTTATGATTTAACGACAATATCGTATAAAAAAATAGAGATACTACGGGACTTGTATGAACTTTCTGAGTATCTGCAGCGCGATTACACAATAGACCTCCGCAGCCAGATGAGACGAGGAAGCTCGCTATCTTTTGCTACGAGCTACGAGCTCGAAGCTCCGGATCGAGCTTACTTCGATTTACTCCCTGAAAGGGGGAGGAGCTATATTCAGAGGTTCAGACGAAGTTGAAATACTTCGAAGATCGGAGAATGGACCAGCGACTGCCGTTTATTCCTATCTCTTCGGCTTATTGGGATATAGAACAATTAACTGCGGTAAGTTCAAACGGCCGTTCTGCGAATGGCCAAAGGAATAAATGGCAATTGCCCAGTGCAACACCACGAATTCTTCGGGAGTAGACGCAAATGTGTTTTTTTTTTGCTTTAGAACGTGCCCTCCCAGGACCCAGTATAGAAGACCATTGGGGCCCTCAGAAAAACACGACGCAAGCCGAAGCCAGCGATAACGATTGGTCAAATGTTTCGAAGCACAGCCCGCGCCGATGCCAGAGCCGCACGAGCCTCCGCATGAGATACAACTGAAGAAGTTGAGGTTTTCTCTTGCGTTTGGGCTGATCCCGGTATTGTTAGCGCTCCCTGCAACGGTGGCGGAGCAGCAAGCAATGCCTTCAAGACGCGCTGCCATCCAGGCGTAGCTGGCTGGTTTTCGCCTTGAACCCCCTTCGCTGTCGTCGTTGCCATAGTTCTTGACGCTGTTGATGGCGGTGCCGCTGCATCAGCACGGACCCAAGGGCAAAACCAGCGATGTGCGGCTTCGACGTCAAAGGGCGCATTTAATCGCAATCGCTTGGGTTGAGGAGCACCTGCATCGCATGCTTCAGCACCCTCCTTTTCATTCATCTCGGCCACTAATGTGTCGGTCGCTCTAATTGTTGGAACGTCTGCGGCGGCTGCACTCGTAGGATCTGTATTGTTGCTATCGCAGTCAAGAGAGACGCAACGCCCGCACAAAGCACAGCTCACGTGGCCTGGTTTCGTTGCTACTTGCCACCCAAACAAGGCCATAATGCTGTCACCGTCGGTGGATAAAGTCTTGGCCACTTGAGAAGTGCTCTCCTGGCTTGACTCTACGGAAGCTCCTGTCGCCGCTGTTACTTCGACGGCGCCAGCAGGACTTGCCTGGGTGTTGCTGCTGCTGCTGCTGCTGCTGGCAGAAGAGTGCTCATCAGTAGCGGCAGTTCCTGCATCACGAGAAGCAGCGAGTGCGTTCGTAAGGCAGGACGGTGCGACTACACTGCGAGTCTCAAGCGATGAATTCGCCAGCTCTGAGCGACGAGCATCAAACGCAGCGGTAAGGTCGGAGGCAGCAGCTGGAGGAAAGTACGCAAAGGCCTCGGGGCTAGGCGACCCACGCCACGGGCACGAAGCAAGGTGCCCAATCTGTTCAAGGGTGTGCAAGTGAAATGGAATGTTTTGGTCAGGATCTAAGAAACTTACGTAGGCGTGGGACTCTACGAAGAAAAAACACGAGAAGGAAATACAGAGCGCCTTCATCAAGTACACAATAAAGGCAGCCGAGTGAAAAGGATATCACTCACGTTAAGGTGGCGAGCAAAATTGACAGCAGCTTCCTCCGTGTCGTCATAGCCGAGCCCACCAAATCCAAATTGCAACTGTTCAGGGAATCAGGTAGGTAGAAGCCAAAATTAGTATCCAGGAATTTAGACACGAAAGCTAAGACCAGCCATAAATTATCTTAAAACTGCGACTATGAGGTCTTGGCCTAAGCCTAGGCATCGTTGAGTGTTGTTGGCGCACCTTTTGGGCGCACGAGGCACACCGCAGGGTGTCCATGCTGACGTTCAGCCAGCCATGCCGTGCGCACACCATCGGGCTGATGATTTCAGGCTTCGCGAACCACGTGCCGCTGGAATAAGACTGCAACCTCTCCACGAAGTCTTGCCGCGACCACGGCCGGCAAGTCGCCGTTTTCCCGGTTTTCTCCAGAGCTTTGTCGAAGTCGGTCTCATTGCCGCCGAGCGCAGCTAAAGCGCGGTGGATCCGCTGAATGTCTTCGAGATGGGCCATTTTTTGACACAACAGAAGTTAATCTAGGTGAGCGATTGATAACTTCTTTAAAACAAAAAAAACGTGAAGAGATAACTCTCAATGTCGATCTTCAAAATTTGCTATTGGATTTAGTGTCTACAATCAATCTGTAACTCTTCTGCTAAGTTAGCCCCTAGCTCCTACTAGCTAGCTACAGTAGGACTAGCTTCTCACAAGCATTAATCTTCACCCTCGCCAGCGGGACAGCAGGAGCTTCCAGCTTCCAGCAGCTCACCAAACAAGCCAGTCGAATGACTAGAATACGTCAACTAGAATACGTCAAACAAAATGCAAAATGGTGCAGATTATATCAAACAACCCTAGGCTCTAAAGTGCAAAGGACTACCGGCCAACTTCAAGGAATGGCGTGCCATAGCAGAGAACAGGCTGGAGTGGAGATCGCGGGCGTACTCGAAACCTGTGCCTCTTTCCGAGATTTGATCCTGCAGGGTTCATGAGAGTTAAGACGAACATTTCATTGCACATTACACAAAAGGGCACTCAGCCCAGGGTCAGACTTGTTCTAAAGGATTCATCAAGACGCAGCTTTATGCTACTTGTTGCTGTTTCTTTGCAATTGGGGAGTGCAATCCAATCTAATCTAATGGCAATGGCAGCTACAGATCTCCATTCGCAAATCGCGATCGAATTGCGACCTATTTAAAATCGCGATACATCATCCCAGGAAAGTTTGGCGCAAGAAAACCCTATGTCAATCAGGCATGTCTGTTATTCAGGCCAACTAGCAAACAGCCCAAATATTACACATAAAAAAGTCAGGAGTAAAAATATCACAACAACCGCTTAGGCCTTAATGCATAACAAACAACAAACAACAAACAGGGCTGAGTGAAAAAAAAACAAGCATATCAAAAGCGCGTTCCAGCTGCCTCTGCCACGGGCAGCGGGCTTTCCACATCGACTACAGCAAAATTGCTTGACCGCGCTGCGTCATCCGACTCCTTTGCAAGTGCAGCCATGTAACGCTGGAGTACCGCTGCGCACACGAAGGTGTCCATAAATCCAAAAAGTATGAGTATATATAGGCCCATCAGCGGTGTCAGCTTCAGCTCAATGTATTCGGCTGCCTCTTTCATGTTTTCAAAAAGGCCCGGAAGCTGGTGTATCATCAAATACTGAAGAAAAGAGCAAAGAAAGAACATCAAATGAAAAGGCAAACACTGGTATATTAGTAAAGGAATTGTGGTCTCATACCGCGGTGCACCCGAAGACTTCAGGAGCGGCAACAACCGAAAGATAGTCAATGACGGCAGCTAAAGTTCGCTGCCGATATGAACGCATTGGGGTGTACCAGAGCAAAATTGCACAAAAAGATCTCGTAAGTGGTGCAACGACTACAAACGCCATCGCCATCGACGAAAGCCCTCGATTTTCACCCTCGATGTGGTTGGGTTCTGAGACTGTGCTGATGGCGGTAAAAACTGTGTAGGTTTCAATGATGTCAGCGCGCATTTTTTCGTTGATAATGAAATCTTCCTGGATGTGCTGCAATGATAAGAAGTAATCGCGGAACAGTTAGTAACTCTAGATTGTCTTTTGTATGAGCTCTTCTAAAACATGCAGAGAAAGCGCCAATACTCACAAGTTTGAAGTGATACTCGAGGTGAAAGAAAGGTGCAGTCATTGCAAATATGAGCCCAGCAAATGAGAACAAGCTGCAAATTGAAATTAAAGTGGTGCCGATGCGGTTAGATTGACTGCTTGATCGTATCATAACGCTTTTGAGCGGCAAGGGTGCATAAAGAGTATTTTCAGGTTCGGCGAAAACTTTCTGGTGCTTGAAATTTAACGCGCGACTCAGCAGAAAGTGCCCCAAGAATTGAGAGCAAACCAAAGCAATTGCGAAGAGGAAGCAGCCACGAAGGGCAACGGCTTGCGTCCAAATATCAAGTCGCATGTGACGAGTGATGAAGAAAACAGCAGTAATTTGGTCTTTGATGTGAATATCGATACGAACGCACAGCACTGTCATGACTACGATCCAAATATCCAGAAATGACCATTTTGCAAAAATAGACAAGAACATCCACCATCTTGAGAGTTGCTTGCGAGTGCGTCCCAAATAATCGACAAGTGCTATCATGACAAGCTTGAAGTAGGGGAAGATACCCGACCAGCAAAAAACAATCATAGCCAATAATGGAGCACCATCGGCCCACAACTATGTAAAAGAAAGAAAAAAAAGTAAGTTATATTGGGAACTCGTTGTGTTAAATACGAGCAATCTATCTGCTATTCTGACCTGTTGAACGCCATTCCAGAGGTTATACGAATAAGTCTTGCCATCTCCACCTTTCGTAGTCTCTTTCACTTCATAAAAGTAGTCATATCTCTGTAATCAAGATTTTAATCATTCAATACAAGCGATGCGATGTCAATTTGAAGGCTAAGTAAATAGAATGAAATCAATGATGAGAAGAACAATTTATGTTAAGACTTGAGAAATGTGTTGATGACAACAGAAGCAGGCCTACCGTTTCAAAAGTAAGTTGAAGTTGAGAGAGTGCAATGATGCAGCCAATTAGCAAAACCGCGAATGGGCCACAAAATTTTCTGTAGGCTGAGAATCCTTCTTCGTCATCAACATCTTCTTCGTCATTCTCATCCCGCGGTAGTCTGCGATAGCCGTTTTTTTTTTGGCTAGCATACCCGCCAACCTCGTTGCGCTGTTCTTGCTGCATCATCTCCAGTTGATGATTCGAAGCTACGTCTTCTACTGCCTCGGGCTTTCTTTCAGAGCCATCTATAGAAGCTACTTTCGGCTTGCTTCGTTTTTTAGTCTCGGCATTTTTGCTTTTCGGGTCATTGACTGCCTTCTTGCCCGCCTTACCAACCCCCGCTTTTAATGTGTCACTCATTTGCTTGTTACGGCTCGGGTTCGCTTCATCGGTGTATCCAATTTTCGAGGAGGGCATACGAATCTCGAAAAGTCTAGCAATAAAGTCCTTCAAGTACTACTCTGTAGTAAAATGGTTATCTTGATATTGAAGATCAAAAGTGAGGGCGAGGGTTTGCAAACTAGGCCTTCTCGTTCACTTCAAGAAGTACTAGAGGCAATTTATAGAGACTTACTACAGTAACTGATCTCAGTGATATGCGCTGCGTCATAGTCAGTTTTTCGAATAACAAACAAAGACCGTGGAAGGATACGGGAAGCTTTCTCAAGGAGCTATCAACGAATTTGAAGAGAGCGTGCTGCTGCTAGAAGATAGAAATGTTATTAATCAATAAATTTTTGAGCAGTTTCTTCAAAGCAAGAGTTTTGAAGACAATTGCTATCGTACTACCATGTCAAGCTTTGAGATGCTTCGATGCTTCAGATCTGTAGTAGCCTAAGGAGTACAAAGTTTACAACAAAGTAGTCGTTGCGGTCAACGACAGCGTACAGATGATAGCATCCGTGTTAAAAACCCGTACAGGGGGTGATCCCATAAACCGATCTCCCTTGCGTTTTCGTCTCGGACACGCCGAGAAGAAGCTTGCTCCGCTTTCGATCATGGCAAAGCGCAGTAATAAGTAAATTTAGAACAAAACCTATGCATCTGCGAGATTTCCACGGCCGAAATCAAATGCAGTTCGGAAGGCCAACATTGACTTCACGCCCCGCGCTTCGTCTCGGCGGATTCCCCCATTGTATTTGCGACGTCAAGAATGACAGAGACAGAGGACGGAGGACGGGGAGGACAGACCAAGAAACACAACACAGTCCAGCGCTCATGCATAGAAACCACGCACCATTACCACATCAGCACGCTAACGCCGCACACGAGCACACAGCCCACATACCCAAAAGCCACCCAGGACCGTACTTTTTCAGCTCAAATATGCATGTCCATGTCCCTCCCTGTATCCCTGTTCTTGTGTTTCTCTTTATGCCTAGCTGTATGCTATATGCTGTATGCTGCTTGTGGAAAACAGTCTGCAGGTGGAAGCTGTTGACGGTGCTATCGCTGGGAGCGCTATAGCAGCGCCAACAGACGCGCTATCTGGAAATGACAACGGAGATGCTCTTGCTGTTTGCCAAAAAGAGCTTGCAGTGGCAAAAGAAGCGCTCTTACTAGAGAAAAAAAACCACGAGAAGACGCGGGATTCTGTTTCTCAGTTGCGCACGGAGCTCGGTAATGTCCGAGACGAGCTTGCAGCTGAGAAACAGAAAGACGCCACGCTCGAATCCACGTTAGCGAAAGAACGAGAACACGAGCATGAGCTTGAAGAAGACCTGAAAAACAGTACGAAGGCGACGGCCGCACTAAAAAAAGAAGTAGCTGCTCAGAAATCACAGCTGGAAGCACGGGCCGCTGAAGTGAAAAAGCTCGAAGAAGCCCTTGCGGACGTTCGAACGCTAATATTTTCTTGTACTTTTGTTTTTCTCGTTCGTCTTCTTCTTTTATTTTCTTAATTTACCGTTCATGATTTTCATGTTCTAAATTCGGAAATTTGATGGCCAGTAGGTACTTTAAAGTATCAGTAATCGGGTTATAAGCAACTGCGGTTGTCTTAACTCTTCAGTCGCCGGTACTTTTAAGGTCTTGATTACGACGAGGAATCCTGTTCAACCACACATTACACAAAGGGAAACTCAGCCGCCCACTTTCTCGAGCGGAATGCTGCAGCTTTTCTTGTCTTTGGTGTAGGTGTCGTCGGACCGGCGTCCGCTTTGGTCGTAAAAGATGCCACGCCCGTCGCGCTGGTCCGACCGCCACTCGCCGTAGTAACGCATTCCGTTGGGCCAATAATACTCCCCGTAGCCGTGCCGCATGCCGTTTTTGAAGTCTCCTTGGTAGTAATCGCCGGACGCGTACTTGAAGACACCACTTCCGTGCATTTTCCGCTGCAGAGCTACTGGTGGCTGGCTCCCAGGAGCATTTTGTGCATTCAAAGCATTTCCACCAGCAAAGGCTGCGCTGTTCTTGTCCTGAGTGGCCACCTGAGACGGCAAGCCATAGTGGCTGCTGCTCCCTCCAGCGGCCGCCGCAGCCGGCATGATTTTCCAGGACCCGTAGTACACGTCGCCATTTTGCCACGCCACTCGATCGCGTTCCAGCGACGCAAGGTCCTGTGTTTTGTAGCAAATAACACCAAATATCAAATCAATGAAAAGAATAGAAAAGCTCAGGGATGCAAACAGTGCCCAAAATTGCCAATCAGCAAACTAACGTGTGTTGAGAAAATACGAATTACCTGGTCGTAATCGCCGCTCGCTTCGCAGCTTTCGCGCGTCGGTAATTCTGCAAGCTGGTACTTTTTCGCGACCCGCTCGAGCAACTGCTGCTCGGCGCCACTGTACTCGATGGCGAAGTGATCCACCTGAAGTGTGAAGGGATTGCTCAGGGAGGAGGAAAGAAGCCTAAGAAAGTGCTGCAGCACAGGGCCTCGGGCAAAGGATGAGAAAGACACACACGTTCTCTCAAGAAACACGGCATTTCTGTTACGTCTCATTCAAAAAAACAGGAAACTGTATCTGACCTGGTCGAGTTTCGAGGGGTTCACGCGGTGGTACAAACAGCGCAACAAATGCAGAGCTTCTCGCCTAGCTCCATGCACTCGTGCCATGTCCTGCCAGAACGCCTCGTCTTCGTCTTCCTCTTCGCCGTGCGCGCCCCACCCGTCATCTAGCCGTTGGCCCGACAACCCTTCGGCAATGCTGTGCCGCAGCTGAGAAGCTCCGACAATGTCCCAGGAGCCAAGAGAAGGCTGCGCCGCCACGACTACCGATGCAAACGTCAGTGGGGACTCCAACTGCAGTGTCACCTCGCTGCCGTCTTTGCTCTTCTTGTTCTTGGTCTTCTTTCTCTTCTTGCCATCGTCGCTTCCTTCACCCGCTTCATCCTCCACTAAGCCAGCCTGAAGTGCTTTCTCTCGCGCCCTTTTCAGAGCTCGTTCCTGGTCTGCCTGCTCCTGAGCTCGAGCCAAGCGCTCGACTACAAGCCTGGACGAAGACGAAGACGAAGAAGAAGAAAAGGTGGGATCGGCACCGTCATTTTCCTCTCGGTGCAGGACACCATCGACATCGCCATTGCTACTGCCACTCCCACTGCTTGCGTCTCCTTGCTGAATTCCCCCTCTTAAAAGGGCGGCTTCTAGGTTAGCGTCAGCCGCATCGGCTAGTCGAGCAGCAATCGAAAAAGAAGAAGATGAAGACATTTTCGAAATTGCCGGTTTATCGTTGTTTGCGGAATCAGCAGCAGCAGAAGCAGGCAGGGGCGTTACTGCGCCGCTCATTACCCACTGTTTGGAGAACGTAACCTTCAAGGAAGGTGACTGCGCCTGCACTGCGCGTTGGAGTGCCACAGCCCAGTCTTGGCCGTTTCGAACGCTTAAACCTTCTGCTTGCACCATCAGCCACCCAACACGCACGCCTGCACCCGCTGCCGCGCCGCTAGGGTCAATGTGCCCCACTTTCAAACCGTTCCCGCTATTGCTGCTGCTCTCACTACTACCACTACTCGTACTGCTACTGCCACTGCCGGTGGGTAAGAGCCGCCAACCAAAGAAACTACTGCCGCTCGCTTCATCAATTCTGTCCCTGTCACTATTGTCGCCAAAATAATGGGCCAAAGTAAATGTGACATTGGTTTCTAGCAGCACTTCGTGGTCGCTGCCAGGGCTGCCAACGTCAGCAGCAACATTGGTTGTGTGAGCTGGCGTTGAAGAAGCATCCAGCACGGGGAGGCCACATGTAGAGTCCTCTAAACACACGGGGACATTGGCCGCATCGGCGCTGGATGCGCCCCCAACTTCCGAAAGACGGCTGTTGGAAGTAGAGGCAGGCTTGAGCCCAGTGGAAAAGCCCCGGCCGTCGTCAGAATCCGGGGGTTGAAACACGGGCGGGGCTGGAATGCGGTGCTGCATGATTTGCGGCGTTGTCGCAGTGGCAGTCGACGCGGCTGAGGTGGCTGCATCAGTCGACGCAGCAGGTGATGGTGGTGATGCTACTGCAGCAGTGGCGGTGGCGGTGGCGGTGCTTGGTGGTAAAGTAGAGCGAGTCACAGTGGTGGCGCTGCTTTTGCTGAGCGTGTGTTTGGACCCGAAGAGCTGAGCGGAGACCGCGTCATCGACTATGAGGTTCTGCCGTCGCAAAGAGGCCTGTGCGATCGTATCATGGTTGATGAGGCACACGATTAAAAGTAGTGAAGGTGAGCAAAAGAAATAGAAACAACGCATGCGCGTCTGCATGATAAATCAACGAAATAATTTGGAACTTGAGTGCATGCCTTTTCCAACTGTGAGGGAAAAAAAATAAGAAGGAAATCTTACAACCTAGTACACAAAACTTCTCGCGACAGCTCTCAAACCACACCTCTCGCTGGTCGAGCATCGCTTCTAAGTCTTCCTCTAAGAGCTGAGCCCGTGGCCCCGAGCAGTGCGTTCGAAACAGGGTGGCAGTGGCCTGCAGAGCTACATTCGGAACCAAATCCAAACTTCCCAGCTGCTTGCCCGTCAATGGTGACGTCACATGACCTCGCTGCAGCCACCGCTTCAGTGCCGCGAGCTCTACGGAAGTGCCGTCGCTCAGTACATGTGGCGACACGAACACCCGGCCGGTCAAAGGGCACTTTAGAGCCGCCTGTAAATGAGGGAAAGTGGAAAGCAGAGTGAGAAAGATGGAGAGCATGAGTAAAGATGTAGAGAAAGCGATACTGCATGACGCTAATCGAGGGCCATATTAATACCCAGAGAAACATACTATGAAGATTGATGAAAAGAGGGTGCGAATGTTCCTGAGTGTACGCTTGCATTACACTAGAGCTAGGGTCATAGCTACTTAAAAGTGAGGCTACGAGCTACGAGGCAGTTGCTGCGGCAGTGTAGCTACGATGAGAAGCAAAATGACTACAAATACAAAGAATATTTGACTGTGCACAGTTTACCTGCAAGTCTTTACAAATGACTTTCTCCTCCTCTGCATTCGCGAAAGCCAATGCCACCACCTAAGATTAATCGCCGAGAGAGTATGCAACTGTGAGGAGAAGCCTCAAGGGGAAAGATGTTATAGAACCGACGTTACCGATACGGCTAAGCATGTAAGCCAGTGCATAGGCTGCTTGAGGAATCGTTTCTCGACTGATGATGAGAGCCGGGCCTACGGTGCTACGCTCCGAGCTACAAAATGGTGCACTCCTGTACTAGGGCTAGCTGGACAGCAGGAGGAATTGAGGGGATGGACCAGGCGACCCGAGGCGAGAGGGACGAGGGGAAGGTGAAGAGTGAAGAGCTAACGACAGATGACGACAGGACGGAGACGAACAAGTACAGGGAGGAATCACTTATTGCTCCCCTGTAACCTGTAACCAGTGAGATAACATACGACATACGACATACGAGGCAGCCCCTGCCCCAAGTCTACCAGCGGCATCCCGTACTCTAAAACGGAGCTCAATTGTGCCTTGAATGAACCAAAGCCCAGGGATAAAGGGCGCTAGAGAATTGGTGCGACATGGCAATCTCGAATCGGGGATAAAGTCACAGGGGTGCGATTTACGTACACGCGTAATTTACGCGCCTCGGGCTTATTTTTTACTTCACGCGTTATTTGCGCGTAATTCAAGCGTAATTTACGTGTGCCGTACGTGCGGTAAAAACCGTTAGAAATAAGGGCGCGTAATTCAAGCGTAATTTACGTGTGCCGTACGTGCGGTAGAAACCGTTAGAAATAAGGGCTCTTGGTATTCCTTGGTGGTGCTGTGCCCTTCTGAACTCTCTTCCCTAATTCTTACTTCACTAGCTCACTGCCTTTCTGCCTGTGTGCGATTTGCTCTCTTTTGCCACGTGCTTCGTGATGTTGGGCGTGGTCTCTGCCCAGAGGGAATTGCGGCGCTTTTCCGGCATGCGTAACGTTCGAATGAGTCTACGACGTCACTTTAGTATGCGCGGGATTTTGTGACGTAATTTACGTCTGATTGGTAAAAATTGCCTCCCCGCGAAATTTACGCGTAATTTGCGGCGTAAATCGTAACCTAGTAAAGTCATAAAGCAAAAAATACTTTCTTTTTAAACGTGGCACGCAGTAGCATATGCCAATTGCACATAGAATCTCGCTCTTAACTTCGCCCCTGGCCCGACCTAGGAGCAACTTCGAAATCCCTTAATTTTGATGCACCTGGATGCAGCATTTGCTCTCTTGTTAAATATTTGCCGTAGGGAGCTCACAGTTCACAGTTTGTTGGACTGCGATTAAGCAGACGACAAACCAACTGAGCCAAGTGCATTGTCGTCTGCTTAAACGATGATCCCGGTCCTTGCAGTCGATGGGTACCTTCAGTGGTGTACTACATTCGTACGAACAGCGCAAGGCACATACGGGGCATTAGCCCAATCC